>Ga0315321_10001781_pt1 | contig 16659 bp, 8 predicted proteins | sample M180m21515metaG_FD_203464 | JGI IMG/M metagenome (GOLD analysis project Ga0315321, IMG submission 203464) | Ammonia-oxidizing marine archaeal communities from Monterey Bay, California, United States - M1 80m 21515 | ecosystem: Environmental > Aquatic > Marine > Intertidal zone | place: USA... | reverse complement strand
ACCGCAGCCGCTGCGGTGATCGCACCGGTATCACTCTTTGTCGGTGGTATGATGGTTGTCAGCAGTGGAGATGGCGATGAAGACACGATCATGCCGCTGGTTACCGTTGGCGCGATCGGGGCGTCGACCTTTGTACCGGTTTACGTCTTCATGCAGGACATGGTCCCCATCCCATAAGCCGTTTATTCGGTCTCAAACCTAGACTTAGGTGTGACTCGGCCCTTCCCTTTGTGTTCAAATCTTGGTTTGGAGGACGGAGTCCTTCCGGGGTGCGCTCTTAAGCGCTGAGAGGATGCTGACTGCATCCAACCCGCAGAACCTGATTCGGATCGTGCCGACGTAGGGAGGGGGACCAGTGCTTGCACTGCCTGCGTCTGGTTTGCGTTCCCTTGGAGCACGTCACCATGACCGACAATCCCTTAAGCGTGGACCCTAATACTCTGATCACTCGAGAGCCGTTGACCGGTTCGTCTAAGATTTATGTCGAGTCGACGTATGAGCACGGCGTCAAGGTTCCGATGCGCAAGGTGTCGCTGACCAACGGCGAGTCGGTCACGCTCTACGATACGTCCGGACCCTACACCGACCCTGACGCAGCGATCGACGTGACCAAAGGCTTAGAACCCGGCGCTCGCCAGCAATGGGTGGCTGACCGTGGCGATACTGAGCTGTATGAAGGGCGCTCGGTGCGTCCAGAGGATAATGGATATCGGGGCAATGCGGCGGGCGGAGCAGCCTTTTACGAAGGGCTCCAGCGTCAGCCGATCCGTGCCCGTGATGGCGCGAATGTGACGCAGCTACACTATGCTCGCCAAGGGATCGTCACCCCCGAGATGGAATACGTCGCCGTGCGTGAGAACATGCGGCGCGAGGAGCTTAAGGCTCGGTACGCCCGGCCGGGTAGAGATCAACGACTCAAAGGCGAGAGCTTTGGCGCGAACCTTCCCGAGACCGTGACCCCTGAGTTTGTTCGTGCCGAGATCGCTGCGGGGCGTGCCATTATTCCGGCGAACATCAATCACCCTGAGCTTGAGCCGATGATCATCGGGCGTAACTTTTTGATCAAAGTGAACGCCAACATCGGTAACTCTGCGGTGACGTCATCGATCGCTGAAGAGGTGGACAAAATGGTCTGGGCGATTCGCTGGGGCGGCGACACCGTGATGGATTTGAGCACCGGGCGCGACATCCACAACACGAGAGACTGGATCCTCCGCAACAGCCCGGTACCGATTGGTACGGTTCCGATTTATCAGGCGTTAGAGAAGGTCGGCGGAGTCGCTGAAGACCTGACCTGGGAGATCTTTCGAGACACCCTGATCGAGCAAGCCGAGCAAGGGGTATCGTACTTTACGCTGCACGCAGGCGTGCTCCTTCGCTACGTCCATCTGACCGCCGATCGTATGACCGGGATCGTGAGTCGCGGTGGCTCGATCATGGCGAAGTGGTGCATTGCGCACCATCAAGAGAACTTCTTGTACACACACTTCGAAGAGATGTGTGAGATCATGAAAGCCTATGACGTCAGCTTTAGCTTGGGCGATGGATTGCGCCCTGGCTCGGGAGCTGATGCCAATGATGAAGCTCAACTCTCCGAGCTCAAGACCCTAGGCGAGCTGACAAAGATCGCCTGGAAGCATGACGTCCAGGTCATGATCGAGGGCCCGGGCCATGTCCCGATGCATCTGGTCAAAGAGAACATGGAGCTCCAGCTCAAGTATTGTGATGAGGCTCCATTTTATACGCTCGGACCGCTGACGACGGACATCGCTCCTGGTTATGATCACATCACCAGCGGTATTGGTGCTGCGATGATCGGGTGGTTTGGCTGCGCCATGCTCTGCTATGTGACCCCCAAAGAACATCTCGGTCTGCCCGATAAAGATGACGTGAAGACCGGTCTGATTACCTACAAGCTCTGCGCTCATGCAGGAGATATTGCCAAAGGTTTACCTGGAGCACGTTATTGGGATGACGCCTTGAGCCAAGCTCGTTTCGAGTTCCGCTGGGAAGACCAGTTTAACTTAGGACTCGACCCGGACACCGCTCGTGCATTCCACGATGAAACGCTCCCGAAAGACTCCGCTAAGGTCGCGCATTTCTGCTCGATGTGTGGACCGAAGTTCTGCTCGATGAAAATCAGCGCCGACGTGAGAAGGTATGCTGAAGAGCGTGGCTTGAAGAGTGACGAGGCGCTCGCCGATGGCATGCGATCCAAGAGCGAAGAATTTCGCGATGGCGGCAGCGCGCTTTATGTTGAGAAGGAACTTTGAGTAGCTAGGCTTCGAGTCTAGTGATCTCGCATGAGTTTGGTGTATAAAGAAGCTGTTCTCGGAGGGTATATGGTTCGGCTAGGAATCACATTGGTCAGCCTGAGTTTAATCGCTTGTGGTCCCCCGGCACCTACGGGTGGGGGCGGCTCGGCCAGGACGAGGTGCTCTACGGCTGATGACTGTCGCGCTGATTTTGACTGCACGGAGGGTCGCTGTGTTCGTAGGACAGGGGCGCCAGCAACCGATGCAGGTTTTACGCCTATGGATGCGGGAAGCATCGCTGATGCTTCGGTCGAGCCAGTTGATGATGCCGGAACGGTCGAGCCCTCTGACTGCGGTAATGGCATCCTCGACGGTGAGGAGCTTTGCGACGACGGCAACCGCGACAACAACGATGGCTGCCTCAACACCTGCGTCCCCGCTAGCTGCGGCGATGGCGTGATTCGAGTTGGCGTTGAGCAGTGTGACGACGGCAACCTAGCGAGCGGCGATGGCTGCTCAGCTGATTGCATGACCGAAGAGGTCGAGCCGGTTTGTGGAAACGGTGTCGTAGAAGCAGGCGAGCAATGCGACGACGGTAACCGCTCAAATGGCGATGGTTGTGATGCCGATTGCCAAACCGAGACGCCTCAAGATCAGGACCACGGTGACACGCCTGAAGAGGCGATGCGGATTACCGTACCGGCTTCGGTCGAAGCGTCACTGTTTAGCGGCACCGATCGAGACTATTTCCGATTCTTTGCCACTGGAACCGGGGTCTACTTTATTGAGACGACGGGCAGCACGGATACGGTCTGTTCGGTCCTGTTTAACGGGAACCCACTGGCGACGGATAATGACTCGGGTGTGGTCAACAACTGCGCAATTCAGCAACGCCTGGACGCCGGTCGCACGTATCATATCCGTGTATCGGGCTCCGGCGGGGCGACCGGTGCCTATGTCTTACAGGTCAACCGCTAAGCGCTTGTCAGTGGGCTCGTACCGTCACGGTTTTGCGTGTTGAACGACCTGTAGAGTCGCTGACTACAATCGTATGTTCGCCAAGGCTGGGCTGCCACCATAAGGGCTCATTCGCCGTTTTACTGCCCAAGAACTTACCGTTGATAAACCAGCTCAACTCAGCGCCTTCCTCGGCTTCGGCTTGAAGCGCAATCTCCTGCTCTTTGGTGTCCATACCTGGGATCAAGATGAGCGTTTTCTGCGATGGCGAGACCACCCTTAGTCTGCTGCGCTGTCTCGTTTGGCAGTCGGCGGACAGGGTATAAACCTGAGGCAGCATGAGGTGAGTAAAGGCTCGAGTTTGAGAAGGTAGAATCAAGACAGACTTCTCGACGGCTCCCTTTGGAGCGCAGGCTCTAGGAAAGGCTTCTTGCCGGCCTTCAGCGACGTAGAGTTTCCGGTGATAGGGGCATTCGGCGATCGCTATGCTCTGACGAGGTGCGTCAATCGTTTGCGTCTCATCGCAGCCCGCGCCCGGCAAGAACCCAGAAAAGGCACAGACTTGAGTCTTCATCATTCCTGCAGGCGCTTGATCCTCCAAGCGATCCGAATCTTGGTGTCCAAGGGCGTCAAAGGCGTCAAAGAGCAGCGGGCCTGCGATCGGAGCTCCCACCAGATAACGGCTGGCGTTTCGATTCAGGTTCCCCAACCATACTGCGACCGTGTATTGCTCATCTGAGCCGACTGACCAGGCGTCTCGAAAACCAAAACTTGTCCCTGTCTTCCAGTGGATTTGGGGCGCCATTCCATAGAGCCGCGCTCGGATCGGGAAGTCGGGGCGATCACGCGTTTTGAGCACCTGTCGAAGGCGCCAAGCCGCTTCGGCGGTGACCATTTTGATTCCATCACTCGCAGGATCATCAGCAAAACGACGCAGGGTCCTAACCCGCCCGTCGCCGGCTAACCCTGCGTACATCTCTGCCAGCTCGACCAAGGTGATCGGGACCGTCCCTAGGGCAGCAGCGAGACCGTAAAACTCGGGTTTCGGGTTGACGTGTTGCAGGCCTAAATTCCTGAGCAGACCAATGAACTGCTCGATCCCAAGGCGCGAGAGCAGCCGCACAAAGGGGACATTCAGGGATTGAGTTAGCGCTTCATCAAGCCTGACCAGTCCCTGGAACGTGCCGCTAAAGTTTTGTGGTCGATAGCTTCCGTAGTGGGTGGGAAGATCTTGGACCAGATGCTCAGGACTCGCGATCCCCTCGTCGATGGCGAGTCCAAGTAAAATAGGCTTAAGCGTTGAGGCGGCGTGGCGTGGTCGATCAAAAGCTGGAATCTGTGCGCCGTCGTGGTCAGCGAAGAAGTCAGCGCCGCCAATCAGCGCTTTGATTTGCTGCGTTTGATGATCCACGACGACGATCGCTCCATTTTGGATGTCGAGCTTGGCTCGCTCGGAGGCGTTGCGATCAAAGACCTCTTGCGCAAGCCTTTGCGCCGATGCGTCTAGCGTGCTGTGAATCTCTGTTTTGAACGGGCGTTGTGCGCGTAACCAACGGGCAGCGTGAGGGAGCGAGCGAGGCATGGCTCGGCGGAGCTCGGGTACGGGTTCAGCCAGGCTCTCTTCGAGCTTACTTTGATCGATCAGTTCACCTTGGCGCATGCGTCGCAAAATCGTGTCGCGAGCCGACCGCAACCGGGTCCCATTGTTGAGACTTGGGGCGCGAGCGCCAGGTCGCTGCGGTACCGCGAGCAAGGTCGCGATCTCGGCAGCATCTAAGGTCGCCGCTGAATGGTTAAAATAGGCATAACTCGCGCCATGCACCCCTTCGAGGTTGCCGCCAAAGGGTAAGAATCGAAGATAGTTCGCCAGCACCCCTTGGCGCCCCAACCTGAGGTGCAGTTGCAGCGCCCGCCAGGCTTCAACGATTTTACTGCTCAGTCGCCTTGGACGGGGCTCCAGCAAGCGGGCGAGCTGCATGGTTAGCGTCGAAGCACCTGAAACAATGCGCCCGCGCGACCAGTTGGTCATGGCTGCGCGAACGATGGCGATCGGGTCGACCCCGAAGTGGCTCTCGAACCGTTCGTCTTCAATAAAAAATAGAGCTTGAAGATACGCTGGGTCCAGACGCGAAGGATCGCCCGCTAATCGCCAGCGCTCATCGGGTGATAAGAAGGTGTGGGCCAAGGAGCGATCACTCCAGAGCACGGTTTGACTGTCCGCATGAACCAAGCGTTCGGGCAGCGGGACCCACCAAAAGCTGCTGATTAAGGTTAGCGTGACGACGCTGCAAAGCGCGAGGAAAAGTCGGAGCTTAGGTCGTTTCATGATCTAGAGCGGGAATCGTCTACTGACCCACCAGGACCCAAAGCGCAGCATGATCGACTCCGAACCGGCAGGTAGGACGACTGAGTAGCGCCGAACCTCGCCTTGGGGATCGAGTTCAAGGACATCGTGCAGTGCGCCCTCAGGCTCGATGAGAACCACCAGCTCACCCTCAGGGGCCTCAGGCCCTACTTCAATGACTAGCTGGCTAAAGTTACGACCAAACACCAACCACTCAGGCTCCTCGATCTTGAACGGGCCTGCTTTGCCATCGCAATCGTAAGCGACACGAGCGCCGCTCGGGAAGCGCATGGTCCCTGAGGTCCAAGGCGACAGCACATAAGGATGGGTGCCGCTTCGTAGCTGACCCTGGCTATCGTATTGGCGCCAGATCTGATCAACGGGCGAGAGCAGCGCGTGTCCGGTTCCAAAAGCCGGGACGTAGCGGTCAGCAGGCATCAGCGTGCAGCGCGGCGGTTTACCGTCGTTGGGCGGCACCTCACGCTGCATTCGCGGAACGCCCTCAAGGGCGGTGTTGAACAGATCCATGTAACCATCAAAGTCGATGTCCGTTCGGACCATCGCCCGTGTCGAGTAGGTGTAGTCCTCATTGCGACTGTCTTGGCTGGTCGAAGGCGCCAAGCCGACCTCGTCCGAGTGCATCGTAAATTGACGCGACTCCTTTTGCAGGAGGGCGGCATCAAAGTGCATCGGATATTCTCTCACTGCGCTTGATTTGGTGCCGCCTTGAGCGACCAAAAGGTCATCACGACCGTCTCGGTCTAAGTCGTCTGAGAAGACCCCCCAGCTAAAGGTGGGCGTCCCATCGTAAAGAGTGACCCCCAGCTGATTCGCAAGGTCAGGGCTCTCAAGTACGCCCGTAGCGACCGCCCGGTTCCGGCCAAGGTCTGTAAAATAAACAACGTCACCCATTCCCTCGACGCGCACCACAGCGCTGCCCATGTAGCCGCCCCATGCCAAGTTCTGAAAGCCAGCCCTGACCGGGAAATAGCGGCATCGGTCCAGCGGGGTGCAGCTCATGTAGATACCGCCAGGGTCGGGCTCTAGGTATTGGGGTCTTGTGGCTTCGTCTTCGCTGACCAAAATATCCCAGAGGCCGTCCCCGTTAAGTTCGGCTGCTCCTAGACCGAGCGTCGAGCCCCAAGCTTCGAGTAAGATCGGGTTGTCACGGTTCCATTCTTCGGGCTCGACGTATTCAAAACCGCCGTCGGGCAGCTGTCGAAACAGCAGATGGTAGCCTGACTCGCCGTGTGCGCCGATGTCGTCGAACTGGCAGCCGATCAGGATGTCGATAAGACCATCAAGATCAAAATCAATGCTCAGGGCAGCGCCCACGTTGCAGCTGTCCCGATCGTCTTCGGTTGGGACCAAAGCATGCAGATCAATTTGCTCGAGCCGAGGATGAAAGCGCTGCACCCGAATCGTATGCATGCCGGTCATAATCAACTCATGGTACCCATCACCCTCGAGATCCGTGCCAAAGCCACCGCTGATTCCGGGCCGCTTAAAACCGCAGAAGAGGTCGTCGCGCACAAAGTGCGGATTCGAGGGTGTTGAATCGTTTCGGTAGATACATGAGGGCGTATCGACGTTACCGCCACGGCCTTGGGTGCCAATGAACAGATCAAGGTCTTGATCACCATCCATGTCAAAGGGCGTCACCCCAAAGCCAAAGTCACCGTATGCCGAGGCGCTCCGCCGCTCATTGCCTGAGGGGATGGTTGAGAGATGGTCGGCAAACGCTAAGCCATGAACCCGCTCAAAGAGGATACCGAACTCAGGGGTGGGGCGGTTGAGGCATTGCCCTTGATGGCAGCGCTCGGTGTCTAAACAGTCACCATGGACCAGGCATTCACCGTCAAAGCATTGTCCGTAGACCGAGCAGGCTTGACCTTCTGGACACGCATCGCCTTGCCCGCATCCGCCGGCGTCAGCATCGGGGGCGGCGGTCGCGGCATCGCTCGCACCTGCATCGGCGATGCTGACGCCCGCATCGACGCTAGCATCGGCGGTCACAAGCCCCGCATCTGCCGGCGCTACAGGGGACTCATCACAAGCCAGCGCACCGAACAGTGCGATCACAAAGCACAACGTCTTTTTCATGGGCGCTCCCACCAACGCGGTATCCATCGGTCCCCTAGGCGAATCATGACCGCCTGAGTGCCCTCCGGCAAGGGCACTCGCCATTGCCCAGCGGCGACCTCTTCTCCCGCAACCAAGGACCGCTCGCGATCACTCAGGGCGCTCACGCTGCCCGCTGGACCGACGTCACTGATCTGGACAAGCCAACCTTGCTCGTCGCGCTGAAGCGTCAGCCAATCAGGCTCTTCAACCAGAATCGGCCCCGCAGCCTGTTCGCAGTCAAAGGGTACGACGGCTCCGCTTGGAAACCGGATCGCCGCACGCGACCACGGGCTGACGACAAACGGAGAGGTGCCGCTGCGCAGCTGCCCCTGGCTGTCCCATTGGCGCGCTAACCCGCCCTCCGGAGGTACCAGCGCGTGTCCGACACCAAAAGCGGTTGCGTAACGAGCTTTGGGAATGATCGTACACCGCGGCGTATGTTCGGCGGTGGTTAGCACTTCACGGTGGATGCGGGGGGCGCCCTCTTTGCCACCGCTCAAGAACTCAAGCGTCCCATCGCCGTCGAGATCGACCTTGATCAGACCACGACTTGAGTAGACGCGTTGCTCCGTCCGGCTGTCCGCTTGGGTAAACGGCGCAAGCCCCCGGTCAGCGCTGTGTAGGTTGAACCGGGCATCGTCTGTCTGAAGGAAGAGGGCGTCAAAGTGGGTGGCGTGAGTATCGACCGATGGCAACCAGACGGCGCCTTGATTCAACATGAAGTCATCTCGTCCATCTCGGTTGTAGTCATCGACCGCCACGCCCCAAGAAAACATCATATCCTGACCAATATAGCCCATTTGCGTTCGACTGCGTTGGGCATAATCGCGCGCACTTCGCCCCGGGCGGACTTGGACCATCCGGTTGTTCCCGGTGTTCGAGAAATAAGCCACTTCGCCTAAACCCTCGAGGATCATCACGCCGCTGCCCATGTAACCACCCGCCGCCATCTGCGGTTCGGCTAAGCGATAGGGCGCGAAGCCGCATGAGGTGTCTGGCGGGCAGCGAAGGTAGATACCACCCGGATCGATTTGCCCGCTTAAGAAGAGCTCCGGGATCGCCGTACCTTCATCCTCGTTGACCAGTAAGTCGAGCAGGCCATCGTCGTCGAGATCGGCCGCTCCTAGCGCAAGCGTTGAGCCGAGCGCGTGCAGTAAGATCGGATCTTGGCGGTCCCATTCGCTGCGGTCGAGATGACGCAGCCTGCCTCGTCCATCGCCGGCGAAGGCGAGGTTGATCAGCGAGTTGCCGTGTTGGTCGTTGGTATCCCATTGGCAGCCGACCAAAACATCGAGGTGCCCATCGTGGTTGAGGTCAAAGCTCACCGCAGCGCCTGCGTTGCAGTTCCTGCGGGCGTCGCCCTCGGGCAGTAAATCGAGAAGTTCGATCTGCTCAGCGCGTGGATAGAAGCGTTGTAAGGTGGCGCGCTTGGGCCCGGTCATGAGCAACTCGTGACGTCCGTCTTGATCGAGATCGAGCCCGTGACCGCCGGTCGGTGGGTTCGGTAGCTGCGAGCAATAGTCAGCGACAGGTACAAAGGCTAACGACCCTGGCGCGCTTTGGTTGCGGTAGAGACACGCTGGGCTTGAGCCAGGCGAGTCGTAGCCTTGACCGATAAACAGGTCGAGGTCTTGGTCGCCGTCAAAATCAAGCAACGCCATCCCAAATCCAACATCGGTGCAGACGTGCATCCCCGGCCGATCGCAGGGGTCTTCAAAGACCGCGACATGCTCCTCAAAGGCATCGATGAACACGCGCTCAAGGACAAAGCCTGGCTCAGGGCGGTTCAGGCAGACACCTTCTCGGCAGCGTTGATTATCCTCACAGTCACCATGGCTGAGGCATTCTCCCTGATAACAGCGGCCGACATCCGAGCACTTGAGACCGTCCTGGCAGTCGCTATCGGCCAAGCACGCATCCGGCGCAACGCAGCGATCTTCAACGCATCGCCAGCCTTCATCACAGCCGTGGGCGCATTCGACGATCTCGGCGTCGGGCGCGCCGGCGTCCAAGCCTCCGGCATCAACGCTCGAAGCGTCGACATCAATGACCCCTGCATCGGATACGAGCGGGTCCGTCGAGCAAGCGACGAAGATCAGGAGGCAACAGGCTAGCGTCTTCATGGCGCCGGCTCCAAGTTGAACCACAAGGCCAGCCAGCGCTGACCAAAGCGAATCATGACCCGCTCAGTTCCGTTGGGGACTACCATACGGTGCTCACGTTCGCTCAGCGATTCAGCTGGGAGTCTTTGAGCGCTTGGTTCAACCCAAACACTCACGGCGCCCCCTGGGTGACCCTGAGGGGTCTCGATGATCAAACTCGTTCCCGTTTGACGCAGCGAGAGCCATTCGGGCTCGACCACGACGGTGGGGCCGACGCGGTCACCGCAGTCAAACGGCACCAGCTTACCGCTTGGGAACCTAAGCTCGCCGCGGCGTGTGGTGGTCAGGATAAACGGGGAGGTGCTGCTTCGAATCTGACCCTGGCTATCCCAGGCGGTTTCTCGATCGCCGAACTTAACCCGGTAGCCGGTGCCAAAACCTGGAACATATCGACTGCGCGGAATCAGCGTGCAGCGCGGCCGATGATCGCCGGCGAGCGGGACCTCTCGATGAACCCGAGGTGCACCTTCTAGTCCGGTACTGATCAGATCGAGATGACCATTATAATCCCAATCCGACTTGAGCACGGCTCGAGTGGCGTAGACAAAGGTGTCGTTGTTCGAGTCTTCGGTGGTGAGCGGCGTAATACCGACCTCGTCGCTGTACAGATCAAAACGGTTCGTTGCCTGTAACATCAGAGCGTCGAAATGCGTTCGGTACTCGTGCGGACGGCCTGCTTTGACTGAGCCTTGACCGATGAACAGGTCATCTCGACCGTCGCGATTGAAATCGTCGACCACCACCCCCCAGCTAAAAAGGGCTACGTTGTCGAGCATGCTCAGATCGGCTCTCCATTCAGGCGCTATTGAGAAGCGAGGCAACAGATCGGTTGGGACCAAACGATTGGTCCCAAGGTCGGTGAAGTAAGCCGCCTTACCGATCGAATGCAGATCAAGGATGCCGCTGCCCATATAAGCGCCAAAGCGGCTTTCGTCCGGAGCCAATGGCGCCGCTTCAAACGCACAATCGTGACCCGGCTCGCAGCGTAAATAGATCCCGCCAGCCTCAACCTGGACTTGAACATCGCGAATCACTGAGTCGTGACAAGCGAGCAGATCTTGTAAGCCGTTGCGATCGATATCGACCGCCCCCAAGGCGAGCGTGTTCGCATTGGACTGCAAGACGAGCGGCCAGTCCGCTGCGGGAGCCACCCTAAATCCATGGTCTGGGGTCTGAAGGAAGAGCAGCTTTCGGTAGCTGGTGCGATCAAACGGGCTGAGCTCGGTTTGGCAGCCGACCAGCAAGTCGATGAGCCCATCATAGTTGAAGTCGAGGCTCACGAGCGAGCCCACCAAGCAGCCGTCACCGCGCTGCTCAGCGGGTACCAGCTCCATCAATTCGAGCTGCCGTGGTTCGGGCGCAAACCATTGCAAGGTCAGGTGCCGAAGTCCGGCTAATAAGAGCTCATGCACGCCGTCGTTGTTGACGTCCGTCGCAAAGCCACCATGGACCGGAGTGCCACGCCATTCGCAGTGTCCCTCAACGGGGACAAAGCGGGCTTGTCCCGGGAGCGATTCATTAGCGTAGAGACAGGCATGAACCGTCGAGGTCGCGTCAGGGGCTTGGCTGCCTAAGAAGAGGTCCAAGTCCAAGTCGCCGTCATAATCGAGTAAAGCAGCACCAAAGCCCCATTCACCCTCCATCCATATCGAGCGGTCAGGCGTCTGATCGGGTAAGGGGGACTGATGCGCTTCGAGTGCGTCCAGGCGAACGCGTTCGAACATAATCGCAGGGTCGAGGGAGAGCCGGGCTCTGCACACCGAGCTGCTGCAGTGTTGTTGATCCAAGCAATCGCTATCGGTCAGGCACTCCAAGTCCGTGCATTGCCTCAGGTCACTGCAGCGCTGCGCTTCTGGACAGTCGCTGTCGCTGAGGCAATCCGTTGCCGTCTCGATGCACCGTTTGAGCACACAGGCCGCTGCCGGCGGACAGTCTCGATCGACAGAGCACTCAAAGGGCAAACAGTGCCCTGTTTCGTATTGGCATTGTTGATCATCCGGACAGGGGCATCGGCTGATGCAACGGTCATCGATGCACCGCAGGCCTTCAGGGCAAACTGGCGAGCAGCGCTCTTGCCCAGCATCGGCCTGAGCGCCAGAATCGAACTCAGAGTCGCCCGCATCGGATAAGCCCGCATCCAAGATGACATTGGCTGCATCGAGCGCTGCAGAGGCATCTGAAGCGGGCGCGGCGCCGGTGTCGGCGGGGGTGCTTGCCGTCGAGCACCCAAGGCAAAATAGGATCAGCAGATGACGTCTTTTCATAGAGGCCACCACCTCCCGAGCCAGCGTTCACCAAAACGCAGCATAAAGCGTTCCGAGTTTGGCGGTAGGGTTACATGATGCAAGCCAGCTCCTTGGTCTTCGGTCGCTAACAAATCACCGCTAGGCTCGACCAGCACTGTGAGGACACCTTCAGGGGCTCCTGCGTCCAAGGTCACGTGAAGCTGATTCGATGTACGCTCCGTGGCCAGCCACTCAGGCTCTTCAAGGACGATCGGTCCGGGCTGCCCTTGGCAGTCAAACGCAACGACGGCGCCGCTTGGGAAGCGGACACTGCCTTGTTGCCATGGGCTCAAAAGATACGGCGTGGTGCCGCTTTTGAGCTGCCCCTGACTGTCCCACTTGCGCCAGGTTTGGTCGTCACCTGAGCGAAAGGCATGACCCACACCAAAACCTGGAACGTAGCGACTGCGCGGGATCAGGGTGCACCGTGGAGCGGCTCCAACGAGAGGCACTTCGCGGTGCAGGCGAGGGCGACCCTCGATACCCAGTTCCACGGTGTCGATGTAGCCATCGTTGTCCAGATCAGCCCGAAGCAGGGCTCGCCCTGCATACGGGTATTCTTCGACGCCGCTGTCTTCGGGTGAATAGGGTTGAAGCCCGACATCTTCGCTGTGGAGCGTGAAGCGACCACGCGCATCTTGTTGTAGAAAGGCTGGAAAATGCGTGGCGTATTCGATGGGCGGCATGGCTTTGATGGCGCCTTGCGACACCAAGAGATCGTCTCGTCCATCTCGATTGTAATCATCGACCGCAATCCCCCAGCTAAATAGCGGCAGACCTTCGCTTTGTGAGAGGTCGACATTCGACGCGAGGGCAAAGTCGCGGATCCGCTCGCCATTCACTTGAGCCAGTCGGTTGGGTCCAAAGTCCGTAAAGTAGACGAGCTCACCGCGTCCTTCGACATAGATCACCGCGCTGCCCATCAAGCCACCATGCGCCCGCTCATCTCGCCCGAGTCGAAAAGGTCGGAACTGGCATGCTTGCCTGGGGTCGCAGCGAAAGTAGACTCCGCCGGGGTCCGTCTCGATGTCAGGCGGTCGAGTGTAAAAGTCTTCCGAGACCATCAGGTCGATCAAGCCGTCGTCATTAAGGTCAGTGGCACCCAGGGCGATGGTTGAGTTCTGAGCCTCGAGCAGGAGCGGTTGGTCTTGATTCCAATCGCCTCGGTCAAGCGCGGTGAAGCGACCGTCCTCATCTTGTGCAAACACTAAGTGGAGCACAGATTGTCCGTGCTCATCGATCTTTGTGAAGTGACAGGCGACGACCAGATCGAGTCGACCGTCGTAGTTGAGGTCCAAATTCACTGCGGCGCCTGCGTTGCAATCGCGCCGAGGGTTGTCCTCAGGAATCAGCGCCAAGAGGTCGAGCACTTCGAACTGCGGATGAAAACGTATGAGCTCCACCACTCGATCGCCCGTCACCACAAGTTCGTGGTAGCCGTCACCCTCGACGTCAAAGCCATAACCGCCGCTCCAGTCTCTTTTAGGCTCAGCGCATAGGGGCGTGGCTCGAAACTCGGGTTGCGCGCCGAGCGAGATGTTCTCGTACACACAAGGAGCGCTTCCACCCTCAAGGTGGGCGCTCTGGATACCGACAAATAGATCCAAGTCGTGATCGCCATCCATATCGAAAAGCGCAGCGCCAAAGCCAAAGTCGCCGTAGATGTCTCGCTGACGAGTCTCCTCGAGGCTCGGCATCAAGGAGATATGGTTATGCAGCGCCTCAGGTCGATAACGTTCAAAGACGATACCCTGCTCTGAGGTCACTCGGTTAAGGCATTGGCGATTAACGCAACGTTGCGCCGCGTCGCAGTCGTCGTGCGTCAGGCATTCATGGTCATGGCACCGCCCCAAACTCGAACAGCTCTGGTTGGCGATGCATTGACCGTCATTCTCACAAGAACCATCGGGTCCGACGTCGGTCTGACCTGCGTCCATCACCGAGACGTCCGCTGCTCCCGAGTCGATCATGCCGAGATCGGCCGAGCCTGCATCGAGGACCGGATCGACAGGCGCTGATGGAGCCTCCAACAACGAGCAAGCGCCGCACATGAGCGCGATCAGCGAGAGCGTTGTGATCCTGGCACCGCCCAGCTGACCGCCCGATTCTGCGCTGAGCCTCTCGAGCTTGGGTTTAGTCAAGTTCAAACCAACGAGCGGTCCAGCGTCCGCCAAAGCGCAACATGATACGGCGGCCGTCGCCCGGCCAAGCTGCAGTCCAGGTTCCCGGCGACGCCAAGGTCGCAGCCTGAGTCGACTCGCCTTCGACGAGGACCGAGAGTTCGCCCTCGGGTGCCTCAGGGCTGACATGGATCTCGAGCTGATCAGCGGCGCGCTCAAAACGAATCCAGTCGGGTTCTAAGACCAGCTGAGGTCGCACTGAGTTCGAGCAGTCAAAGGCGACGCGAGCGCCGCTTGGAAAGATCACCGTTCCGGTGGGGAAAGGGCTGAGTAAGAAGGGTGAAGTGCCACTTCGGACTTGTCCTTGGCTGTCCCATAAGCGGGGTCTGGGGTCATCAGGTAGGACGAGCTGATGACCGCTGCCAAACCCAGGCACATAGCGCGGCATGGGGACCAATGTGCAGCGCTTATTCGGGTTGTCGAGTAAGGGTATCTCTCGATGAACCCGAGGCGCACCCTCCATCCCAGCAGTGATGATGTCGATCTGTTGGTCGAGGTCGAGATCGGCTTTGACCGCAGCGCGTGAGGCAAAGGCCCGCTCTTCATGACCGCTGTCTTGAGTGGTAAAGGGGTCGATCCCGACATCTGCGCTGTACCAACCAAAGCGTCCCGGCTCTTTTTGCAGCAGCAAGAGATCCAGGTGCATGGCAAAATCGGCGATGGTGTGTCCTGGAACAGCCCCGTTGGCGACGAACAGATCGTCTTGACCATCGAAATCGAAGTCGTCGACGATCACGCCCCAGCCATAGACGCCTTCACCACCGAGATAGCCGATGGCGGCATTCGCTCGACTCGTGACGTCACGAAAGCCCGAGTCGGTACCACGTAAGAGGCGGTTGTCCGCAATGTCGGTGACGTAGAGATGATGAGCTGGGTGATCGCCGACGCGCAGGACCCCAGAGCCCATATAGGCGCCTTTGGCGCGGTCACCCGATGCAAAGCGTTGCACCGTAAATCGACAGTCTTCGTCGGGAGGACAGGCGAAATAGACCCCTCCAGGATCTGGGTTTTCCATCACCAGGTGCACTAAGATGTCTTCGTTGACGATTAAATCGCCGAGGCCGTCATCGTTGAGGTCGGCTGCTCCGATCGCCAGCGTCGAACTTTCGAGCTCGTGGATCACGGCATCGCCGGTCACCCACTGGTCACGATCGACAAAGCGCAGCTGCGTCTGCTCGTCTTGGAGAAAAAGCAGATTCTTGAACGTCTCTTGGGTGCCGCTCACCATATCGAGGTGACAGCCGACCAAGAGATCGACGCGCCCATCATAGTTAAAGTCCTGGGCGATGGCAGAGCCGGCGTTGCATTGGCGACGAGGATCGTCTGCAGGGAGCTCGGCGATGAGATCCTGGGTCGCAGCGACCGGGGCAAAGCGCTGCACCTCGATGCGCGCTGGTCCGAGCTTGATCAGCTCATGAAGGCCGTCGCCTTCGAGGTCCATAGCCGCTGCGCCCTGCCAGTGACCTGGCACCCCATTGCACGACGCTTCGATGGCTTCGAATCGAGGTTGGGTGGGGCGAGATTCGTTACGGTATAAGCACGCGGGAGTGCCGCCCTCGCTGCCGATGAACAGGTCGAGGTCCAAGTCGCCATCGATGTCGAGCAAGGCTAAGCCAAAGCCGGTACCTCCCGCAAAGAGGCGAGCGTCGGCCTCAAAATCTGGGATCGGTGGCACCGAGCGATGCGCTTGAATCGAAGGCATGTAGAGGCGCTCGAACTGAACCCCGGCGGCGCTTTCGATGCGCGCCAGGCAGCGGCCGGTATGACATCGCTCGGTCGCATCACAGTCCCCGTGGGTTTGACAGGCGCCCTCAAAACACAAGCCGGCAACCGAACAGCGCTGTCCGTCTGAACACTGAGCATCGTTCGTGCACTCGGGGCTTGGGCTGACCACACAGCGCCGACCGAAACATTGGTCTGGCGGACAATCAGCGGGACATTCACGACCCGTATCGCCCTCGGTCGGTCCAGCGTCGGTGACCGGGGCAGGTCCACCTAATCCGGCGTCAAGGGGATCCGAAGGGTCTGAGTTCCCGCCGCAACTCATCGAGCCTGCGATCCATAGGATAACGAAAAGTCTCATGGCGACACCTCTGCTCTGAAAAACCGGCGCGCAAGCCAATGCGCTCCGAATCGGATCATCCATCGATCGCTGCCGTCCGGTAGGGTGATGGTGACGAGGTCACCGTCACCGCCTTGGACCCATTGACCGCTCGGTTCAGCGTAGACGGACACAGCGCCATCGGGGGCGTGTTCCGAGCGTTGAATTTGAAGTTGGTCCCCGCTGAGCGAAAGGCTCAGCCATTCGGGTTCTTTGACCACCCAAGGCCCCGGACTGTTTTGGCAATCAAA
>Ga0315321_10001780_pt1 | contig 16660 bp, 10 predicted proteins | sample M180m21515metaG_FD_203464 | JGI IMG/M metagenome (GOLD analysis project Ga0315321, IMG submission 203464) | Ammonia-oxidizing marine archaeal communities from Monterey Bay, California, United States - M1 80m 21515 | ecosystem: Environmental > Aquatic > Marine > Intertidal zone | place: USA... | reverse complement strand
CAACTCCAACTCGGTCATCACACGCATCGAGCACAAGAAGGTGTGCTTTCTGATGATGGGCGATGCCGAGGCCGAGACCGAACACCGGGTGATGAAGAACGGCCTGGAGCCCTGCGACGTGCTCAAAGTGGCCCACCATGGCTCCCGCTACGCAACGAGCAAGAAGTTTCTGGCCGCGGCACAGCCCGAGTGGGCCGCCATCAGCGTGGGCCGAAAAAATCGCTACAAGCACCCCGCTCCCGAGACCGTGCGACGCCTAGAGAAGGCTGGCGCCAAGGTGCTGCGCACCGACCTGCATGGTCGGGTGCTGTTTGAGTCAAATGGCCGTAAGGTCGAGGCGTTCATCAGCCGCGAGAGTCCCGAGCTGCAGCTTCCGCCAGGGGTCACTGTAAAGAAGTCCCCACGAGCAGACACGGTCCCGCCGTCCCCGGATCTTGACAAGCGCAAGAAGCCGAGCGGACACCTTGCCGAAGCCATCGGGCATCCCAAGCCCGACCCCGACAAGCCCCCGCCCAAGCGTGGCAAGCTGCGCAGAGAGCTGCGTAAAGCCACGGCCGCTGCTGCTGCTGCTGCTGCTGCTGCTGCTGCTGCCCCGGAGGCCAGCGCTGTCCCCAGCGGAATGATGGATCTCAATGCCGTCTCAGCGGAAGAGTTGGTCCGCATCCCGGGTATCGGCCCTGCAAAAGCGACCGCCATCGTCGCCTACCGCGACGCCAACGGGCCATTCGCCAGCGTAGCCGATGTAGACAAGGTGCCCGGCATCGGTCCGGCCACGCTCAAGAACATCGAAACCCACGCCGCCGTCGCCGCTCCATCCCGCTGAGCCCTGGAGAGTCCATGCCTGCCAGCCGCATCGTCGTCGACCGGATCGAAGACGGCACCGCTGTTCTCGACGTCAATGGACAGACGTTCGACCTGCCGGTGAGCGCGCTTCCAGACGGGGCGAGGGAGGGGTCAGTGCTTCAGCTCACCCTCGTGGCAGCGCCTGCCGACAACACGACCGCCCGTCTCGCGCGAATGCAGACGAGCAGCGGCATCAGCGACGACTTCACCCTCTGAGTTCCCGCTCGTACAGGAGACCGCATGTCCTTGCGCACACACCTCGCTGGCCTCGCTTTGTCCTTCATGGTGGCGCTTGCGCCGCTAGCATCCTGGGCAGGGCTCAATGTCAACACGGCGTCGGCATCTGAGCTGGAGAGCCTGCCGGGCATCGGGCCTTCGAAGGCCGCGGCCATCGTGGCCTATCGGACCGACAACGGCCCCTTCACCTCGGTCGACGCGCTCACGAGCGTGCCAGGCATCGGCGCCAAGACGGTGGACTCCCTGCGCTCTGAAGCGGAGGTGGGCGACGGCACCACCGTGACCAAGGGCGCGAGCACCGGCTCTTCGTCGGGGGGAGCACCATCGGCCAACGCGATCAACATCAACACCGCGTCCGCCGGTCAGCTCGACAGCCTGCCGGGCATCGGGCCCTCCAAGGCCGCGGCCATCGTCGCCGACCGGGAGGCCAAGGGCGTGTTCGCGTCGTGCGACGAGCTGAGCAGGGTCACGGGCGTAGGCGCGAAGACGGTTGCTCAGATCAAGCCGGTGTGCAAGACAAGCAACTGATGCGGGTCTTGGGTAACGGGGACCGCGCGTTACTAAGGCCGTACAGCGATGGCTTCCCAGGAAGCTTCGGCCTGCTCCTGGGCTGAGGCACGCTCCACCTTCATGCCCATGTGGGTGTCGTAGCGCACCTTTCCACGCTTACGCATCTGCTTGGCCCAGGCGCCATGGGCGGGTCCAGGCGGCACCAAACAGTCGTCCTGGCGACCGATGAGGTCGGTGCGTCCCCAGGCACGCAGGGCTTCGCGCACATGAGGCCACTCCTCGCGCTTCCAGTAGAAGAGCAAGGCGCGCTGGCGGGAGCGCTCACGGTCGCCCTTCGCCACGTAGACCGGCTCGCGGGTCTGGGGGTCGACGCCCGTGACGTACATCGACGTGGCCAGGGTAGAAGGCGTGGGCATGAACATTTGAACCTGACGCGGACGCAGTCCCTCGCGCTTCATGTACTGGGCGAGGGCAATGCAGGCCTCGGGTCCGGTGCCAGGATGGGCGCACTGAAAGTAGGGCACCACAAACTGCTTGCGACCCGCGGCCTTATTCGCGGCCTTAAAGCGGTCCATAAATGCCGAGAAGTGCTCGATGGCGGGCTTCTTCATCTTCGCGAGGGCGTCGGGGCTGGCGTGCTCGGGGGCCACACTGAGCTGACCGGGGGTGTGATGCAGAGCGAGCTCTTCCACGAACTCGTCGTCGAGCGAGGCGAGGTCGTAGCGGATGCCAGAGTTGATGTAGACATGCTTGATGCCGGGCAGCTCGCGGACCTCGCGCAGCAGCTTGAGGTAGGGCTTGTGGTCGGTGCCGTACAACTTGCAGCGCTTGGGATGCAAGCAGGACACCCGCCGGCACACCTTGTTGGCGGCTTCGTCCTGGCAGTTCATATGGAACATGTTGGCGGTCGGGCCGCCGAGGTCGGAGACGGTGCCCGAAAAGCCCTTCCGCTTGCCCATCTTGCGCACTTCGCGCACCACACTTTCGTGGCTGCGGGAGGTGACGTCCTTGCCTTGGTGGATGGTGAGGGCACAGAACGAGCAGCCGCCTGAGCAGCCCCGATTGACCGTGACACTGCCCTGGATGCTGTTGAGCGCCGGGATGGGCTTTCGGTAGCAGGGGTGGGGCCGGTACTGGTACGGCAGCTCGTGGAGTCGATCGAGCTCGGGGGTGTCAAGGGGCTCTGCTGGGGGGTTTTGCACCACCCAGCGGCTGCCGTGTTGTTGGATGAGGACCCGACCGCAGTGAGGGTTCGACTCGCGGTACATGTGGGACGTGAGCTGGTTGAAGGCAGCGGGGTCGCGCCGGCACTCTGCCAGTGAGGGAACCTCGATGACCTTGGGACCCTCGGGGCGGGGTTCCTTCATGCCCAGCGGGTAGCTCACGCCCGCGAGGTCGCGGCACTGCTTGACGGTGTCGCCCTGCGCGAGCCGACGAGCGATGTCGATGATGGCGCGCTCGCCCATGCCGTAGACCAGCAGGTCGGCCTTGGCCTCCAGCAGCATCGACCCGCGAATCTTGTCCTGCCAGAAGTCGTAGTGCACAAACCGGCGGAGGCTGGCTTCGATGCCCCCAGCGACGACGGGAACGCCCTTGTACGCCTGCTTGCAGAGGGCGGTGTACGGAATGGTCGCGCGGTCCGGACGCCGACCAGACTCTCCACCGGGGCTGTAGGCGTCGTCGGTGCGGATGCGGCGGGAGGCGGTGTACTTGTTGACCATGGAGTCCATGTTCCCGGCGGTCACACCGAAAAACAGCCGCGGTCTGCCCAGCACTCTCAGCGAGCTCACATCGCGCCAGTCGGGCTGTGCGATGACCCCAACAGAGAAGCCGTGCGCCTCCAGCCATCGGCCCACGGCAGAGACCCCCCACGCGGGATGGTCGACGTAGGCATCCCCGGTGACCAGCACCACATCAAGCTGACCACCGGCCTCCTCGGCAGTCATGGGCAGGAAACGGCGATGGAGCGGGAGAGGCATGGCGCGATCCGGGCGGGAGTCAGCCCCCGCAATACCCCACAATCCGGCGGCTGCCCCGCTTGCATGGACTCAAGCTACGTCGCGGGGGACAGGAGGACGTCATGAGCTCTCGCGCGCAGCTTGCAGGCGTATTGACGGGTGGAGCGCTGATGCTGCTCACCATCTTCGGCGCTCGGACCGTGCTCGTCGAGAGTCGGCAGGTTGCGCCATCAAGTGCCCCCACGCCCGCCGATGCCCAGCAGGCAGCGGAGCTGGTGTCGCAGGCCATCAGCTTTCCGACTGTGAGCGGGGCTGACACCGCCTTTGGCGACTTCAATTTGTGGCTGGATGACCGCTTTCCCCACTTCTTGGCCGCCGCGCCCAAGGTCTCGCTCCATCTGACGCGCGCGGGTGCCGACGTCGGCCAGCACGCGCGCTTGCAGGTGTGGGCAGGCAGTGATCCCTCGCTCGAACCAGTGATGCTGTTGGCCCACCAGGACGTTGTTCCCGTGGAAGACGGCACCACCAGCGACTGGAGCTACCCGCCCTTTTCTGGCGCGGTGGCTCCCTGCGGCGACTGGCCAGGGGACTGTGTGTGGGGTCGTGGGGCCATCGACATGAAGCTCACGCTGGTAGGTCTGGCGTCGGCGGCCAACACGCTCGCAGAGTCAGGCTGGCAGCCCAAGCGCACCCTCTACTTCTGGTTTTCAGACGACGAGGAGATCGGCGGCGAGTCCACCCAGGCACTCAACGCCCACCTCGCTGATGAGGCCGTACACTTCGCGTTCATCATCGACGAGGGACTGGTGGTGACGGATGGTCTGGTGCCGGGCCTTGAGTCTCCAACGGCACTCGTGGGCATCGCGGAGAAGGGATACCTGAGCGTGGAGCTGGTGGCGTCCGGAGACATGGGACACAGCTCGATGCCCCCGCCCAAGACAGCGGTGGGCGCCCTGTCTCGGGCGATAGCCAGCATTGAGGCCAACCCCTTTCCTGCAGCTTACGATGGGCCGACTGCGCAGATGTTCGACCATCTGAGCCCAGAGATGAAGATGCCGGAGAAGGCGGTCTTCGCGAACACCTGGCTGCTCAGCGGGGTGGTGTTGGGCCTTCTGACCGACTCCCGCGCCACCAACGCGCTGGTGCGCACCACCCAGGCTGCCACCCAGCTTTCGGGCAGTCCCAAGGACAACGTGCTGCCGCAGGTGGCGCGCGGGGTGGTCAACCTGCGCCTGCATCCACGCGACACGATGGACGGCGCCCTCGCCCGCATACGGGAGACGGTGGCAGAGACCGGAGAGCCCGTCGAGGTGCGCCCGGTCGAAGGAGCCGGCAACGCCAATCCGTCCCCAGTGAGCCCGGTGGACCACCCTGGCTACGCCCTTGTCGCTGAGAGTGTTCGCCGGCAGCTGCCCGAGTCCATCGTGGCGCCGGGCATGTTCATCGCAGCCACCGACTCACGCCACTTGCTCGACCGCAGCGAGGCCATCTACCGCTTCACGCCCGTGCGCACGACCCCCGAGGATGTGGGCCGGGCGCACGGCACCGACGAGAGAGTGCGGGTGGACGACCTGTCGTGGGGCTTTGCGGTGCTGTCGGATGTGGTGCGCGGGGCAGGAGAGAACTGAAATGGCCACCTGGGACCGCACCACCCTCCAGACCTTTCCTTCCACGGAGGTCACCCACCTTCACCTGCTTCGCCACGGCAAGGCGGACACCGGGGGACAGCGCCGCTGCTACGGCCACTCCGATCTGCCGTTGTCGAAGGAAGGGGAGGCGCAGACCCGGGCCATCACGGCATGGGCTGTCGACCATCTCCCCCACATAGACGGCATTCTCTGCTCGGACCTCAGCCGGGCGCGGGGAATGGCGGAGCAGCTTGCAGAAGCCACGGGTGCCCAGCTTGTGGTGGACCCTGGCCTGCGTGAGCAGCACATGGGCGCATGGGAGGGGCGCACCTGGGCAGACCTGACCGCCGAGGATGTGCATGGGGTGCGGCAGTACTGGACCCACTACGCCACCACGCGACCGCCCGGTGGGGAGACTCTGCAGGAGCTCTCCGACCGCGTGGGGGACTGCATCGCGCGCCACTGGCCGAAGCTGCGGGGACAGCGCTGGGTGGTGGCCAGCCATGCAGGCGTGATTCGGACGGTGCTGTGTCGCATGCTGGGCCTGCCCACGAGCGAGGCGCTGAGGTTCGCGCCTGTACCAGGGTCCCACACGTGGTTGCAGCTGGCCCAGGCGGGCGCGGTGGTGCAGGTCTTGGGAGAGCGGCCACTGGCCTCGGACCCTGGGATTGTGGCCGCGGCCCATGGTCAGGTGGAGGCAGCTCGAGGGGCCCGACGCATCGCGGTGTGTGGGAGCGCCGGAACCGGTAAGACGACGCTGGCGCGCGCACTCTCGGCCCGTCTGGATGTGCCCTATGTGCCGGAGGGAATGCGCGAGCGGCTTGAGTCGGGCTTCGACGTACACAGCCTGGGACAGAGTGGCTTTCGACAGCTGGTGCTGACGCTCTGGCGGGAGCAGTGTGCGCGTGAGGATGCCGCCGTGGCGCAGCATGGCGGCTTTGTGGCGGACCGCAGTCCATGGGACCATGCGGCGTTTTGGCTTCAGTATGGTGTGGCGGACGAAGTGACCTCGCTCGATGGACTGTTCGAGGAAGCCCGTGCACGGACGGCGCAGCTGGACCGTCTGGTGGTGCTGCCCTGGGGGGCGATTCCACTCCAGGCCGATGGGGTACGCTCTCCGGACCGCTGGCGGCAGCGCAACTTCCAGGCCACGGTCGAAGGGCTGGTGCACCGGGAGGCCCCCGCAGGTGTGGTCGCCTTCATGCCCGCGCTGGCCGACTTCGATGCGCGGCTTTCCTGGATGGACGACCTGCTCGCCGAGTCGGGGACCGCACCCACCCTTCAGCTCTCCGACTCCAAGACCTCGGCGACGAGTGTCGGCAAGATCGCGGCCACGGTGTCTGCCGGCGGATGACGGCCGAGCAGGCTGACACGCACGCTCCACTGACCAGGTGACTGCAACTGGATGACGGGGTCCACGTCGCTCGCGGTCCACGGGACCATTGCGATGGCGGCACGGATGGCGCGCAGACCGACGATCTCGGCGGTGTTGGGGGGGAGCGGGACCTGGACGACAGTGGTGTGTCGCTCGGGGGGACGGCGACTGGGGACCCCGCCCACGAGCTGTCGATTGGGAACGGTATGAACGGCTCCATCGTCGGTTCGGACCGTGGTGTTGAAGGGGCCGGAGTGGAGAACTTCGCCTTGCAGATCGGTCGTTGCCAGTCGCCCGCCTGTGCTCAATCGGCCCCATATGCCAAGAACCACGCCCGCCAGCGCATCTGCAGCGTAGGGTCGCAGCGACCATCCCACCGCGATGGCCGCACTGCCCGCCACAAGAACCACCCAAGGCAGCCACTGTGCAGGAAGCAACGCCAAGACCAGCCCGGCGCCGGCCAAGGCCGCGATGGTGCGCCAGGCCGCGCGGATGCGGTCCAGCAGTCGTCGCGTCGGGCCAGGCCGCCGGCGTCGGGCCAGCCGACCGGTGAGGAGCACTGCGAGTGCCGCGAGGACGAGCCAAGCCAAGCGGCGTGCGAGCACCTCGGGCCCCCGTGCGACGAGATCGGCGGGAGAGGGGAGGAGATTAATCACAGCCGGCTCGTCCGCTGCAGCAGGAGCTGCGGGCGGGGCGATGACCAAGGGGGTGAACCACTCCGCGGCGGTGGCTGGGGTGTAGACTTGGTGGAGGGGAGCAGGCACAGGGTCGACCGCGGCGGGCTCAGGAGGCGCAGGGTCGACCGCGGCGGGCTCAGGAGGCGCAGGGTCGACCGCGGGCGCGGGCTCGGGAGGCGCAGGTTCGACCGCGGGGACGGGCTCGGGAGGCGCAGGTTCGACCGCGGGGACGGGCTCGGGAGGCGCAGGTTCGACCGCGGGGACGGCGGCGGCGACCTCTTCCACGGCGCCTTCGGTGGCCCCCGCCGCGTCATGTGTGCTGGAGTCCGCACTTGGGGCAGCCGGCGGTGTCGCATCCGCAAACGTGGGCCAGAGGAGCAGTAGGAGAGTGATTGGAGTCATGCGCCCCACCCCCGGGCCCGCACGGCGTCTCGAACCGAGCTCTCCAAGTGCGAGGGAACTGCGTAGAAGTCGCCATCTTCAGTGTGTTCGAGCAGCATCCGGGCGGCCAGCGAAGCCAAGCTCCCGCGAGCCTGACCGAGGGTCATGCCGGAGGTGTGCGCCAGCCCCAGGCCATCCACGGTGGACCCTTGGAGTGCCCGCCGGAGCAGCAGGAGGTCCCGGTCGTCGATGTCGCCAAGGTGATGGGGCAAGCCGGTGGGGATGGGTCCCACGGTGAGCTCTCCTGCTTCTTCGTCCACCGCCTGAACGGCCGCCATCCACAGTCGGAGCGCGTCGGAGAGCCGTCCGCCAGACCGAGCATGGAGGTGCGCGAACCAAGCATCCCGATCGGTGCGCTGGCGCTGTTCGTGCCGCCCCAACACCCGCCGGAGCCGGAAACCGAGCAGTGCATCCACATCGAAGCGCACCGAGTAGCCGCTCATCGCGTGCCTTCCCAGCACAGCCTCTTGCAGCTCACGGGGGTCGAGTGGTCCGGGCGCGACCGTGGCACCCACCACCTCTCCCAGCGCACTCAGCCGTCGCACCGCAGTCCAGACTTCGGGACTCGCGGCCACCACCACCGGATGCTGACCGGCGAGGATGTGCTCTACCAGATGGGAAAGCTCAGCTTGGCCCCCTGGCACGAGCCGGAGCCACTGTCCCAGGTCGGCCACCACGAGAGGCCCGCCCCCAGACAGCACCGGCGGGTCTGCCTGAGGGACCAGCTGGGTCACAGCTCCCGGAAGCGCTCGCACCAGACGCTCCACCAACATCGCGCGCATGGCGGGGTCGCCTGCGATGACTGCCACCCCGCGCGGCTGGTCCGGGCGAACGAGCAGTCTTCGAGCGGACTCCACGGCAGCCTCTCGCTCCGGCGCCAGCTCCATGGCTGCGACGACCTGGTCGGTGAACAGTCGGCCGTAGACCACCGGGATGTGCTTGTGGGCAGGCGGGGCGGCAAAGTCCACCGCGACACCGGCCAGAGGGTCGTCTCCAAGCATTCCAGCCAGAGAGTGCCAGCGCTCGGAGCCGAGCAGGGACTGCAAGCGCACGCGCAGCTGACCGGCGCCCAGCGGGGCTGGCAACCCCCAGGAGCCCGCAGTACGCCACAGCTCTCGTCGCAGCCCAGCCTCGCCGAGTGACAGCCGCCGAAGCGCCGCGATGTCACCCCGAATCAGGTCAGCCGCCAGCTCCTCCACGATTGCGGGCACGCTCTCAGCGATGGTGCCAGGAAGCCCCAGCTGAAGGGCAGCAAGGGCTTCGTGGGCCCGCATCACGCGCGCATGACTTCGACCCACCGCCCCGGTGACCATCTCGGTGACCAGCGCCCGGGTGTCCTCGTTGGCGAGACGGTCCGCAAACACATCGAGCTCGGCGGCGGCCAGCTCCACGTTGAAGGCCAACACTCGATCGAGATCGACGACGGTGGCGCGAGCATCCGCAATCACGGCAAGCGCATCGGCCGCGGCAGCTTCGAGGGCGAGGGCCACCCGGCTGTCGAGCCAGGACCGCACCGACGCCCGCAGTCGAAGGGTGACGAGCGGCTGCGGGCGCGGAAGGCTCCAGTCGCCCACTTCCACAGGACCCACTGGAACCTCGACCGAGTCGGTGACCCGCCCGACCTCGTCGTGGACCACCGCCTCCACGGCCGATGCGCAGCTGTTGTGGAGCTCGTCGGCAAGACGCTCCAGTAGGCGACGGGCTTCGTCGAGGTCGTCTGCAGCCGGGCGCCCAGCATCCCGCAGAGCCGTCGCCAGCTCGCGGCCACAGGTGGGGGTCTCGGTATCCGCCGAAGTGCCCAGCACGGAGGCCACGGCTTCCAAGATGGCGGCCACGGACGCCGTCACATCGCGCAGGGGACGCACCCCCAGATCCTCGATGAGTCGCCCCACGCCCACTGCCCGACGCCGCACCGCCACGCCAGTCGTGACCTGCAATGCAGCGACCTCCAGCTCGGCACCGGTGCCCCTCAGACGCGCAGAGACCAACGATCGCGCAGCCTCCAAGTGGACTGTGAGGGCCGTCACCGCGTCATTCCGGTCGGAGTACACCCGGCTGAAGCGTCGGCTCCAGTGGGGGAGGTCGACCCCGCCGAGCAGCGGAAGCTCCCGCTTGGCAGACACCATCGCCGTTCCAAGAACCGCTTGAGTGCGCCTCCCTGCGTCGTGTTCGGCCCGCTGGAAGGTCTCGGTCAAAGTCTCCAGGGCGCCCAACACATCCGTGCGCAGCTGCACCAGCTCGGCTTGGGCGTGCTCCCCCCCACCTCTCGGCCAGCGACGCGCCATCTCCGAGAAGAGGGTGCCCACAGACCGAGCGGCGTCGATATCGGCCCGCACTTGGGGCGCATAGGTGCCGTCGAGACGGCCGACTGCGACGCCACCCACGTGGTATCGGAAGAGATCCCGCATCGCGATGTCGCGAGACCGCCCCGCCAGCCTCACCCACACCCGGTTGAGCGCCCGAAGCACCTTCCGAAGTGTCGGCTCCGGCCGCGCCGCGAGTGCTTCGACCGACACCGGAATCGTCGAGCTGGCCGGCAGTCCGTCGAGCCTTTGATCGATCAACGCGATGAGCGACACGGGGTCGAGACCCTCGAGCGGGTCGCCTCCCGCTCGGCTCCACAGCGCGCTGCGCCAGGCGGCTTCCAGCTCGCGCAGCTGAGAAACCATCGCCTCAGGTAGCGTGTCTTCGTCTCGCGCCAACACTGCTGCCCGACGGTGGGCCCGTAGGAACGCCCGACGCAATCCCAGCGTCCAAGCCTCGCCCTCCGCAGCCCACGCCCGGACCGGTCCTTCCGCGACGGTGCCCGCCATGGTGCGGAGGTCGGCCTCCAGCTCGCGAACGGTGGTCTCAAGGTCGGCAGAGTCCGACAAAAACGGCGCCCCCCAAGGGTCGTCCAGAGCCACAGTGGGCTGCTCTACTCCTTGGGTGCCCCCATCGCTGGGAGACTCCGTGACTTCGGAACCGGGGATTTCACCAGCCTTGCCCAGGGCAGACTGGAGCATAGCGGGGCCGATGACCTCGTGAACCGCAACACCAGCGAGCACCAGGGCAAACAGCTCCTCGCCCAGCCCCCCGGGAAACAAGCTCGGCAGCTGCCCGGCCAGCGAGATGGCCAGACCCGCCTGGGCAATCATGCCCATCCAGCCGTACTTCCGGGTGTTTTCATCGGCGCCTGTAAGCCGGCCACCGACTGCCACACCCGCCCAGGTAGCCCCGCCACGCACCGCCACCAGCAGCGCGGCATAGCCGGCCATCTGCATGATGACGTCGATGTGAAGACGGGCTCCGGCCAACGTGAAGAACACCACGAACACCGGCAGGCTGAGCCGCTCCACATCGTGAATCAGCACCTCGCCCTGGTCGGAGAAGTTCGCCACCACGAAGCCCGCGGCGATGAACACCAGCGCCACCTCCGCGTGGAGCACGCCACACAGAAACGAAGTCGTGTAGATGAGCGCGACGAGGAAGAGCAGCCGCTCGACGCCGATGAACCGCAAGTAGAGGTGGACAAGTCCACCCACCGCCACACCGATGACCACGCTCAGCCCGATGTGGAGCAGCGCAGTCGACAGCCCTCCTTCTCCGCCCACTCCAATGGCAGCGGTCGCCGCCGCTGTGGCCGCAGCGAAGAGCACCACCACCGCGACATCCTTGAGCACCACCACCGACAGCACGGTGCGGGTCATGGGTCCCTTCGCACCCGCCCCCAGGATGATGGCGATGGTCGCAGCGGCACTGGTGGCCAGTCCGAGTGCGCCCAGCACCATGCCCACGGTGAGCTGCTGGCTCATCGACAGAGCCGACATTTCCGGCAGTCCCACTCCCGGCAGCAGCCCACCCACCAACAAGGCGAATCCCATGAACGCCAGCACCAGTGTGACGGCCTGCCCGGCCAGAACTCCCAAGATGGGTTTCAGGCCCTTCTTCAGCTCGTCGAGGTGCAGCTCCCCGCCTGCGGTGAGGGCGATAAGGGGCAGCGCAAGGGTGTCCAGCAGAGACAGCTGGTCGATGACCCGGACCGACAGAATGCCTTCGTCGAAGGGCGGCGGCAGCGCACCCGGGAAGGCGTGGGACAGCTCATGGGCCGCGCTCGGTCCCAGCAACAGACCCGCCAGCAGGTAGCCCGTGATGTGGGGCAGCTTGAGGACCTCGGCCAGCTCGCCGATGGTGTAAGCCGCGAGAATGACGAATCCGAGAGCCATCAAGCCGCGGGGGTCCGCTCCAGTGGGCGCCGCATAGCGGTGCAGCAGCACCACTCCGCCGAGCAGCGCGACAACAATGATGCCCTTGCGCAAGACATCGACCGAGTGGGCGGGCGCGGGGGCACTCATCGACGCCAGACCTCCGGCAACAAGATGGCCAGCACGGTGAAGAATTCCAGCCGCCCCAGGACCATTGCGGCACTGAACGTGAGCTTCGCACTCGCTGACCAGCTCGAAAAGTTGTCGGCTCCTTCATAAAAAGGCGCAGGTCCCATGTTGGACAAGCAGGACAACACCGCACCCACCGCTGTGGGCACCGGCGCTCCGTCCGTGACGACGACAATCATCGAAAACACCGCCAAGCAAGCCATGTAGATAAACAGGAAACTGGTGACATCGACCACGATGGAGCTGGGAACCGGTCGTCCGTCGACCCGGACCACATGCACCACCGCCGGCCGCACACTCCGCCGTACCTGGGCCACAGCCGCCTTCACCAGGATGAGCACCCGAGCGACCTTGATGCCACCTGCAGTGCTACCCGCGCAACCTCCCACCAGCATCATCACGATGGTGAGGGCCATCGCGACCGGGGGGTAGTCCTTGTGGTCGTCGATGCCGAAGCCGGTGGACGTGAGGCTAGTGGCCACCCGGAAGAACGCGTAGCGAAGGCTGGTGAGCGAGTCGCCGCCATGAAGGTCGTGCATCGACACGGTGAGCGCGAGAGTGCAGACCGCGACGATGCCGACGTAGACCCGCAGCTCGGCCGACCGCCACAGTCCACTCAGCCGTCGGGTGCGCGCCACAGCGTAGAAGAGGCCAAAGTTGACCCCCGCAATGAGCATCAGCACCGCCAACGCCCACTCGATAGCGGGCGACGCGAAGGCCGCAATGGATGCGTCGCGCGACGAAAATCCGCCAGTGCTCAGTGTTCCGAATCCATGCACCAGTGCGTCGTGGACGCCCATGCCGAGCCACCAGAGCACCCCCACCGCCACCACGGTGAGTCCGACGTAGAGTCGCCACAGCACCATCGAGGTGTCGGTGATGCGTGGACGCAAGCCCTCCGCGGTCACCCCAGGCACTTCCGACCGGAACAGGTGCTTGCCACTCACCCCAAGGTTGGGAAAAATGGCGACAAACAGCACCACGATACCCATACCACCGAGCCAGTGCATCACCGCTCGCCACATCACAAGCGGCGGAGAGAGTGTGCCTTCGATGTCCCCGTAAATGGTGGCACCCGTGGTCGTGAAGCCGCTGGTGGCCTCGAAGATGGCGTCCGGCAAGGGTGTGTTGGCACCGATGATGAGGGGGATGGCGCCCACGATGCCCAGCAAGGCCCAGATGGCGACCACAGCCACACTGGCTTCGCGGCGGTCGAGCGCCAAAGAGCGGGGCACCGACCGGCCCCACCACAGCCCGACGAGTCCGAGCAACGCCGAGATGGGGGCGGTGAGGAGAAGGGGACCAGCTTCGCGCACGCTGTGACCCGACATCGCGTCGAGGCTGGCGAGTCCGAAGCCGACCTCAAGGAGGCCAGTACCAACCAGCATGCCCGCGACCACGAGCAAGACGAGCCCGACAGGACGGGCAAGCACCCGGGAGATTGGCGGGCGCGTGCGGGCCCTGTTCACAGACGCCTCGTGCCGAAGAGACGTCCGGCTGCACGACGCGCTGCGGCAGTGCTCAGCACGATGACGCCGTCGCCAGGCTCGATCACATCGCGGCCGCTCGGAACCACCACCCCATCGCGTCGGATGATGGCGCAGATGAGCACACCACGCGGCACGTCGAGCTCCATCAGTGGGCGGCCCAGCGCGCGGGCGCCATCGACTGGGGTGAGCTCGACCAAGTCGGCTTGCCCGCCTGCTAGGGCGTGGAGATTGCGCACCTCGACCCCGCGACAGTGCCGCAAGATGACGTCAGCGGCCATCTGACGAGGCGAGATGACAATGTCGATGCCCAGCTGCTGGTAGATGCCTTCGTACTCGGAGCGCGACACGATGATGCCAGTGCGGCGTGCGCCCACCCGGCGGCCGACCAGCGCACCCATGAGGTTGACCTGCTCATCCGCGGTCACGCCAAACAAGAGGTCAGCCCGGGCCACGCCGTGCTCTTCGAGCAGCTCCAGATCAGTGCCATCGCCGATGACCACAGTGGCTTCCGGAAGATCTGGGGCCAAGGCTTCGGCGACTTCGCGGTCCCGCTCAAACAGTGTGACCGACACCCCGGTGCCCTGGAGCGCCCGCGCCAATGAGCTGCCGACGACCCCGCCACCGATAATGGCCACTCGGCCGGCGTGTCGGGTGTCCGCAAACCACGACAGCGTGTCGCGGAGCACCGATGGCAGGCCCACGAGGAACACCCGGTCGCCGGGTCGGAGCACATCAGCGCCGCCCGGAACACTGAGCAGGCCGGCCCTCACGAAGGCAGCCACCCGCATTCCGTGGGGCAAGCGGAGGTCGACCAGCGGACGTCCAGCGACCCGCGCCCCCGCAGCCAGCTCGACCTGCACCACCTCGACGCGTCCTTCGGCCAGCTCCAGCACTTCGAGCGCGCCGGAGGAGCGGGCGATGCGGGCCAGCTCTCCTGCCGCCAGCACCCGCGGATTGAAGACCGCATCCACGCCGAGAAGACCCATCGCGAGACCATCTTCACCACCAATGTCCATCCAGTCCGCGCCCTGCACGCGGGCCACACAGCGCTTGGTGCCCAAGTGGCGGGCAGTGAGCGCCGCCACGAGGTTGGTCTCATCATGTCGGGTGACTGCCACGATGAGGTCCGCGCGAGCACATCCCGCTTGTCTCAGCACCCGAGCGCTGGCGCCATACCCCTCTAAAGTGGCGACATCGTGGTGGTCTTCCGCGCGCGCCAAGGCGGCCCGGTCGCGGTCGATGGCCACAACCTCATGGCCTTGCTGCTCCAACGCTCGCACAACCGCGAGGCCCACCTGTCCAAGTCCGACAACGACGACATACATCCATCAGTCCTGTTCTGGTCGGGTTCAGGCGGGCGCCTGGTGGGGACGCATGGCAACATCCTGCCGCAGCTCGCCGGCATCCACCAACAAGCCCTTGAGCAGCCGAGGCGCGATGGCCTCCGAGACCACGACCGACACCAGGATGGCGGTGAACACGAGGTCAACGGCATCGCCACGGAAGATGAGCCGGTAGGAGAGGGCAATGCAGAGGGCGACGGGGCCCTGCGCGACCGCGCCGCGACCGATATCGGCGCGAACAGGAGTGCCCGCAGCGGCAATGGCCCCCGCGCCGACCTTTAGCACCGACCGCACTGCCACCACAGCAAGCGCCAGCAGGCCACCGTGGAGCGGAGACACGGGCGTCCAGACCACACCGGCGATGACCAACAGCAGCAGCACCACCGGGCCGAGGGTGGATGTGAGCGTGCGCTCGAGCTGCGGTCCCTCGGCTCCTTGAACCAGCACAGCACCCAGCGCGAGGTTGACCGTGAGGGCGCTGAGATCGAGGAAAAAGGCAGCGCCAGTGGAGAAGCTGATGATGCCGACCATAGCCATAAAGCGTTGGTTGTCAGTGCTCTCATTGCTCACCAACAGCCGGAACAGCCCCCCGAGCGCAAGTCCGAGGCCAAGCATCAGCAGCAACCACTCCGACGCAACCGGCGAGGTCTCGGCGCCGTGCATGTCAGGGTGGAAGATGCAGACCAGCACGCCAAAGGCAACGATTGCGAGAGTTTGGGTGAGGCGGGCGCTGGCCTCAACCAGGTCGATGATTGACCCGGGGGGGAGAGCCGTCTCGCCTTCTGCTGGGCCGAGCTGGGGAAAGCGCTTCAGCAGCAGCTCTGACGCGGACCGACTCCCGGCGGTGGCCGCGCAGCCCAGCACGCCTGCCGCCAGCATGGCCTCCCCGGCTGGCACATCCACCCACATGTGAAGCAGCGCCCAGCCGACCAGTGCGACACCGCCGCCAACCACAACCAGGTCGACGCCGGCGAGTCTCAGCGCCCAGCGGGGAAGCTCCCGAATCTTGTCGAGTCGCAGCGAGGCACCGTGGAGCAGGCCAATCCACCCGGTGCCGAAGGCCAGCACGGGAGCCAACGAGGCGTAGTCGGACAACACACCCGACGAGCTGCCCAAGAGCACGCCGAGCAGTACGTACTCCGCTCCACTCGTGAACAGCCAGCGGCGCTGAAGCCGGTCGACGAGGAAGTGGGCGAGCAGGTAGGATGCGCCGATTGCGCCTAGGATGGTGAGCAGAAGGACCATCGAGCCATCTATACCGATGGCCTCTTCCGCGTGCCCGCCTCCGCTCGCGAGCGCTCGGCCCCCGAACAGCAGTCCAGCAAAGAGTGCTCCCACCCGCGCCTCCTCTCAGCTCGGGCGAGGGCCGAAGCGAATCGCGCCGCCCGGCAGGAAGTAGAGGATAACCATCCGGCCTCCGCTGACCGTGGGCACGTGCCACGAGTCGGGCTCGTAGACCACCCAACCTTCCGGGCGGCCGTCGAAGCGCGCCTCGCCATCCAGCGCGAAGCAGAGGTCGATCTCGCCGTTGGGGTGCGAATGGCCGGGGCCGGGGCCGCGCATGTCGACCGCGTCGATGCTGAAGCTGCGGCTCGCGTCGGTCGCCTTCGCAAGCCGTCCGTAGCGGACACCCCCGCCTTCTCGAGGAGTGAGCCAGCCGGCGTGGAGTCCGGCGATGACCTGGGCCCGGATGTCAGAGAGCAGCGCCCCATCGACCGGAAAGGCAGCGTCAAGCGCATCTGCTGCAGCCCGTCCTTCCGCGGAGTCCACGGTGGCCAGGTGGTC
>Ga0315321_10001778_pt1 | contig 16671 bp, 9 predicted proteins | sample M180m21515metaG_FD_203464 | JGI IMG/M metagenome (GOLD analysis project Ga0315321, IMG submission 203464) | Ammonia-oxidizing marine archaeal communities from Monterey Bay, California, United States - M1 80m 21515 | ecosystem: Environmental > Aquatic > Marine > Intertidal zone | place: USA... | reverse complement strand
TCTTGTTCGTTTTCAGCGACGACTTGGTTTACCTGCTCAATTGTGATCTTCTTGCCCGATGCGTTAGCGTTTTTGACAAGTTCTTCGACGTTCAGGAACCCCTCGTCATCGAGCTTCAAACCAATCGAATGCGGTTCATGGCGAAGAATGTACGTTAAATACTTGCTGAGTTTGGTGAGTCGCTTATTCATAAGCGCAGTCTAGCGAAAAAAACGACGCTTGGAATCGGCACCTCCAAATATCGTCGCCGCCGCGTGGGTGTTGATAAACCCCATTCAGAAAAACAGGGGTGCCTGTTGCCGAGATTCGCCACATCACTGCGAAAACCAGCGATACAGCTGACTGAACCTGAGTCAATCAACACGCTTGTCAAGCTAAGCCTGACCGAGAACCATCAGTCGCGACTCATTTTATGGCTGAGGGATTTATCGTTCCCATCCACGCAACCCGAATCCGGGCACTTGTGACTTGCTCTTTATTGCAAATGAGCATTTTTGTTGTGACAATCGGGCGAATAGACTCTACGCGACAAAAACACATGGTCTTCGACAAATGTGGCCGAGAGACGAGGCCCCCTGCCAATTCGTATTTTTCTTTACCGGAAACATCATTCAATGATCTTAAGAATCGCGATTGCGTTCCTTGCTGTTGCTTCAGCAGTACCATCATCTGCGGAGGAGTTGAATGTCCTTTTTCTTGGAAACAGCTTCACAGCTCGGCACGACATTGCCGGCCTTGTAGAACAGATTCTCGAAGAAGGCGATCCCACCGCCGATGTGCAAGTGCAGCGAGTCATCTACGGCGGGCAGAATATGTTCAAACACTCGACCTACTACTTCAGCCAGAGTTTCATTGAACAGGGCACTCTTACTGAAGAGACGATCACCCAGCGCATCGCGACGATGAGAGGATTTCTCAATTCCGATACTGCACCCAATCCTCAGGAGTGGAATCGGCATTGGGCGGCGTTGGGCAAAACGAACGTGCTCTTTGCCGACATCCACAAGCACATCACACGGGCCATCAAGAATCACGAAGCCCTGCTTCGGGACAATCCCAAGACCGAGTGGGACTACGTGGTCCTGCAGAGTTGGCGAGATGTTTCGGAGCAACCGAATCAGGGGTATGAGCGCTACGCCACGAAACTCGCCGAGATCGTGAAAGCACAGGGCGGCGAGGTGATTCTCTACATGACCTCACCCGAAACGCAGAACCAGGCCCCAGTGACCGAGCCGTATAACGTGGCGTCAGCCGAGCGGGACACAGCGGTGGGCTTACGGATGGCAAAGGCCTTGCAGCCGAAAGCCGTGATTCCCGTGCCCTTGGCGATTAAGAACATTCAGGCGGGTGACAGCGACAAACCGGGCACGGATCTCGTCTTTCGCTATCACAACGATGGCCATCCGAATCAAATCTGTGCCTTTCTGGTCGCCAACCTCTTCTACACGGCGATTACTGGAAAGAGTCCCGAAGGCCTCGAATTCAACTCGGTCACCGAGACCAAGTTAAAAAAAGGAAAAGACCCCGATGGTGGAGAACCAACCGTGGTCTTCGACAACAAAGAGAAGGCCTATTTGCAGCGGATGGCCTACGAGGCAGTGTTGGAATTCAATCTTGGCAACGAAAACGAATCATGAAACAAAACAAGATCCTACTCTTCATTGTGCTTCTAGGCTTGGCTCTTCCAATGCGAATCGTCGCGGAAGAAAGTCCCAATGTTCTCATCATCATTGCCGATGATGTTGGTTACGATGCCTTCGGTTGCACAGGATCCAAATCGGCACGCACTCCGGCAATCGACTTGCTGGCGAAAGAATCCCTCGTGTTCGACCGTTTCTACGGCACTGTCTCCCAATGCGCTCCAATCCGCGCCGAGCTCTTCACCGGTCTATTGCCAATCAACAACGGCACTTTGGCGAATGCAAAGAGAATCACGCGACCAGGCGTGAGAAGCATCGTCGATCACCTCGTGCCCCTCGGATACAACGTTGGTCTCACTGGAAAAAGCCATTTCAACCTAGGAGCCAAGTTCACATCCATTGAGGGTTTCCCCAGCGGAGCGAACTCGTCTGTTGCTGAATTCAAGACGGATGGTCTCCGCGATTTTATTAAGAAAACTAAAGAGGAACAACGCAAATTTTGCGCAGTGATTGGTTCCATCCACGCTCACCACCCATGGGACTTAGGAAAGTTCGAAAACTTCGATCAACAGAGCTTGCCCCTCCCCGATCATTGGATCGACACCCCAGGAGCCCGTGAAGCTCTCGCCCGACATTCCGCCGAGGTCGAAGAGTTGGATCGTCAGGTCAAAGCTTCTCTCAACATGTTGAATGAACTCCATTTGGCTGACGACACGCTGGTCATCTTTCTGAGTGAACAGGGCATCGCGATGCCTCGCGCAAAATGGAGCATCTACGAGCATGGTAATCGCAGTCTTTGTCTCATGCGCTGGCCAGGCAGGATCACTCCGCGTCGAACGAAAGCTCTCGGACAATACTGTGATATCGTTCCCACTCTCATTGATCTGGCCGGCGGAGACCATCCCAAACTCGATGGATTTACCCTACGCCCCGTTCTGGAGAACAAGGGCGATACTCATCGGGACTTCGTTTACCTCAGCAACGTGCACCCTACTTGGCAACGTGCCATCATTCGTGACGATTGGAAGCTCGTCTGGAGTCCACAACGCGAGCACAAACATATCTTTCATAACTTCTCCTCCAAATCGAAATTTTTCTCCGTCCCCTGGGCTGAGTGGCTGAAAATTGCGGAGTCCAATAGAGCAGGAGCCACGAAGGTAAGGCACGTCATGCACCCCAAGGAGTTTGAGCTCTACCGGATCGACGACGACTTCTACGAAACCAAAGACCTCGCTACAAATCCCGAGACCGCCGAGCGTGTCGATAGCATGAGGACGGATCTACTAACCTTCATGAAACAACTCAGTGATCCCATTTACGACCCTAAGGCGGAGGCTCCAGCCAGAAAAAGAAAGAAGCGAGATAAACGACAGAGGTAACGAAAGCAAGTAGGGCCGCTTCCTGCCGGCTGTCCGAGTCGGCCATTGCAATCGGCCGGCGGGAACCGGCCCGACTCGCTTGATCTTTCCCTCGCTTACGCGTCGGGTTATCAGAAACAGCCGCACTAAAGTTTTAAAAGTGGCTCGAAAAGACCTGCCCAGGAAAATGGTTCATTCCGGAATCGCTTATGAATACCTCTACCATCTGCACTTTTTTATTGTTGATGCCTGCCGGGCTGACGGCTTCAAATGCCCCTGCTCCGAATGCCGAGTAACCGAACGGCAATCCCTACAACTTCCTGCTCATTGCCATCGAGAACATGCCGTCGATAATCATCTTCTCGTTGCCAGTTGGGTTGTCTTTTTCGGTCTGCCCAAGCGTGGCGCACACAAACTTAGCGTCTGGGGCGTCGAAATCCTTTCGTAGCGAAGCGATCAACGCGACAAGGTTCTTGCCGTATTGGGCAGCGTGCCCTTCCTTGTAGCGATCCTTGTCACCCTGCCACCAGATAAACCCGGCGACCTCGTACTTGGTTGCGTCGGGGTAAAATTCGCCGAGTTTTGCCAACACGGACTTGGCACGCGCAACATCGCCTTCATACTGGACGCCGGCATGCCAGTTGACCGACGAGGACTCGGTGCCTTTCTCCCATCGGTCAAACGTATCACCGGAGCCAGCGTAGACGTAGGTCTTGCCGCCCTTCTCTGTGTATTCGTACCGCCCGCTACCGGGCGGAAGCAAGTCCCAACCGAGAGATCGGTTGCCAATCGAGCTTTTGAGGATCAAAACGGGTTCATCCAGATACGTTCCGAGTTGGTGGCCGATACCCTGCTCAATGCCGATCTTGCCTCCCGATACGGTCAGCCAGTCGTTACGCCTTACGCCGCCCCGACCGCCCGGCCCGCCACTACCCATGGTGTGCACGTTGCGGACGTCCTTGCGTGTTGTCCAGTTACCGTCGTCGTCTACCATGAAGGGGTACAGAGACTCTTTCTTGACGGCGAACTCAAGCTTACCTTCCTTATCGCCCGCCACGCCGCCCATCTCAAGGGTGTTGGATTGCCCCATGATGATGAACACCTTGACGGGCTTGGCCATATCAGCAGGTTTACCGTCTGGATCGGGAACATCCGCCGCAACGATTGGTAACGCGAGAAACACCACCAGCACGGCAGCAGGAAAAAGTCTGAGGATCTTCACGAGGCTCTCCAGTAAGATGGCATTTTTGTTCCGCCCAGTAACCTGCATGGCCTTGGGGCAAGACTTAAATAATTAATCACGATAAGGTTTTTCTGAGAACCATGAAGGACGTCGCAGGGACCGATGCGAATCTGCCGACACCACCAATCTGACCTTCGTTCTAAACGTGCAGCGAATCTACAAACACCACCTCGAATATTTCTGCGATTAGCATCGTCATATGGACAACCATGGGTAAGAATCGACCATCGACCAATTCACATCCGCGACACTGCCCCAGCAACCGACGGCAGGACCGCTGCTTGACAATCACATCACCGGGCGGGCAACCATGTCATTGCCAAATACGAAGCCGCTCCTTATTCACACCCATCTAATGATGGCCTACTGAACATCACTTGACACTGAACATCACTTGACACTGGTCATCACTTGACAATGGTCATTATTTTTCCTGATACGTTTTTGCACATAAAGACAAGAAGCCTCACTAACGGCTAAACTCACCTGGGCTAAACTGTAAACTGCGTGCCTGCATTACTTTTGCAACACAATTCAAGAGGTCGACCTTCATGAAACGTCGTGAGATTCTTAAGTCCGCTGGCTGTGTACTATTCCTGCCGTCGCTAGAGAGCTTTGGGCAGAATCGCTCCACCCCGGAACAGGCTGAAGTCAAACGGCTTTTCTGTGTCAGCATGGGCTACGGGTTCTTCACAGACGTGCTCCCGCAAACCGATGGTGCAGACTACACCTTCAGCGATCATATGGAACCTCTGAAGAAGCACCGAGACCACTTCACGCTCTACTCAAAAATGAAGTTTGGTGGAGACCATGTCCGCGACCACAAGTGTTTTGTCGGCAACACCACGACGAACCCCGATTCACTGGACCAGATTGTTGCGGACCACATTGGGCATTTGACTCGCGTTAGAAATGTCGTGACCTTCATCAGCCATGCCCATCACCATATCGTTGCATCGTGGCGGAACAGGTTGCCCGTGCTTCCCATTCAATCGACTCGATTGCTCTTTGAAACACTCTTTGCCAAGACCGACAGGAACACACAGGAGCGACTGCTGGCTCACAAAAAAAGCGTTCTCGACGGTTCTCGGGAAGAGGCAAAATCTTTGATGGCACGGGTCTCAGGCCAAGACCGTGAACGGCTTGAGGAGTACTTCGCTGCGTTACGTGAATCGGAACAGGAACTCAACAAGTCAATCGAGTGGCTCAGCAATCCTCGACAGGATGTCGAATTCCCAATTGCACCTCAATTCGAGAACAACTTTCTTGCTACCAACGTTGACAAAAAACGCTTCCTAGAAAACCCACGTCAGATTCAGCGAGGGATTGCGTTCGACATGATTTACAAGGCCTTCAAGTTCGACATCACGCGGGTGGTCAACTTCTATATGACGGGACTCGACAATGACCATCACCTCACGACACACAACGTGCCAAAAATTGAGGAAGCACGCACCAGCCTGACGAAGTATGACTCTTCGTTTTTCTCTCTGTTGTCCAACTTCTACGATAAACTTGCCAGCACAAAATCCGACTCTGGCGGAACGCTGATGAATGAGACAGTCACCGTCGCCACAGGCAACAATAGTGTGAGCCAGAGGATGGGGCCTCACAACGGTAACGAAATCCCTGTATTCGTTGCGGGCGGACAATTCGCGAACCATGGCGGCCATGTCATTCGAAAAGGTGAAACGACCTGTGATATCTACCTGTCGATACTTCAGAAATTCGGTATCCAGCGGGACCAGTTCGGCAACAGCGAGAAGATCATCCAACTATAAAATCATGTTGAATTGCAAGATCACGAAATTCTTTGTTTTGCTGTCGCTGATTTTCGGAACTCGCGTTTCGAATTGCAGTGCGGATGATCGCGAGCAGTCACAGCAGTTCTTCGACACATTTTGTGTTGTTTGCCATGGCCAAGAGGCACCGACAGCCGGCGTTCGAGTGGATCAGATTGACTTGGAGCACTGGGAAAACACAAGCCTGCTTGAAGATATTTTGAAAGCCATCGAGAGCGGTGAGATGCCTCCAGAAGATGCGGTGAAGCATCCAGAAACCGGCAGATCCAGAGCAATACAAAAGGCATTAAGCAATCAACTGCAAATGCTTGCAGAAAAGCAGAAACCGGGAATGCTCAAACGGTTAAGCCGAGTCGAGTACCAAAACACGGTCAACGATGTCTTTGGCACAGACTTCTCACTACTCGACCGACTGCCACTGGACAACATCAACGTTGGTTTTGATAACAATGCAGACAAACTGCACATGTCCGTTGTCGATATGGAGGCATACTTTAACGCGGCCAACCAGATTGCTGCGAGTGTCGTCAGTGATAAACCAGCTCCGCGTGTCGTTGTCTACTCAACGAAAAATACGGACATCGATTCACTCAGCCACAAAGACAACACCAATGCATTTGCCCCGTTCCTTGAACAGGACTCGCGTCCGCTGGCTTTTGCATCTCCCGCCACCCAAATAAAAATCAACCCGTCGATCAAATCGAGTGGTGTCTATCAGATTGTTCCGCAGGGATTCTATATCACGGCCGACTTTGTTCCTGGCAGCCGTACCGAAGAAAGATTGCCAGCCGTCAAAGACGTTTCAGCTGTCGATCTCAACGAGAGACCATCACCTGACCATTCGATGAGCTACTTCCTTCGAAAGAATGCCGGAGTAGGACAGAGCATTGTCACTGTGATTCCCAAAAACGCAGCTTGGCAAGAATTCGATCCCAGAGAAGGTTTCACAACGCGGCTATCGCGTGATGACACAATCGTTCTGAGATGCAATTCCGTCCAAGGCGGCGGTCCCCAGCGGATGTTCTGCATTGAGAAAGCAACCCTCACCGGGCCTGTATACGAGTCGTGGCCCCCGAACACGCCCTTCTATAGAACCTATTGCCAAGACTTCGACTCTTCTGCTGGCTATGAAGCATGCCAGGCCATCCTGAAGCGGCTTGCAAAGAAACTGTTTCGCCGTCCCGTTTCCGATGCTGAGATGCAGCAAGTCTATACGCATGCGGAGAGAGAGTTTGTTCAGGGCCGAAGCATTTACACCGGTCTGCAAGCAGGCATTCGTGGAATGTTGTGTTCACCGAATTTCCTTTATAAGCAGGAAGGCGTGTCGGGGCCTCTGAATGAGCACGCGATCGCCGCACGCATGTCTTATTTCCTGTGGAACTCGTTGCCCGACGAGACGCTTTTCGAATTGGCGAGGCAGGGAAAGCTGAAGGACCCTGGGGTCCGACACGTGCAGACTCTCCGAATGCTTCAGGACGAAAGAGCCGATCGGTTTATCGAAGACTTTGTTTATCAATGGCTCGATCTGGAAAAGCTCAAGATCATCGAACCGGACGTCAGCATATTCACGGTTGATGAATTTGACCTTGTTCGAGACCAGATCAAAGAAGAACCAGTGGAGTTTTTCAAGGAAGTGCTATCAAGCAACCTGAGCCTACTGAACTTTATCGACTCCGATTTTGTGATGATCACGCCGGAACTCAACCACATCTATCAGATCCAAGGGTTTCCAATCGCCAAGCCGGGCAAGAGACCTGGGGCAAGTAAAGTGTCACCGGTCGATTATGAACCCAGGAAGATTACTTCAGAATTTTCCAAAGTCATACTGGGTCAGAACGATCGGTATCGCGGAGGCCTGCTTACTCAGGCGGGCTTCATGCTGATGACGACCAACAATGGAGAATACACAAATCCATTTTATCGCGGTGCATGGGTACTAAAAAGCTTCTACGGTGATCATTTGGAGACACCGGAAGGCCTGGATATCGCAGCACTCAGCCCACCAACGAAAACAGACTCGATCAAACAAACGATCGATGCACATCGAGAGAATGCAAGTTGCAACAACTGCCACAGCAAGATGGATCCCCTCGGAATCGCCTTGGAAAACTTTGACGTCATTGGGCGTTGGCGGGATCAATACAAGGATGTCAGCAACTATACCACCAACCGCCAGGACAACGGCAACAACGCCGAACGTTTTCCCGTGGATTCACGAACAGTCCACAAGGATGGTCGTGCCTTTGAAGGCCCACAAGGCCTGAAGACCATTCTGATAGAAGACAAGGCCAGGTTTTCGCAAACATTCGTAGAGAACATGCTGTCCTATGCCATGGCACGTCAGCTTACTTTTCGCGATCGCGAAAGTCTGGACATACTCTACCAGCAGTCCGCTGACAACGACTTCAAACTACGCGACATTCTCGTTGCGATCGTGTCATCAGATTTTTTCACCGAACGATAAGAAGAGGCATTGCAACAGAATCAAGCTGGAAGCCTCCATCCGATTTCTCTTGCGTTTTATCGATCTTCAATCCATCTCACCAGACATCATTCGCGTGACAACTGCACCACTTCGCAGCAGGCTCGTATCACACGGCCCCGCATTCAAGCATCTCTGGAGCGTTGGTGGCCAACTGCGAGGCCAAGACCAAACTTCCCGCCTCCTCTGCCAAGCGTGTTCTGCAACCTGAGTATTATCATCGCCAATAATTGCACATGGCAGATCCTCTGCTCATGAGCAGCTGGACAATCATCTCAAAGTATTGAAGCCGATTCGACAGATTTCCAAATTCCTTTCAAACGTGCGACATAGTGAATACAAACTCGAATTCGGAAGTTGACTTTCGATGTTTTAGTAGATCTTGCGTGCTGAAGATGCATCAGCACTCTTTGCGGCATGCCAAACCGCCGATCACACAACTTGGGTGAAAAGGCAGACACCGATGAAACGGAAACCGGCAATGCTTCGAGTCGATTCACAGTCAACGATGGATCAATCAATCTCAATGATCACCGAGTCGATGTCCCCACCCCAGTCGATTTCCTTATCCTGATTTTCTTGTCCCATACGAATCAACTCAACATTCGCTTGCCCACCCTCCCGCGTCTTGTCTGATGTCCGCGTGTGGGACAAGAATGTGTTTTGTGGATCGTAACCGTTGGACAAGAATCAAATGCCGGTCAAACGCTCTGCCGAATCACCGAACCGGTCGAGTTCAAGGCCGCCCCAATCCATCAGGCTGAGAAACAGGCTGCACATTCGACGATTGGAAGCATCAAGGTAGTCAAGCGTGCGACCTCCGCGGAGCTTGCCGCCCCCTCCACCCAACAGAACGACCGGTAAATGCTTAGCGTCATGGTTGCCATGAATCATGCTTGAACAATGCATGATGGTGGTGTTGTCGAGCAGAGTTCGATCTCCCTCCTCAACTTCCGCCATCCGCTCGCACAGGTATGCAAGCTGGGAAGTAAAGAACTGGTTGACGCCGACTAGTTCCGACGGCTGGGTGTGGGCCATCTGGTGATGCTGATCCTTGGCACCGGCGTGTGCGTGCGTGAGGATCGAGCCATCGTTGCAATATTTGAGGGTCGCGATACGCGTGGAATCCGTGCGAAACGCGAGCAGCACGATGTCGTTCATCAGCCTCCAATAATCCGGGATCTCAGCGGGAATACCATCAGCAGGCCTGGGGCGATCGGCCGCTATCAGGCTCGGCTGCCAACCACCGGCCTCACGATCCTGACCAGCCCGTTTGATCCGCCCCTCTATCTCGTGGACACTTCCGAGGTACTCCTCAAAACGTTGTCGATCTGAGACTGAGAGTCGCTTTCGCAGCGAACGGGCATCTTCAAGCACGGCATCCACAACACGCAGGTCGCCGCGGTTGTGTTTCGTGCGGAAGAGACGGTCAAAGGCCAGCGCCGGCCGCGTTTCCGTCCAAGTGGGCGACACCGCCGTGCTCCACGAAATGTGCGAACTGTAGAGCAACGGATGCCCGTCTTGAAGCCCGGGGATCGGCCCTTCACAGCCAAGCACCAGCGACGGCAACCGAGTGCGACTGCCAATCTGCTGTGCCATCAACTGGTCAAAGCTGACACCCGTGTGCACCTCGGTCTTTGACATTGGCGCTCCACTCAGCATGTTGCCGGTTTGCATGCAGTGGATAACGCCATTATTCGCCTGCTCGTTCCACAGGCCGCGAAGAAAAACCAACTGCTGCTTCCAAGCTTCAAGCGGCTTCAGGCATGGGCCGAGTTCCATTGCCTCGCCCTGTCCCTTGGCCCACCAGTGTTCCGAGTGAAACCCCATCCCAGTAAACGTCACAAGAGTGCGAGTCGGGGGCTGATCTGTAGCGTTGGCCGCTGCGGCGATCGTCAGCGACTCGAGCCACGGCAGTGCCATCGAGACACCGAGTCCGCGCAGCAAGGTACGCCGTGAGACGGTCGAATCAGAACGCATGGGCATGAATATGTTCCTGTAGTGGAAGTTTCCTAGGCACCTCGTAACCAATCACCTGTCTGTAGCCGCGCTCCGGCGAGCGTCGCCAAGATTTTCAGCTCGCTGCTCCCTGTTTGGCTGAAGCAGTCGTGACCGCTGGGCGAACGCAGCGGAATTGCTCGCTACGCACAATGATGAGCAGAATGTCCGACCAGCGGCCCCCAGCGAGCATTGTCTCCGTTAGCTCATCGACCAGCTTCCGATCTGAAATCTGCACGGCTCGACCCAACGCATAACCTGTCAATTTTCGGGCGAGCGAACGCAGCACGTCCTCGCGGCGGGGACCAGTAAGGTAATCCCGCAGGCCGGCGAAGCCTTCGATCTCGACACCATCACGGGTGGTCGCTCGCGCATCACCGGGTTTCATATCTTCGGTGGGCCGCAATCGGCCGAGAGCGTCGAATTGTTCCAGCGTCATGCCATACGGATCAATGCGAACATGACAGTTGGCACAAGCCGGATCTTTTCGGTGACGCTCCGTAATCTCACGCACGCTCAACCCCTCCGGTGGAGTCTCGGGAAGCGGTGGCACACCGGACGGCGCTGCGGGCAACCGCTCTCCAAGCAGCTGAACCACCCATGCACCACGTTTGACAGGACTGGTTCGAGCGGCTGCCGCCGTTTTTGCGAGCACGGCACCGAAGCCGAGCAAACCACCGCGACTGTAGGCAGAAACCTTGTCAACACGACGCCACTTTGGACCGGTCACGTCCGGGATGCCGTAGTGATTAGCAAGAGTCTCATTGATAACGACCGCATCGGCATCAATCACGTCGGCGACGGGGCGATCGTGCACCAGCAGATCTTCGAAAAACCGAACTGGTTCTTCGGCCAACGCATTGCTCACCGCTGGCGTGAACTCGGGAAACTGCTTCAGATTCCGACCGTGGTTCGTGACGAAGGCCCGTACACCCAGCCAACGGGCGCCGAATTCGCGAGCCATACCGCGCATCCGGCCGTCTCTCAGCATACGCCGCAACTGCGCTTCCATGACCGCCGGCTCATGCAGGCGAGCTGACTTTGCCCGCAGTTCGTCGTCCGGGATCGAGTCCCACAAGAGAAAGCTCAACCGCGTCGCCAGTTCGTCGCCCGAAACAGGCTGCCAGTGCGGCCCGATTGCCGGCTGCTCAACACGATAGATAAACCAGGGCGATGAAAGAATGCGGGTGAGGGTAGCACGAAATGCAGGCGCGTGCTCGATGCCGTCGGCACGATCGCTGCGATAGGACGCAAGAATGGCAGAGAGTTCCTCTCCGGATAGCGGCCTGCGCCAGGCACACGAGGCGAAGGCAAGCAATGCCTCCAGATGCGTCATCTCCGCAGTGACCTTGGCCGCGCGCAGAGCTTCCTCCTGTTTCTGCACCTGCTCTGCAAACAGCTGAACATAGAAAAACATGATCCGCGCTCCATCATTTGGTTTGCGGTAGTACTGCAATATTTCTTCGTACATACGCGGGGTGGCAAACGCCTGCTCGCTGACGAAGTCCAGCTCATTCCACAAGCGGTCGAGTTCGGCTCGACCAGCCTCGTCGAGCAGAAGTCGACGCAGGGGCTCGTCTTCGCGGTGGTACAGAAAAATACTCCCCTGTGCATCTCGCGGGATAATCGGCTCGAACAGGACCGCCGGTGGAAAAAGGTCACGAAACTCCGAGGCTGATCTGGACCATTCCGCAGCAACCTGCGGATGAACTACCTTGGCGACTTGCGGATCGCCCAACGTTGGCTTGGCAACCGGCTCGGCCAACCTGCCGCCACCACCCGTCGCGGCGACCAGGAACGCCTGCACTTGGGCAGTTACAGAACTACCTTCGCCAAGACTGACGTCGGCACGAAGAAACCGAGGCAATTTGAGCAACTGCATGAGTCGGGCCGGCAGGTTTTTCATGTCGATGACGACCTTTTCGCCCGCAGCCGTTACCAACGCAGATCGGGGGACGGGGCGATTCAGCGGGTGATGACCGAACTTGAGCCCACAGGCTGCTTCGACTGCTGCTTTCAGTTCCGGGTGCTCCGCGAACACAAGAGTCTGGCCGTCGCCTCCCTCCAGCCGCAACCGGTCCCAGACCACGAAGGTATCAGGCTGAACCGGCAATGCGACCAACTGGAAGACCGGATCCCGCGCGGCACCCTCAACCCGCTCACGAGCGACCACACGGCGCAATTCCCCCCATGCAGGGAACCCATTTCCCACCGCAATGACAGAATGCTGCATGTAGTTGCCTCGAAACAGCTGATCCTGCGTGGCCTTGATCGCTGTCAATATCGGTGCCGGATCCGCAACCTCCGCCCGCCACTTTTCTCGAATGTGATCGAGTGGTGCAGGATGTGGTCCGGGATCCGTTAAGTCCGCGGACGTACTGCCTACTTCGGACAAGGCCTCCCCCAGTTCCGAAGCTGCCAGATGCGACAGTTCGAACGCGACACCATCAAGCCCAGCTGGGTGGGCATCGGCAACGCGGCCTGAAACCAGCAACTCGCCAGCAACAGGACTTGTCCAAGCCACAGCAACTGGCCGATTTGGCCCCGGATGCACAAAGAAAGTCTGCCCAGGCAACGTCGTCCAGACCGACAGATCTTCGTCACCAACATTTACAAACACTGAGGGCTCGGACCCTAGGCTCCAAGACTTCAGTTCAGACCGTCCAGCGATGCTGTCGCGCTGATCGGTAAGAAAAGTCGGAGTTAAAGTCGTTTCCAAAAAGCTCCAGCGAGCACCATCCTTATCTCGCCACGAGTTCCCCTTCATTAAATTGGGGACCAGATCGGCGACGCTCCAAGCGCGCTGATCACCAGATTTCTCACGAATTGTCCACTCGACCAGCGTGCTGTCAGCGCCATGATTTGCATTGGGACGCACCGTCAACAGCAGCAGTTCACCCTTTCGCACCGAAACAGTACTTTCAAAGGGTACGGAACCACCTTCCGCAACATTGGAGCCCGCCAGAATCTGTTTCGACGATGTCCAGCGGGACTCAAGCTGATGGGAAACTGCCTGCCGTCGTTGCTTCAACGCTTCAATTGCGTCTGTTTTTTCTTGCCACTGTCGAATCCGAGCAGTGACGGTAGATGATGCTGACGATGAGCTGGTTTTTCCATTGAGACCATTCCACAACGCGGTCAAATAAGTCAGGTTGAGTTTTTCTTCGTTGGCCACAGCTGCAAGGGCGGACGGTCCACCGCGAAGGAGCCTTTCCCGATTGCGGAGAGTAGCCTCAAGGTGCAACGCCAGTGGTGGCTCTCCGCCAGGTCCGGCGTACCGAGCGTGGAAACTGCGGAGTGATTTCAATGTTTCTGCGGTCCAGGTCGGCCGGTCCGGAGAGGGAGAGAAGCGAAACCCCTGTGGCAGCAACACGGCGTGAGAGGCTACATCGCGAGCGGTCTGATGGTAGCGTTGAACCAACTCGGGTGTCACCGGCATCGCTTCACCAACGTTTGCGAAACCCTCGCCACCGACGCTGTCGACTGGAAACTCACGAGCCTGCGTTGGCTTCATGTCCACACCGGTAAGATCGCGTATCGCGTTGTCGTATTCCGTGTTACTGAGCCGACGCAGCGTCACCAGTCCAGGGTCGCCAGCCCGTGCGTCCGCCTCAGCATCGAGCGCCGCGGTAATCCAACTCAGCAGTTGTTCCCGCTCAGCATGCTCCGGCTGCGGCTCGCCCTTCGGCGGCATGTCGCCACCACCCACCCGCTCGGCAACATTGCCAAGCACTTCAGGTCGATCCAGGAACGAACGGACTGAACGAAAGCTTGTCAGGTCGAGATCGTTGTCCTTGGGATTCGCTCCATGGCACTTTCCACAGGACCTGACAAGAAGCGGTTGAACCTGATTTTCGAATGACTGCGAAAGCGTCATCAAAGACGGCTCATCTGCCTTCAACAAAACACCGATGCCGACCAGTGAAATCATCACAAGAGCAAAGCACCGGAGAAGCAAGCACGCCAAGCCACAACGCACTACCGCCGACCCAAGACAGCTGCACGGCACCTCGCTCTGGGCTGCCGTGTTTTTCAGAAAGTTCAAACCATAGTCCATCGCAGTATATTTTTTGCTGCTAATGTGATGCTCCACAATCCAGACAACATGGTAGCCACTTCCCACGTGTGAATGGTTGCTCAGACGGACTTTGCTGGCCAAAACAGTGGTTCAGGCAGGGAAGCATTCTGAGAAACCCTAAGAAAAGACACCGAGAAACCCTGCCAACTCAGCCCTCAGCAAAACACTTCTGATGACAGGCAAGCACTCGTACTTGCGAGCAGAGCCCAGACCGCCAGAGCGTGACTTGCTGGCTCGCTCATCCGGAAGTCGAACAAGAAACACCAAGAAGCAAGACAAACAAATGAACCGGAGTGTCCGTGCGAGCAACGCGAAAGGCCTGATGCATCATCGTAATTACGCAAAACACAAGAAGTGAGTTATCTGGCACACGCACAACCAAGCTCATCCCGCCATGTAGTGCGCATAAAAAAGCCACTGCCAAGGCAGCGGCTTCACGCTTGAATGTGACTCATAAGAAGCCAGCATCATTTTGCCGAGAACTTAAACACGGTGGTCGTGCGATACTCATCGCCGGGCTTTAAAATCGTTGTCGGGAAATTCTTCTGATTCGGACTATCAGGGTAGTGCTGCGTTTCCAAGCAGAAGCCACCTCGGTGCACGTAAGGCTTGCCGGACTTACCCTTCAAGCGACCGTCCAAAAAATTCCCGCAATAAAACTGGATACCTGGCTCTGTTGTCGTGATTTCCATGACACGTCCTGTAGTCGGCTCGTGAACCATGGCAGCCAAAGAGAGCCCATCACCCTTACGATTGAGCACAAAGTTGTGATCGAATCCAAGCCCGAACTCCAGTTGTTCGTCCTTCTTTCCAATATCACGTCCAATTGATTTTGCGACAGTGAAATCGAATGGGGTGCCCGCCACGGCTTTCAACTCACCAGTGGGAATCGAAGTGGAATCAACAGGAGTATACTTGGCCGCATTGATCATGAGTTCGTGGTCAAGAATATCTCCTTCGCCTTCACCCTTGAGGTTGAAGTAGGAGTGCTGGGTCAAATTGATGGGCGTTGCCTTGTCAGTGGTCGCCAGATAATCCACGATCAATTCGTTGGTGTCGGTCAACTTGTAGGTGACTTTGATTGATAAATTACCAGGATAACCCTCTTCTTTATCCTTGGCCAAATAACTCAATTCCAGACCAGACCATGCCTCACCACCAACCAGTTCAGCATCCCAAACCACTTTATCGAATCCGATCACTCCACCATGCAGGTGATTTGGGCCGTTGTTCGTAGCCAGCGAATAAGTTTCACCATCAATCGTGAATTCGCCATTTGCAATCCGATTACCATAGCGACCAACGATTGCACCAAAATAGGGCTTATCAACCGCATTGATATAATCCTCGACTCGATTGTAACCAAGGGTAATGTCACCAAGTTTCCCATCTCGATCCGGCACAAGAATGGCGGTCACAATCGCGCCATAATTGGTGATTTTCACCTGCATGCCAGACTTGTTTTTGAATGTGTACAGTTTGATTGCGTCAAAATCTGTAACACGCTGCGCCTGAGCACTGCTGGCAAGGAAAGCAAAGCAGACGAGAATAGCGAGCAATTTCTTCATGGTGCTATTTCAAAGTAGGAGTGAAATTAAAAGCGAACGTCGCGAGGGAGCAGGTCCCTAGAACCACACTATGTTGGGTGGGCTTGGGCAATAGTGTCGACTACAGAGCGGTCAGAATCAATGCGCTGCCAGATTGCAAACACAGAAAGTTCGCTAGACAGGCAGATGCCGACAAAACCACACAAAACTTGCTTGCGAATGAAGCCGCAAGCTCCAAATCAATCGACGCGAGACAAGATCACATGATAAGGGTCGCCCTTGCGTCCTTTGATGGAGGACTGCACTTGCACCTCAGCATCGCCCTGTGGCACCGAAATACTCGGAATCACTAGTCGTGTTTGCCCTGCCTTAAGCGTCGCCTTGCGTGTCACGCTGCCGATCGACAAGCTCAGTTCCATGGGACCAACAGGCTGACTATATACCAACTCGGCATCAAACGTCGCTGGACGCTCCACGTGAACCAACCAGACGCCGGACACCCCCCACCCCACTGAATCGCTGA
>Ga0315321_10001776_pt1 | contig 16675 bp, 12 predicted proteins | sample M180m21515metaG_FD_203464 | JGI IMG/M metagenome (GOLD analysis project Ga0315321, IMG submission 203464) | Ammonia-oxidizing marine archaeal communities from Monterey Bay, California, United States - M1 80m 21515 | ecosystem: Environmental > Aquatic > Marine > Intertidal zone | place: USA... | reverse complement strand
CCGAAAAAGGAAATCTCCCTGACGTCATCGTAAATAAGAGTACTCTTGCTGTTAGTTCTACCGGCTTGCAATCGGATAAACCACACGATAACCGCAAAAAATGCATTAGGGACGTGAGTGTTCTGCGCTCAGGTGAGTTGGCATGCGGTCGGTACGCTACATCACCGAGAAGCGGCATCACCACCGTTTTGCCTTCAGGGTCTTTTTTGACGGCAGTCCGTGTTCTCGGCTACGAATCGATCGAAGCGTCGGAGGTTGGTCCAGCAGGCCGATGCAGTTTGCTGTGGTAAATCAAACCTAATCCAATGAGCGAGCCACTGAAGACAACGACACTAACCCATTGCGAGATAGAAAAGGATGTTCCGAATTGACCAGACTCATCGACGCGGACCATTTCCAACACGAACCGCAGGATCGCATAGCTCGCAAAACCCAGCATCATGACTGTGCCATCACGAAAGCGTGTGGCTGGAATCAGGCAAAGACAAATGCAAAGTACCAGTGACGTGCTGCTGCTGAGAATTTGTGCCGCAAAAACCGGCAAAGCGGTCGCTGGTAATTGACTGGGGGCCCATCTCTGCCGAACGCCGTCAATCGTAGCAATGACTCCCGTTCTGGCATCCTCCGCAGGAATGTCTCGTGACGCGGTGGCGAGCGGTGTGAAATCAGGAGCCAGCGTATCGAGCTTTTGGCCCGTGCGAATACCAGCTCGTTCCGCCAATCCGTCGGGGCTGATGCTTGTGATAAGCCGTGTTTCCGGGTCAAAACGAAAACCTAGCAACTCTCCGCTGCGTATCTGGTCTTCATAGACTGGGCTGTTGGGTGGGAATTTCAGAGCGAACTGGTTGTCCTCGCAACGCCCGCCATAACAGCATCCGTTCATGACGCAGCCGAGCCGACCAATGAAGACGCCCAAAAACATGCACGGAACAATCACGTCACCGAATTTTAGCCATGACAATTTCTTTCGATAAAGATAAATCGAGCCAGCAAGGATGCCGCCAATGAATGAGCCATATACGACCAGGCCGCCTTCCGTGAAATTCAGTATCCTGCCCACCGTCTCCGCAAATGTGTTGGCAATGAATTTTTCACGGTATTGAATCACAAAAAATGTTCGAGCTCCGAGAATGCCGCCTGCAAACGCCCAAGGTGCCACTGAGTAGATCAGCTCGGCATCGAAACCTTGCCGCTTTGCGCGATAGGCGGCGAGCCAGACGGCCGAGCCTACTGCCAATAGCAGCATGACACCGTAGCCGCGGATTGCCATCCCAACCGGTTCCTGATCCAGATTGGTCAGCTCAACGCGCGGCAAAACAAGCCAGACGATTCCCGACATCAATAACCAAACAGGCCATTCACGTAAAAAAATGTCGGCAACTTCAGCACCTTGCCGCTTGGCAAACAACAAGCGGATGGCCAAGGCAGCAAGGATCGCGAACAGCAGCCAGCCAAACCCAAATAGTGGGATGCCGGCGATTTCGTGGGGGATCAGCAGAAGGGTTCGCTGCATCGAAGTTCCGTCATTGTCGTCGTTGAAAAGGCGAGCCGCATTGGTCTGGACGGCTCACCTGCCTCTTTTCTACGCTCCCAACCACTTTCGAGTCTAGGTCGTACGTTTATCTTTCGGTGGAATTGCCAGCAAAAAACGGAGTGGCTGTCTCGCGCAGGAGTGCCAGACGGTCCCGCTTCGAAAGCTCGGTTGTCCCGCTTCCTATGATCGAAATCAGCGAGTATCAGCATGCTTCAATGTTGCTGGATTGAGAATAGGATTGGCGGATCGCAGATGAAAGATCAGGGTTGTGTTTGGCTTGGCTGCTCGCAGCATCAGGCTGACTGGACTTTCTGTGAGCGGTAGATCTGCCTTTGAAGAGTGAGACAACAGGTGGCGAACAATTATCGTGCGTAAAATGCGACTGTCCTGCCAAGGAACTTGATCATCGTGAACCAATCTTTTACCTCAGCACACATTGCGGTTTTACTCATGCTGGTAGTGGGGACATCGTCGGCATCGGCCGCTGACCAAATCTTTTGTGTGACAACGAAAATATTCGTGGGTCAGCAGAGTGCTCCTGTATCGGAACATCAAATCCTGTTTGATCAGGGCCTAGTTTATGATGTTCCAATGATCAACCGCCGATTCATCACGGTATTTGATCCGGCTCAGAAGCGGGTCACCCTGTTGGATCGCGACACACAAGTTCAGACCTCGGTTAGTACGGACGATCTAATCAAGATTACTGCTCAGGCCCGCGCTGCCGTGACAGATGATGAGCAAAAGAAAAAACTCGGGATGAATGCCGAGGTCGAGGCCAGTCAACAGGGACCGGGCTACACGATCAAATTTGCCAACATGCAATACCATACAACAACGCAAAAGCCCGACGATCCAAAATTTGCCACCGATTACGCGATGTTCGTCGACCTTGCGTCGAGGTTAAACCTCGTTCGTCGACTTGGTCCACCACCATTTGGACGCATGATTCTGCATCAGAAACTTGCAGCCAATGGTGAGTTGCCTTTAGAGTTGACGTTGACCATTGCCGGCAGCAAGCAAACCGAGCAGTATCGATCGACTCATTCAGTCAGTGGATTGGCTGATTCCGAACGCGAGCTGATTAACGAAGTTCGAGGTTACCAAGCGCTTTATCGCCAAGTCGCACTCAAGGCATTTCCAAAGTAAGCCGTTTCCAAAGTAGGCCGTTGTAACGCAGAGGCAATGCCTGCTGTCACGGTGAATTGGAGCAGTACAAGAGCACTCTTTTGTTCTGGCCTGTGCCGATTGAAACCGGATGCTGATTGAAATCGCACCGCTCGTTGAGATGAACCCTCTGGATCCACTGGTTGAATCCTTGCTTGGTTTAAGGAGATGCACTTGTCGATGGTGCTTTCATTTCTGATCCCTGAAAAACTATGGTTTTGAACCTCGCTGTTTTTTTTCCTGTTGGCGTTCCTTCGCTTCTGATCGGCGTTTGATGATGCCGGCAAGTTTCTTTTGTTCTGCAGCTAACACTTCCGAATCGAGTTTCGCCGGCTTCACTTCCTGCATGTCCACAGAGTCATCGGAATTCAGTGTCTTTAAACGAATGTTTCGATACCAAACGGGGTCTCCGTGGTCTTGCAGACTCAGGTTTGCGCCACGGGCTTCGAGATTGCCACCTCGCTGCTTGAGCATCTCAACGTTGGATGCCCATTGAGGATCTGTATAGTCCAGATGGATGACTTTTTCGCCATTGAGCCAGTGCTGCACAATCGTTCCCTTGCAAACGATCCGTCCAGAATTCCACTGCCCGACTGGTTTGGTCATGTCCTTTGATGGTTGCACACAAAAATAGAGCGACGCTGCGCTGGTGCGAGGGTTCTTGCCATCTGCATGCACATCATTATCGAGGATCTGGTACTCATATTGCGTCGGACGGTAATAGATGCCGCTGTTGCTTCCTTTGCCGACTTTCCATTCGAACCGGAGTTCAAAATCATCGGGCACCTTCTTGCCTGTGTAAACGAGGCTGCCGCCTTTACCCTGTCGGGAGATGACGCCCGATTTGATCTTCCAATTGCCATTGTGCTTCCAGTCTTTAAGTGTGTCGCCGCCGGTTAGTGATTCAAAAATGCCGTGTTTTACCTCCACTTCCTCAGCATGCGTGAGCGGCATATCTAACTCGTTTGATAGGAACAGGATCAGGAGTAAGCTGAGGCTGATAAAAGGTGTGTTGTGAAGGTACCGAGGCACACTTGAATGTAGGAGCATGGTTTCGTAAATCCTAAGAGGTTGCTGCTGAGACCCAATGTGTTTGCAAATAGTTTAACGAAGTGTGACGGGGCGTGACGGAGTGGTTTCGGGCCGCCAGTTGGATTCACGACAGTGACTTCCCCGCATGCCCATTCCCCAGCGTCCCCGCACGCCTTTCTAGCCGTGACGATGGTGTTTCGGTGTCTTGCGCGTTTCTATTAGGGTGGTTTCATGCCGGGGCCCCAGCATGTTGGCCTTCTGATCGGGATTTTTGCATCGAATGCGTATGTAACCGATTTGCGGAAGGCAATTGGGGGCGTTAACGGATGTGAATTCGACTACACTGCGTAGCGACGATGCTCGATGCGTATAAGGGCGACTGCGACGCATCACGCTTGCCGATGGCTGAAGCCTATTATCGCGGCAAGTAGGTCGAACGTGGTGGATGCAAGAAAATCACCGAAAGTGTGTTTTTTTTGCGAGCTTCTATCAGCTTGGAAGGAATGAAATAAAAGTGAAAATTAAATGTCCGGCGTGCAACGTCATTGTTGATGTTGACTCAACGATGTCGGGACAGGTTGTTGATTGCAGTTGCGGCAAAAAGCTGAGGGTACCGACTGTCAAAACTAATGGCGGATCAACAGACGCTTCGACAGGGTTGGAAGGGTTGGAAGGGTTGGAAGGGTTTAGCGATTCGGTTCCAGACCAGTCGATGGAACGTGATCAGAGTGCCGATGCGAATGCTGGGCCAAACTTGGCCCATGGTGCTTCAGAGCCGAATCCGTTCACAACGCGAGATTCGATTAACCCCTATGCAGCATCGGACACCCCTTATGGTGTCAACAACCAAATGCCAACATTGCCGCAACAGAAGAGTCAAGGGCTTGCCATTGCGTCTCTGGTGCTTGGGATCCTCTCACTGTCACTTGTTTGTTGCGGTGGTTTCGTGATTGGAATTCCAGCGTTGATTTGTGGATTTATAGCGATAAGGCAGGCCGATCGTGGTCAAGCCTCCGGCAAGGGGATGGCCATCGCTGGCGTTACGACTGGCGCGATTTCGGTGACTCTGTTTCTAGCATATCTTGTGCTCGCAATTGGCTCAGCGTTTTTTAGTTAAGGATTCGGAGAGCTGCGATTAAGTTGCCGCGTACGTTCTACAGATCGAAGGTGGAATGTTGTCAAGAAGGAGACGCTTGTGTTTGGTTTGATTTACTCTTAGTAAGTAAGTAAGTAAGTAAGTAAGTAAGTAAGTAAGTAAGTAAGTACCACGTTGAAACGTTTTAGTTAAGAAAATTGTATTCTGCGAGCATCATGAAAATTAAATGTCCGGCTTGTCAGGCTGTTTTGAGTATCCCACCGGCTGCAGCCGGCAAAGTGGTGAAGTGTCCGTGTGGGAAACAGTTGCGTGCTCCCGGCACGCCTGTCACCGGTGCTTCCAGTGGAGCGGCAGCAGGCGGCGCTGGTGCCGCCGCACCTCAAAGAGCTGCACCTCGACCCGCGGCAGTTGACGCAGGGCTTTTTGATGAACTGACCGAAGGTGATCTTCAGCCGATCGGTCAAGCGGGCATGCCAGCAGCTGCGGTTGGGGCATCTGGGAACACGAGCAAGCTGCTGCAAGAGCATGCCGCGACAGCGGGAGGCGGTTCAGGAAGCAATTTTCGTGTCGGACCGCTGGCCTCGCCGTGGATCCGACTGGGGGCAGCAATCATTGATTCGGTAATCCTTAACGTCATTGCGGTAATACCCGTAGTCGGGATTCTTGTCTTCATGTTCGGCACCGCGCTTTTTAGCTTGGATGCGATCATGCAGGATTCCGCCAGCACTGATGCGGAAAAGGAGCAATTGGCAACCGGTGTTCTGAGTGTTACTGGCTTGATTGGTTTTGGTGGGATCGCTGTTGTCTTGAGCATCACCGTTGGTATTTATGCGTGGATGGTGACCAAGACAGGCCAAACCCCGGGCAAAAAACTCTGCAAAATTCGAATCGTGCGGGCAGACAACAAACAACTACCGGGGTTCGTACAAGGTGTACTGATCCGCTCGTGGGCTTGGCAGCTTATTTTGCTGATTCCGGTTGTTAGCCTCATCGGTTTACCCGGAGTTCTTATGATCTTCGGAGAAAGGCGGCAATGTCTCTATGACATCATGGCTGGAACCATTGTGGTGGAGTCATGAGGGTGGTTTGCCGAGTCTGCTTTCCGCTGCTGTTGTTGTTTGTCTTGTTGCTGGCAACGCCTGCACGGGCGGTCGACTTTGTTCATGAGGTCGTGCCCATTCTTCGTGCTCATTGTGTGAAATGCCATGGTGGCGAGGAAGCCAAAGGCGGTTTCTCGCTCAACACCCGTAAGCTGTTTCTCGAGGGTGACGCTGCTGAGCCAGGAAATGCCAAAGCATCCCACTTTCTGGAACTGATTGCGTCGGCGGATCTCGACATGCAAATGCCTCCCAAGGATTTGCCGCGTGTTCCAGCGGATCAACGGCGGGTACTTGCCCGCTGGGTCAATGAAGGGCTGCCTTGGACGAGCGGTTTTACCTTCCGGGAAAATTCCTACGTGCCACCGCTGTTGCCGCGTCAAGTGAAGCTGCCGGGGCCTGAAGAGATCAATCCAATTGACCAGATTTTGCTGCAGCACTTCAAGCAGGCAGGGCATGACCCCCCTAAGCCAGTTGACGATTCCATTTTTTTACGACGTGTGTCACTGGATCTGGTTGGCTTGCTGCCGACTCCCGAGCAGCGACAGGTTTTTCTCACCAGCGTGAATGCGAACAAGCGGCAGGAGTTGGTCGATGAACTGCTGGCAAGAGACGTCGAGTACACAGAGCATTGGTTAACGTTCTGGAATGACTTGTTGCGCAATGACTACACCGGCACTGGTTTCATCACTGGCGGTCGCAAGCAGATCAGCAAGTGGTTGTATCGTTCGTTGGTGGACAATAAACCTTACGATCAACTTGCCAGAGAATTGATTGCACCGCCGACGAATGATAGCCGCGGGTTCATTGATGGAATCAAGTGGCGAGGAACGGTTAGCGCGGGCCAGACGGTTGAAATCCAGTTCGCTCAAAGTGTCGCTCAGTCGTTCCTGGGGATTAACCTCAAGTGTGCATCGTGTCACGACAGTTTCATTGATCAGTGGAAGCTGACCGATGCCTATTCCCTGGCGGCTGTCTATTCCAACAGGCCTTTGGACATTCATCGGTGCGACAAACCAACGGGCGAAGTTGCCACTCCTGCATGGTTGTTTCCTGAGCTTGGGGAAATCGATGGAAAGCTAGCCCCCAACGAACGTTTGAAACAACTGGCCGATCTGATGACAGATCAACGTAATGGCCGCTTTGCTCGCACGATTGTCAATCGCCTTTGGGCGCAATTGATGGGACACGGCATAGTGCATCCACTCGATGCGATGCATACGGAGCCGTGGAGCGAAGACTTGTTGGATTATCTGGCCAACTATCTGGTCGATTCGGGCTACGATCTCAAATCAGTTCTAAGGCTCATTGCCACATCAAGTATTTATGGTGCGTCTTCCGAGGTGCTCGGCCGAGACGCACAATCCAATGAAGATGTGTTTGTCGGGCGTCGGGCTCATCGAATGACCGCAGAGCAATTCATGGACGCGGTCTGGCAGTTGACCGGTGCCGCACCTACGACCATCGATGCTCCTGTCGTGAGAGGAAAAGTTGATCCACCTACTGCAGGTCAGGTCGATCTTCAGGGCGAATGGGTGTGGGGGCAGTCTCAGGCTGCGGGCAAACCAGCACCTGCGGGTGAGACACTGGTTTTCCGTGCAGAACTGCGTGTTCCCTCGGCGATTAAAACAGCGGTTGCTGTGTTGACCGTCGATAACGCCTTCGATTTGTATATCAATCGACGCAAGGTCGTGTCAGGTGATGAATGGAGCAAGCCGCAGACGGTTGCACTGTCCAAGTGGCTGAAGGTGCAGAAAGGTGATGGGGAACCGGCAAATCAGATTGAAATCGTTGCCCGCAACGCTGGGACAGGACCAAATCTGGCGGGCTTGTTTTTCGAGGCACAGTTGACGCTGAAAGACGGATCCATGATCACGCTCGCATCGGGTCCGGATTGGACCTATAGCGATGAGGGGCAGATCAGGCAAAAGGTGCGAGCAGGGAAACTCAACGGCCCCTGGAAAAAGGTAGTCAGCGCCGGACGTCCATCGGTTTACGCTGGGGTCGATGCAGAATTTCGTGCTGGTTTGGCGCGGGGAGCCGTGGGCGATTTGATGATGGTCCGGGCCGGGTTGGTGAAAAGTGATTTCTTGATGCGGTCGCTAGGAAGGCCAAACCGCGATCAGATCGTTACGTCCAGACCGGCCGACTTGACCACGCTCGAAGCAATCGACCTTTCCAATGGCGAAACGCTGGCCTTGGCACTCAAGGCAGGGGCAGAGAGTTACGCTGAGGATAAATTGTCGGATCACGAACTTGTGAAGCAGATTTTCATTGCGGCGCTGACGCGACCTCCCACGACTCAGGAGCTAGCGGTCTGTCTCGAGTCATTGAGTGCTTCTGAAGGAAATGGTGACGGTGGTGTGCGCTCACGGGACATGATCGTGCAGGATCTGTTGTGGGCCGTGTTCATGATGCCAGAGTTCATCATGGTAAGATAATAGAGGCCAACGGGATCTTGATGAGGATCAACAATGAGTGGGCTTAAGTAACGTAGCTCAATTTGAAATTTCGCCCGCGATGATGACCAACCGAGAGGTAGTTAAGGTGGATTTGGAAGAAGAAATAGCCAGACGCCGTTTTCTGAAAAGCATGGCTGCCGCAGGCGTCGCTACCATGGCAATGGGCGAGCCGAGGGATTTGTGTGCCAGCGAAACGGTGGATCAGCCAGAGGCAACAGCTGATTCCTGCATCCTGATTTGGATGGGTGGAGGAATGGCGGCTCCGGATACCTTTGACCCGAAAACTTATGTGCCTTATGAGGTAGGGCTACCTGTCGAAAAGATGGTCAGCACGTTTCCGGCGATCAATACAACAGTCGACAATATCAAGATTTGTGAAGGGCTTGAGAACATTGCATCCGTGATGGATCGAGCCACATTGATTCGTTCAGCAGTCCAACCTGATCTCGGCAGCATTCTGCATTCTCGGCATCAGTATCATTGGCATACGGGGTATGTCCCCCCGCAGACGGTGGCATGCCCTCATCTGGGAGCATGGATGGCAAAAGTGCTGGGACCCAAAAATCCGGTCATTCCACCCTTCATTAACATCGGCCAAAGGTTGGAAGGTGTCGGCGAGAAAGAGGAACTCAAAGCATTCACGACGGCTGGTTTCTTTGGTAGTGAATTTGGTCCCATGAATCTGCCATTTCCCGAACAGGCGTCCCAGTCGGTCCTGCCTCCCAAAGGAATGAGTCCCGGTCGTTTCACCAACCGAGACCGTTTGTTCAGAAAACTGGTTTCCGAGAGTCCGCAGCGGGAGTTTGCGAGTGACTTTCATCAGGAATCGATTCTACGATCCATGGACAATGCCTATCGTCTTTTGAGTAGCAAGGAAAAATCGGCTTTCGACATCACGCAAGAGCCGAAAGGCAGTTATGAAAAATACGACACTTCGAGGTTTGGGCGTGGTTGCCTGCTGGCGCGGAGGTTGGTCGAGTCGGGAGCAAGGTTTGTCGAGGTGACCACCGAGTATGTGCCCTTCTTGCATTGGGACACCCATGCAGATGGTCATCGGACTGTTGCGCGAATGCATAGCGAAATGGATCAGCCGATTGCACAGTTGATCCTTGATCTTGAGGCACGTGGGTTGTTGGACCGGACCTTGGTGGTTGTTGCGTCAGAGTTCAGTCGTGATGCGATTGTGGAAGGACGGCCAGGATCCTCGGCGAATGACCAAGCAACACACAAAGTTGACAAACTGGCCGACATGAAGCACTACGGACTTCATCGGCACTTCACCGGTGGCACCAGTGTGGTGATGTTTGGAGGTGGCACGAAACGCGGGTTTCTATACGGCAAGACTGCGGATCAGCGTCCTTTGCTGGCGATAGAGAACCCCGTCACGGTGACCGATATGCATGCCACCATCATGCGAGCGATGGGAGTCAGTCCGAAAACTGGTTTTGATATCGAGGGACGGCCGTTTTATGTGACAGAGGATGGCAAGGGAAAGCCGGTCATGGACATTTTTTCCTGAATACAGTGCCTCTGAAACGGCAAATTGCAAAATGAGAGGCGGGGTACCCAGAGTGCACTGTGTCGTCGACAATCAGCGCGTCTCAACATCCAGCAGGAAGGTAAGCGTCGATGGCTCGAAACGAACAACTGATCCGTCAGCACAAATTGCTGCAATTACTTGAGTACTCGCGATTTGGCCGCACGCTCGACGAACTGCGTGCAGATCTGGTTGCGGACTTGGGATTGTCAACGTTACACGAGCGAACGGTTCGTAGGGATGTTGAGGCTTTGCAGGCGGCTGGGTTCGATATCCAAAACGATACCGTGGAACGTGGCAAAGTGTACAAGCTTGGCCCAAATAACACGGGTGTCCATGAAATTGGTATTTCGGCCACAGAGCTGATTGCGCTCTCGATCGGTCGTGAACTGCTGTATCCATTGATTGGAACCCAGTATTGGCGAGGCATCGAGTCGTTCTGGAACAAGGTGCAGGAATCTGTTCCCAATGGAGTCTTTGATCACTATGCACGTTACCGAAAAACACTTCACGTGTTTGGGTCACCGCAGAAGAGTTATGAGAAACAGGAAGGCATGCTGAAGACGGTTCACCGTGCGATTCTTGAGCACCGAGTGGTTGAAATCGAGTACGAGTCGGTTGGCAAGCCTGTATCAAAACGGCGGGTCGAGCCGTATGGCTTGGCAGTTTATCAAAGCAGTATTTATGTCGTTGCTGCGGCCCCGGAGGTTGAAGATCCCGCGGATCGGCTAAGACATTGGAAGTTGGATCGCTTTCGACATGCCACGGCTTTGGACGAATACTTCAAGCCGGATCCGAATGTGGATCTTTCGGAGCACTTGGGTAAATCGATCGGGATATTTTCCGGCGAAGAACCGACGCTTGTGAGAATCAAGTTAGGGCAACGGGCAGCGGCGTGGGTGCGAGAAGATCCTTGGCACCCCGAGCAAAAACTGGAAGTTCAGGACGATGGCGCTGCGTTGTTGACTGTTCCTGTCTCGCATCCTCGGGAAGTGCTTCCCAAAGTGCTTTCGTTAGGAGCGGATGCGGAGGTGCTGCAACCGGTCTCGTTCCGCGATGCCGTGGCCGAATCAGTGCGTGAAATGGCCGCTGCGTACGGAAAAACGCCCAGCTGATTTTTCGGTGTTTTGTTCCGGTGTGAATGACGAGGGCATACACGGCTGGTGAATCGATTGGGCTTGGTTTGGATTTGTCGCGCGGGTGGGCGAAAAACCGTATTTACGGTGAACCGCGGCAGGGAAACGAGGCTTGTGGGCATATCCTGGCCTTCTTCTTTTGAACTCCTTTTCGGACGCGATTCGTGGATTCGCGTCTGTATCGGGTTCCGATGAGGGGAAAAGCGCGTCTCTTAAACCAAATTTGCCAAGTTGGCTGTTCAGGTGGTTTAGTGAGGCGTTAAATTAAGGGTAAGAGATTTCTAGGTTGATTTAGGTGAATGAATACCATGCTCACTCGTTCTGGTGATCGACAATTCCGCTGGCTTATCTGTCCCGTTGTTGTGTTTGGACTGACGCTGGCTTGGGGGTGGGTGGTGAGCCCAAGCTTGTATGGTCAGGAGCCTCAATCTGCCCGTTCTGCTGATGGGGACGGAAAATCAAAGGCTGCAGTATCCGCTGAGGCGAGGCGTTTGATTGAAGCGCTGGGATCGGACAGCTACGCGACTCGAATGCGAGCTCGTGATCAGCTCCAGCGAATGGGCCTTGAGGCGTTTGATGAATTGCGTATAGCAAAGGATAGCTTGGATTCTGAAATCGCTTTGGCTGCAAAGGCTCTCGTTGCCGGTTACTCCATCGTCTGGTTTGAGAGTGATGATCCCCCGTTGGTGCGTGAGACGCTTGAGGAATATGGAGCGCAACCAGTGGCGGAGCGCCAGAGTCGGATAGTGATGCTTGGTGAATTCCCTGATCGTATTGGGCTGCGTGCGCTTGTGCGAATCGCGCGTTTTGAGAGGTCGACGGCACTGAGCCGGAAAGCCGCGATTGTGGTGATGGAGCAGGCTGCCGATAAAGATCCGGCCAAACGCAAAGCAAACGTTGAGTCGATCATGCTCGGATTAGCGACCGCCGACCGGCAGTCGGCCGATTGGCTCCGTGTTTATGCCGGCGACCTTTCTGCAGCTAAGTACTCGGTGGATGAGTGGAGAGAATTGATTCGCACGCAGCGTGACGCAGTGGACGCTTTGACTTCGGAGGAAGTAACAAGAGAAAGCGTTCTAAACCTTGTGCGTATTTGTGCTGTGCGTGCGGCGTCTTTGGGTTATCGAGAAGCGGCGTTGCAACTAGCAACTGAGAATGCAGATCTCGTTTCAGCCGCTACTACCGACCTGATAGCAGCAAGTAATTGGGCGACCGATAATGGACTGCATCAATTTGTGGTCGATCTGTACGCAAGAAATCGTCCTATGTTTGATCGTTCGGCTGTGTTGCTTTACGGCTACGCAAATGCATTGAAAGTGGGCGGAGAAGAATCAGAAGCCGAACGTATGTCAGATATGGCGTATCGCTTGAGCCCGTTGTCTGGGTCGAAACAAGCAATTGAAGCGATGCAACCGAAGGAGTTGGAGGAAAATGCAAAGCTGCGGCGTGAAATAGCTCAAAAGCTACGAGATCGAGGGATGTTTCAATGGGCTGAACGCGAATACCGAAATGTGATTGATTCAATGCCAGTTGAAGATTTGGATTCGGTGATGGCTCGAGGAGACCTCTCACGCATGTACGGTGAATTGGAGCGTCACCAAGATGTGATTGACGTACTCAGTCCAGTGCTCGATCGAATGGCAAAGGACGATGTGCTACGCGCAAAATTGATGAGTGGATTAGGGCTCGGACGCACTGTTACTGGATGGCAGGCGCGGGTCGACTATCACACCGCTTTACTTGACCTTAAGAAATCTGCGCAAGACGCGTCAGAGGGAGGAGAACTTCTTGAGAAAGCACGGAAGCAAATGATGGCTGCCTTTCTCGCCAATCCACTCGATATTGATGTTTTAATCAAAATGTACAGGACTGAAGGTGACGTTCAATGGCGAGCCGAGGTGAAGCAACGGTTGGAGACTGCAAAACAGGGCTCTCAGAGTAGAGTGACAAATCTGGAAGCAGCCTTGGCCAGGGGAAGGCCGACTCGAGATGCAAATCTTGCTCTCGCTGAATACCTCAATAACTATGCTTGGTTAGTATGTAATACCGAGGGGGATCTACAGCTGGCGTTGAAATACAGCCTTCGGTCACTCGACATTGTCGAGGATAGTGCAAAACTTGACACCTGTGGAAGGTGCTACTTCGCTGTAGGTGATCTTGAGAATGCAATTAAGGTGCAGAAGCGGGCGCTGGCTATCGACCCCTATTCACCACCGTTGAAACGGCAGCTGGCCGAATTTGAAGCAGCGAAGGCGAAGGCCGATGCCGAAGCTGCAGACATCAACTAGTTGGATACTGGGTGTGGCAACTGTTTTACCTGAATTCAGGGATTGAATTATGAATCAGAAGCTTGTGTTCTTTGCGAAGTTGCTAGTAGTTGTTGCATTCGTTTCTGTCCAAGTCTCTGTGGCTTTTGGACAGGATTGGCCCGTCTGGCGTGGGCCAAGTTTAAATGGACATGCGCCGGATCAAGCCATTGCAACCGTGCCGGTGGCATGGTCTGGGCAGCAGAATATTTTGTGGCGGGCGGTGATCCCCGGAAAAGGCCACGCTACGCCAATCGTCGTCGGGGGAGGGGTTTTTTTGCTGACCCACGACGAGAAAAATCAGACGATCTGTTTGCTGAAATACAACGCAATGGATGGTCAGCCGATTGGAAAAGTGATTCTGCATCGGGGAGTCGTTGCACCACGCTATCTCCACAAAAAAAACACGTGCGCCTCCAGTACGCCATCCAGTGACGGCAAAGCCATTTATGTCGTTGTCCAAGTAGGGGACGCTATCCATGCGTCGGCTGTTTCTGTTCAGGGGCAACTGCTGTGGCAGCGAGTCGTCGCACCTTATCGCGCGGGGGATGGCTGGTTCGGGTACGGTGCGTCACCCTTGTTGGTCGGAAATGCTCTGGTGGTTCCGGTAGAAACAGACAACAGGGAAGGAGGGTTGTTCGCTCTCAATAAGTTAAATGGTCGCCCCTTGTGGAGGGCCAAGCGGCCTCAATCAACTGGCTATTCCTCACCGGTCCTAGCGGAAATTGCAGGACGGCCGCAAATTTTGATCAGCGGTGGATATCGGGTTGCCGGGTACCAACCACAGGATGGACGTTTGCTTTGGGAGGTCAAGGCGACCAGTCGAACCACGTGTGGAACCATCGTCTGGAAAGATGACATGGTTTTTGCGAGTGGCGGGTTTCCCGAGTCCGGTACCTACGGTGTTCGTGTCAATCAACAGGGGGCTCAAGTTGTCTGGGAGAATCGTGTGAAATGTTACGAGCAGTCCATGGTGGTTGCCGGTGACTATTTGTACGGTTTTGCTGACAATGGAATCGCTTACTGCTGGCGATGTTCCGACGGAATGGAAATGTGGCGGCAGAGACTTGGAGGCCCCGTCAGCGCATCTCCTTTGCTCGTCGGGGACCGGATCTATGCATCCAACGAACGCGGTGTCACTTTCGTTTTTCGGGCCTCTCCTCAAAATTTTGAGTTGCTGGGTGAAAATGTCCTTGGTGACAGTTCGTTTGCCTCACCCATCTACGCTGATGGTAAATTGCTTCTGCGGTACGCCTCTTCTGAAACGGGCACGAGGCAGGAGTTTCTTGTGGCCATCGTCAAGTGAGTCCCCTGATGCCGGACCGTTTTCGTTGATGATTGTGCAGGCAATGAAGGCCATCGGATCTTTCATTTGCGGTACACTCTTGAACCTTGAGAGCAGGTACACTCTTGTCCGAATTGAGAGTGATCCTGCCGACACGTTCCGTTTATCTTGAACTGTTCAAGTGATTGAATTCAAGCAGGTGACGTTAGGTGGATCTGTCGGTAGTGTTTGCTAACGCATGTGATTTATTTACATTTGCAGTTTGAAGATTCTGGGGAAAGGGTTCGTTTTTGTGCGTGTGCATTTCACAGCCTTTCCTTCCTGTTGCTGGTGTTTTTTTTAGGCGAGGTCAATGCTCACTGCGTCAATGCTCACTGCGTCGATGCTCAATGCGTCGATGTTTCGTTCGTGATTCCGTGATTTTTATGGTCTCGGCGTTGCGTGCCTTCCCCAACTTTCCTTTTTGATGGTTCTGTGTCAGTATGAAACCCGTTGTACAGATATCCCTCGATTTAACCACGATTGAAGAGGCGCTGCAGACTGCAGAGCTGGCAATTCGAGCGGGCGTTGATTGGTTGGAAGCCGGAACACCCTTGATCTTGGCAGAGGGCTTGCATGGCGTTAGGCAACTGCGAGAACGTTTTCCCGAAGTGCCCATTGTTGCCGATTTGAAAACGATGGATGGTGGGTATCTCGAAGCAGAAATGATGGCAAAAGCAGGCGCAACTCATGTCGTTGTGATGGCTCAGGCGCATGAGGAAACCATCAAGTGTGTGGTCAAGGCCGGCAAGGATTATGGAATTGGCGTGATGGGGGACAACCTGGGTTACAACACGATGGTGGATGGAGCTAAGCGCCTTGAAGATTTAGGATGTGGTTATATCGTTCACCATATTGGTTACGACGAACGACGCGGCATCGCTGCTCGCGGTGAGCGGATGCCAAGTCCGTTGGATGATTTGCGAGCTGTCGTGGATGCCGTGGATGTTCCTGTGCAGGCGGTCGGAGGGCTGTCGATTGAACAGGCTGTCGCGTGTCCTCGCTACGGCGCACCCTTGGTCGTCTTGGGAGCTCCGTTAACAATTGATGCCGATGCATTCAAAACGGCTGACGGTGATCTTGAAAGCTCCCTGCGTCTGATTTGTGAGCAAGTGCATGCGCAAGAAAGTTCTAGCTGAACGATCCAATTCTTGATTTTAAAATTGCACGATTCATCCTGCATAAATCCATCCTGTACATGTAGCCCTGAAAAAAAGAGAGAATGTCCCGTGAGTACCTCCGCCGCCGTTGTGAATTTTTCTCCCCAACCGGGCAGTGTCGAAATCCGTGAATTTTCCAAGCCAACGATCGGATCAGATGACGTTCTGGTTGAAGTCGCAGCCGTTGGGGTTTGTGGAAGCGACTTGCATCAATGGAGTGCATCTCATAGCTGGCCAGTGAATTATCCGGTTGTGTTGGGACACGAGTTCGCGGGAACGGTCGTTGAGGTAGGATCCGCGGTCACAAACTGGTCAGAGGGTGATCAGATTGCTAGTGAGACGGCAGCGGTAATCGATCCCGATAATCCCATGTCGCGGCGGGGATTGTATAACCTTGATCCTACTCGTAAGGGCTTTGGCTACGGGGTTGACGGGGCAATGACCAAGTACACTCGCGTGCCTGCTCGCTGTTTGCATCGTGTGCCAGTTGGTTTGCCGCTTGAGCACGCCGCACTTACAGAACCATGTTGCGTTGCCTACAACTCGGTGGTTGAGAATTCACGCATCAATCCAGGAGACCGTGTGCTCGTGATTGGACCTGGTACTATCGGAATCCTTTGTGCGGCGATGGCAAAACTACGAGGCGGCGACGTCGCGGTGCTTGGGCTCGATTCAGACCAAAAGCGGTTTCACGTTGCAGAACAATATGGGTGCACAACGTTAACAGATGCTGAAGCCTGGTGCCTGGAACGTGATGGACTCGGAGCCGACGTGGTGATTGACGCTGCAGGGGTGTCTCAAACGCTCAAGTTGGCAATCGAATT
>Ga0315321_10001775_pt1 | contig 16676 bp, 19 predicted proteins | sample M180m21515metaG_FD_203464 | JGI IMG/M metagenome (GOLD analysis project Ga0315321, IMG submission 203464) | Ammonia-oxidizing marine archaeal communities from Monterey Bay, California, United States - M1 80m 21515 | ecosystem: Environmental > Aquatic > Marine > Intertidal zone | place: USA... | reverse complement strand
TGCCTTTCCATAGTTATCGAGGGAGTTACCGATGACTTGGGGGTCGAGAATGTAGATGGGGAGGATTGCTCGGATCGATTGGTCGCGGGAGAGTTCCAGCAAAGCCGGATTGTCATCAAGACGCAGGCATTTTCTAAACCAAACAACTCCGGTACTCATTTCCGTGAATGAATCAATCTGTTAGCGGTGAGCGATAGAGAAAGAACTTGGCTGTTCGACATCAAGACGACTTCAAACTGGCAAGTGCGCCCAGGGCCCTGGCTCTTGCCGAAGCATGATCGACGCAAGGAGCGGGATAGGTTCCAAAACCGGATTCGGACGAACCATTCGGTGATTCCCAAGGCCGGAAAATCCATTTGGGAGGCACTTCCTTTAACTCAGGAATCCAGCGCAGGGCATACTTCCCTTTCGAATCAAATTTTTCGCCCTGTATGATAGGGTTGAATATCCGGAAGTAGGGAGCCGCATCCGCTCCGCATCCTGCTGCCCATTGCCAGCCTTGCGTATTGCTGGCTAGGTCGGCGTCGACCAACGTGTCCCAAAACCAACGGGCTCCCTCCTCCCATGAAATCAAGAGATGCTTGACCAAAAACGAGGCGACTACCATCCGGACACGGTTATGCATCCAGCCTGTTTCATAAAGTTGGCGCATGCCTGCATCCACCATGGGATATCCAGTCTGTCCGAGTTGCCATTTACGTAGAGACTTACTGTCGGATAGCCAGGGAAACGAGGCATATTTCGGGCGGAGCGGACGGTTTGGGATGTGTGGGAAATGATAGAGCAAGTGGTAGGAAAACTCCCGCCAACCGATTTCGGTGAGAAACTTGTTTTCTCCACGGCTGGAGCCTCCTGCTTCATTCTGCAAAACGGAATGGCAAACCTGCCGGGGGCTGATCAAACCCCAGGCTAGATAGGGAGACAAACGGGACGTTCCCTCCGTTCCGGGTGAATTTCTGCGATGCGCGTAGGTGGGAACAATTTCGCGCGCCGCATGAACGACTTGTGCTTGCCCGGCCACCTCTGAGACGTCCCAGTGGGTGAAAAGTTTTTCATGCCATGGGTGGCCGGGCAGGAGGCCGAGATCGTCCAAGGACGAGCGTGGGGCAGGCTGCTTTGCAAATTGGAGGTTTCTGGCCGGATAGTCTGCAGGTTGTTTATAAATGGCATTGCGGCAATTTCTCCAAAAAGGAGTGAAAACCTGAAAGGGCTTACCCGATGAATTCTTTACTTCCCAAGGCTCGTTCAATAGCGAGGCGTTAAAACTTTCGGTCCGTATGCCAGCTATGTCGAGGGCTTCCTCCACGGCTTCCTGCGCGGCCATTCCACCCGGATCATAGACTCTGGAGTAAAGTACGTCGTCCGCCCCGTTTTCCTTTGCCAGAAGGGGAAGGACGTCCGCGGGTTTTCCTTTTTCGAAAAGAAGGCTGCCACCCAATCTTTCAATCGATGCGGACAAGCTCTTCAATGACTGGTGAAGCCACCATCGGGAAGCGGCGCCCGGACTCCAGTTTCCACCCTCTTCTTCGTCCCATATGAACACCGGAACGATTTGCTTGGAGCCCGACAATGCATGTTCCAAAGTCGGGTTGTCGCGGAGGCGCAAATCTTTACGAAACCAGACCAGTACTTTGTCTGCGGAATCCTTCTCGTTTTTAGCGATCATTGAGACGGATTTCGGAAAGCCCGGCATCTACCTTGATTATCTGCCCGGTAATGGAACTGGCCGATTCCGAGTGAAGAAAGGAAATCGTGTTTGCAACTTCATTCACCGCGGGGATTTTTTTCAAGGGGTGCCTGTTTTCGATCAAAGGAATCATTTTTTCTCCACCTACCATGGATAATCCCATCTCGGTCGGGGTCAAGGTCGGGGCAACGACGTTGACTCTGGTTTTAGGAGCAAGATCGGCAGCCAGCGCAAGGGCAAACCCCTCCAAGCCCGATTTGGCCGCGGAAATGGCGCAGTGATTGGGCAGTCCCATACTGGCTGCCACTGATGAGATAAGGACAATCGAACTGTCCTGAAGTTTGGGGAGCAAAGTCTGGATGAGGGTGAAGGCATCCAGTACACTCGTTTTGTAGGCTTCGAGCATCTGTTCGCTTGTAAGCCTTTTGACTGGCCCGAGCACTACTTTCCCAGGGCAAAAGGTCAGGGCGTCAATGACCTCGGGGAGATCGTCGGTGAAGTTTTCCGGACTGTCTGCGTTTCCCGTGATCCAATTGCAACCTGACGGGACTGCATCCGGCTGACTGCGCGAGAGCCCCCAAGCGCTTTCCCCTTTTTCGAGGGATAAATGCAAGAGAGCGCTTCCTATCCCCCGTGATGCACCCGCGATTAAGTGCGTGAATGATTTGGATTTTCCTGTTTGGTTCATATTAATATATCGCAGGAAATAAATTTTCAGATCATAATATAACTTCCTTTGCTTGACCTTTTTTGATTATTGTAACAATTATCAAAAATGAGCATACGAGGAGGAAAAAGAAAAGGCGCAGGACGCCCCAAGGGAAGCAACCTATACGGTGAGCCGACCCAGCCCGTACGCCTTCCCAAAAGCCAAATTGAGCGCGTCTTGCGTTTCGTGCAGGAGAGGGAATACGCCTTGCCCTTGTACGCAAGCGGAGTTTCCGCTGGCTTTCCATCCCCCGCGGACGATTACCTCGAGGGGGCGCTCGATCTGAACGCCCACCTCGTGCGCGAACCGACTGCCACCTTTTTTGTGAGAGCCCGGGGAGATTCCATGATCGATGCCGGAATTCACGATGGCGACCTGCTCGTGGTGGACCGGAGCGTCGAGGCGACGGATGGCAAAGTGGTCATCGTTTCGGTAAACGGCGAGCTTACGGTCAAACGATTTCGTCAAGCCAAGGGCAAGTCCTGGCTCCTGCCCGAAAACCCCGATTACCCCCCCATAGCCTTGAACGAAGAAGACGAAACGCATCTCTGGGGAGTGGTCACGAACGTGATCCATCCCCTGTGATTGCGCTGGCTGATTGTAACAACTTCTACGTCTCCTGCGAACGGGTCTTCCAGCCTTCGCTGGAAGGTCGCCCCGTCATCGTGCTCTCCAATAATGACGGATGCGCGGTGGCCCGCTCGAACGAGGCCAAGGCTCTCGGCATTGCCATGGGGGCTCCTTACCATCAGATCAAGAGATTGTGCGGGCGTAACGGGGTATTCGTGTTTTCCTCGAATTACGAACTGTATGGCGATATGTCCCGCCGCGTGGTTTCCGTTCTTTCGCGCTTTGTCCCGGAGATGGAAATCTACTCGATCGATGAATCCTTTCTTAATCTCGGTGGATTTTCCGATCCGCTTGGTCTGAGCGTGCGGATCAGGGAGATGGTCCGCAAATGGACGGGCATCCCGATCTCGGTTGGTCTGGGCAAGACCAAAACATTGGCCAAGTTGGCCAACCGCTTGGCCAAGAAGGAACATGCGGGCTGTTTGGAAGTCGAAGCCGGGAACCGATCGACCCTTGGAAGCGTTCCGATCGAAGACGTTTGGGGGGTAGGGCGCCGGCTGAGCGTGCGCTTGCGCAGAGTCGGATTCCAGGATGCATGGGCGTTCGCTCAAGCCCCTTCGTCCGCGATCCGGGCAATCGGCGGAGTGACCCTTGAGCGTACTCAGCGCGAACTGACGGGAATTTCCTGCCTGGCAATGGATGAGGTTCCTCAACCTCGCAAGAACACCTGTTGTTCCCGATCCTTTGGGAAACCCGTCACTGGGCGAGGGGAGCTGGAGGAGGCGGTGGCAAACTATGCGGTCCGGGCGACCCGGAAGGTTCGGGCGGAAGGTTCGCTTGCCTGCGGTCTGCAGGTTTTTCTGTCCACCAACCGTTTCCGCAAAGACGAGCCCCAATATTCAAATTCGCGGACTATTTTACTCGATGAACCCACGGACGATCCGATCCGTATCGTGAAGAATGCAAAAGCCTTGCTTAACTCGATCTACCGCAAGGGTTATTCTTACAAGAAGGCGGGAGTGCTCTTGCTCGATCTTGTCTCCGGTCGATCACGCCAAGGTTTGCTTTTTGAGGAGCACGGGGACGGACGCCGGCGTGATTTCGTCAATGCCTTGGATGAAGTTGCAGCTCGTTACGGACAATCGGGAGCTTTCCTCGCAGCGCAAGGGGTCAGGCGTTCCTGGAGCATGAAGCGTCAGAGTCGTACCGCCCGCTACACGACCTGTTGGGACGAGCTTCCCGTCGCTTCCTAGTTTTTTCGGGAATAGAGTAACTTCAGGAAAACGAGTCCGACCGGCAAAAAGATGGAACTGACGGGCCAACTGTACCAGCCGAGCCCTAATCTTATGCCGGTCAGAAACAAACCAACCCAGCAAAGGAGTAAAAAGATCAAGCAGAGGATGGGGGGTGAGAAGAGAGGCATCGTCATGCGCTTGCAAGGGACGTTTCCCATTTCCCGGTTTTCCGAATCCACCTTCGCAGTAAAGGCCTTTGTTCTAGGAAGAAATCTTGTTTTTGGCCAGATAACGGCGAAGCAGGGCGACCCCTAAGTATATAAAAGGGGTATCAATGGCAGCAAAAAGGATCTTGAAGAGATAGGATGCGAAAATAATTTTTCCGACTACTGTCCAATCGAGACCCAAGCCGTAGCCAAGGAATATGCTGTTTACTATGATGGTGTCGACAAGCTGTGAAACCATGGTCGAGCCGTTGTTACGAAGCCACAGGTGTCGTCCGTCCGTGAGTCGCTTGAAGAAATGAAAAAGCCTGACGTCGGCTAGTTGAGCGACCAAATAGGCGGTCATGGATCCGAAGATCAAGACTCCGGGCAGTGAAAAGACCGATTCATAGGCCACCTGCATTTCCCCCACCGAATCGAACTGTGGGTTACCTGATGGCCAAACTGGCGAACCTGGTACCGAAGAGGCCAATTGGATGAGGACGAGCGAGAGCAGGCTCATTACGAATCCGGTCAGGACCATCAACTTGGCTCTTTTGCTACCGTACACCTCGCATACTACGTCAGTGAGCAGAAAGGTTACCGGGTAGGTGAGGATTCCTGTCGTCAGGGTAATCGGTTCACCGAAAAAACCATTTGGCAGAAGGTTCGGAAAGGCGAGAAAAAGCTTCACCCCGATGACGTTGGTCAGCACGAGAACGACCACGAAGGCCGCCATCAAAACGGCAAATGCCTTTTCTTCCCTTCCCTGTGTTTGCAGGTTCATTCGCATGAAGTCGGAGAAAAGCCTTTTCGATTTACTTCAGTTTGGCCCAATCGAAGCAGGCCATTTCTTGGCCGTTGCGGGCGATCAGGTAACCGTTGACAAGAGCCGGTCCATTCCAACAACGAGCATTACTGAGAAGTTGTCCTGAGTAAATTTCAACAAACTTTTCGGGGTTGGCCTCAACAACGCTGAGAACCCCGGTGTTTCCGAGAATGAGCAATTTGTCTTCCGCCAACACAACCCGGCCGTAGCCGTATTTGCTTCCCCGCCATTTCAACTCGCCGTCCGATGCATTCAGGCAAGTGAAGGAGTTTTCATTGAAGCCATAGATGAAGCCGTCCTTGTGGACGGGGTTGGAAAACTTGCTCTTGAGATTTTTGGACTTCCAATCCGTTTCAATCAAGTAGGGTTTGGCTTGCCCTGCTTTGACGGTCCATCGTTCGGATCCTTTCCCGTAACCTGCAGAAAGCAGAAATGAATCCTTGGACAAAGCCAGAGGTTGTGCAATCTGAGCGTTGTTAAGAAAGATTTTCCATGGGCCTGCCCAGGCGGTTTGCCCGGAACGGGGGTCGAGAAAGGCGATCTTTCCCGAAACCGCCGTGATCAAATGTTCCTTTCCAAGCAGGTTCAATATGCAAGGAGACATATAAACGCCCTCCCCATGAAGATCGGAACTCCAAGCTAATTTGCCGGAATCGGTTTGGTACGCCCGGGTCGCCCCGTTTTCGCCTCCCGGGGTCACGATCACCAAGTCATTCCAGACAAGGGGCGAACAGGAGAGTCCCCATTCCGGAAATTCAGGTTCATCGTTGACGATCTTTGCCTTCCACAGAGGTTTCCCGGAATCCGCTTGCAGACAAACGAGGGACCCATCGGTAAAGAGGGCATAAAGCTTGCCTGCATGGAGGGTCGGGGTGGAGCGCGGACCGACCCCGCTCATGAAATCTCCCCAACGGGTTTTTACGGCATGTTTCCAAAGGATGTTTCCGTCCTTGAGAGAACGCGCGATGACGATCTCTTCCGTTCCGTCCTGCTCCATCGTGATGACGGATTGACCGAAGGTGATGATGGAGGAATGTCCTTCGCCTGCGGAAACCCGCCACCTGAGAAGGGGAGCGTTCGACCAGTTGATATCGGTTCCCTGAGCTGGCGCCACGCCATCCCGGTTGGGTCCGCGAAACTGGGGCCAACCGGAAGAGACGTTCCGTAGTTGCGGGCTTTCTCCAACCGGTTGACTGACGATCTCGGATTCTTTGCCCGTAATACCCAAGTGAGGGAGCATGCTGCCTCTCCATTCGACGTTCATGCATCCTGCCAAGGCAAGGATGCTTGGAAGCAAAACAAGAGGTTTCACGGAAGAGGGAAGGGAGGGAAGCGACTCGAACTACTTTTCCAATGCCTGCTCGAGGGCCTTGACCAGTTTCTTGGAACTGGGTGAAGTCATGCTTCCGAATCTTTCGATTGGTTTGCCATCCTTGCCGATCAAAATCTTCGAAAAGTTCCACTTGATGTTTCCTTTCAGGGGACCTTTTTCGCCGATTATTCCTTCATAAAGAGGGTGTCGTCCAGCACCGTTTACATCGATTTTCGAGAACATCGGAAAGGTAACCCCGAACTTGGATGAGCAAAATTCCTTGATCTCCTTTTCCGTGCCGGGTTCCTGACCGCCGAACTGATTGCATGGAAAACCGCAAACCACCAAACCCTTGCCCTTGAATTTCTGGTGAAGTTCCTCGAGCCCCTTGTACTGGCGGGTAAACCCGCACCGGGATGCCACGTTGACCATCAGGATGACCTTTCCCTTGTGCTCGGCAAGTGAAGTTTCCTTCCCGTCGATATCCTTGAGTTTGTGGTCGTAGACCGAGCCGGCGTAGGCGGATGATAATGCTGTCATAAGTGCGAGAGATATGAATTTCATGTCGGATGGTTATTGGTTTGTGATAAAGATTATTTCTTGTTCTTTGGTTTTGTATCCCGAAGTTTGATGGGAACGTGGACCTCCGAGCGCTTGAAGAAGCCAAGAACGAAAGGGCCGTCCCAATAAACCGCATAGGCTTCGCCGGTTAGCTCGTATTTCTTTTCCTTATCGAGCCATTGAACGAGCTTTTCACGGTTTTCCATAAATCGTTTCATGGAGTAACTTCCCCGAACACCGATCGCCAAAACCTTCAGGGGTTTTATTGTCCTAACCTCTACTTCATTTGTTGAGGAGATGTTTTTGATCTTGTCCTTGGCTCCCACGAAGAAGCGCATTTTCCCTGGGTTGATATCGGCTTCCACGGGCGTGGTCATGGCAACGTCATTGGTACTGATGTAGCGGAATAATTTCCTGAACAACCCATTATCTGATTGAAAGTAAGGTCCGCCTGACTTCGCTTCCAAGGCAATCCGCTCGGGTAACTCGATTATCTTGATTTCGCCAACCGGGGTTTGTTCGAACATGCTCTCGTAGGCCATCAGCGGGGTTACTGACAGAAATATAAATTTTAAGGTTAAAAAAAGTCGAACCATCATATCAAACAACGGGTAAAGGATTAGTTTGGATTGAAATCTCAAACGTTTTCTTTGATTCCGCAAGCATACCCGTACGAATGGTTGAAATTATTTTTCTGCTTCCTCCGGGTCGATCACGCGGAAAGTCAGGTTAATCCTTTTTGCGATTGGACGAGCGGTTCTTGGGATTTCGTGTTTCCAAAATCGTTGAGTCACGCCTTTCATGATGAGCAGGCTTCCATGTGCAAGAATGACCTCCCCATAGTTTCCGTTTTGCTTATGGTCCTTGTGCCGGAGTTTGAATTTCCTTTCGGCTCCAAGGCTAACGGAGCCAATTACAGGGTTATGACCCAATTCCTTCTCGTCGTCACTGTGCCAAGCCACCCGATCCCGTCCGTCCCGGTAATAATTGATCAAAACGGAGTTGAATCGTGTCGAAGCCAACGGTTCGATTGCCTTCTTGATTTCCAGTAATTCCTTGATCCAAGGTTTTGGATCCATCCGAATCCCGGAATAGGCGTACGATTTGCCCGCATCCCCATACCACGCCTCTAATCTCGGAACCAAGCTTTCCTTGCCATAGAAACGGATGGTGTTCTGCACCCATTCTACGTTGTTAACCAAGGATTCGAGCAGGCGGGATGCTTGGTTTTCGTGAAACAGGTTGGGGAAATATTCCAATTCCGCATCAGGCAGGTCGATCATATACCCGTACGATTGGTTTTTTGCTTTCATAGGTGTCTGATGAACATGCTGAAATTTATCATACTCCAACCCACGCCCAACTCAAATTGGATTCTGCTCAACCCGCACAAATAGGGAGGCTAGGCGGCAAACAGGGCAAGGTTTTCTTGTTCCTCTTCCAGTTCCAAGACGAGCTTTTCCTCAAATTCAGCGAATTGCTCCATCGTCATGCCCAGTCTTCTCAATATCAATTTCGAAGGATGCTTGATATGCCGATGTCCGCTGTTTCCAAAACTGAGCCGGTGAATCGATCCATTGGCCAAATAAACGATATCGACGAGTTTCTGAGTCTCCGCATCCTCTATGTCATGACGTTTTGAACGGTCTTCCTCATGATGCCATTTCGTGATGGTTTCAACCAACGGGGAAATGCCCCAAATCCTGGCTAAATAGCTTCCCAAAATATCATGCCTGAGGTGTTGTCCGGTAATTTCCCATTGGTGCGTATCCAGTTTTTTCTCGTTTGCGGACTTGATCTCCTCACAATAAAGGATTTGGTCAAACTTGCATTTTGCGACCTTTCCGATGTCGTGCAACAATCCGCAAGTATAAGCTTGGTCGACCAGGTTGAGATGCAAGTGACCGGCCAAAAGCGAACTAGCCAAGGCCACTCCGACACTATGTTTCCAGAGAGATTCCAGACTAAAACCATCGGGAAGTTCGACCCCTTTGAATAGGCTGAGTATGGTTGTGTTCATGGCCACCCGCTTGACTTTTTCCAAACCCAAGGTCTGGACCGCTTCGTCCATGGTGGAAATCCGGTTTTCCCGTCCCTGCCTATGCTCGTATGTATTCGCGACCTTGAGCAGTTGGGCGTATATGGAATGATCCATTTTAAGAAGGTCCTGCAGGGCGTAAAGAGCGGCATCATGATCCGATATTACCGTCATGAGTTCGTTCATGACTACAGGTAAACTTGGCAGTTTGCCTTTGAGGGAATCGACGATAACCTCGTAATCTATGCTTTGATCGTCTTCAGGCATGAAGGGTTTCCTTTTTGGGGTGGTTTCTATAACAAACTTATTTGATTCGTCACTAACTTGTCCACATGTTTTTTATTTAATAACATTATAATGCACAACAAATGAATGACGCTCTTATACTCGGTTCCGGCATAAGCGGTTCTGTTTGCGCAAAGGTCTTGGCCCAAGAAGGTTTTTCCACGACGATAGTCGAAAAGGGCAGGGGTGTTGGTGGAAGAATGGCAACCCGACGCATGGAAGGAGCTCGCATCGACCATGGAGCTCAGTTCATGACTGTGCGTCATCCGCAAATGCAGACCTTCCTTTCGGATTGGTTGAGTGACCAAGTTGTTTGTCCTTGGTACGAGCGAGTGCCTGATCGGAAGGATGTTCCGGTGGGTGTGCGTTTTCGGGGCATGAACGGAATGACCTCACCAGTCAAAAACCTAGCCTCTTCCTCCCGGATTGAAACCGATTTCTTTGTCGAGAAGATCCAACGCGAGCAAAAATGGGTGGTTACGGAACGAATGGGGCAGGGACGGGTTTTAAAAGCCGAGCACCTTGTTGTGACTTTTCCGGTTCCACAGGTTTTGGAACTTTTTCAAAGAAGTGTTTTTTCTCTAGATCCTGAAACGATGAGCCGTCTCGAAAAAGTTACCTACACCCGATGCCTTGCTCTCTTGGGTTTGCTTGCCGAACCTTCTGGGCTCAAGCCTCCCGGAACTTGTACCCACCCTGTACCGGAAGTGGATTGGGTTTCGGACAACCAAATTAAAGGAATATCCGAAAAGCCCGCTTTTACCCTCCATGCATCTGCCGATTACTCGGAAAGATTCTGGGATGCTCCGGACGAGGAAAGATGCCCGTTTTTGATTGGAATTGCCGAGCAAATCCTTAGCTCGAAGGTCATGCAATGGACTTCTCACCGCTGGGGCTTTGCCAAGCCAATCGTAACTTTTGGAGCGAACCACTTTCATTCTCCTGCTCAGGCTTTGGCTTTGGCTGGTGACGGATTTTGTGGAGAAAGGATCGAGAATGCTTTCCTTTCGGGCGTGGAAGCAGCCCGGGCAATTATAGGCGGTTTATGATCAGAACCGAAAACGGTAGCCTACTTCGAAAGTCGGGGCGCTCCCCAAATCGTTATCGAGCAAAACAGTTCCGTTCACGTTCTTGATTTCCACCTTGCGGGCGAGCTCGGCCCCCATGGATGCAAACAAAGCGTGCTTCTCGGCCAAGTTCCATTGCAAGGTAAGAGATAGGCGGTAGGAGCGAAGGCGAAAATCCCGTTCTCCATAGCCCGCTTGGGTATTCCAACGGTTACCTGACAAGTTCCCTCCGAGAATGAGATCGAGCGAATCATTCCATGAATACCGGTAGCGCAAGTAAGGCCCGGCAAAGAACAAATCGGATTTCTCCGAGGGTTTCCAATGAAAACCGATGGCCGGAAGGAAAAGGTTGTCATCGAATCCGGTGGTGTAAACGGCACCGAAAAACCATTCAAGCGTTTCGCTTTTCTTGTAGCGGGCTCCCGCCAAGGTCAGGTAATTCAAAGAATCCCCGTCCACATGATCAAAGTCCCCGGCAATGGTCGGGTTGAACATAATCATCCATTGGAGACGCTCCGATTGTTCCTTGCTCAGAAATATGGGAAGATCAATGGAGTGAAGCGTGTCCTCATCCAACATAGTTACGTCGGAGAAGGTCAGTTTGGTGGATTCGTAGCGCAAACCCGTTCCGAAGGACCACCCTTCGCCCTTGTGGTAAAAGATCGGGCTCATGACCGCCCATTGGTCGAGTCCGACCTCCGTGGTCAATCCATCGATCTTGCGATCGGGGGTTGTGGAGTAGGAAAGCCTGACGGCGGCTGTGTCCGAAATGAAATCCTGACCAAGGGAAAAAGTAGTGGCTAGGAAAAGGCTGGATAAATAAACGGCAAAAATCTTCATGTTCATTTGCTATTGCTTTCTCGGCAGTTCGTCAAGGTGAGGTTGGACTTTTTCATCCCTGCAAATAGAGTAATGGTTGTGAAAAGGCTTTTCCAAACCCAAACTTTGCCCGTTGAACGGAGCGTCCTCTGGGATTTTGTATCGGTACCTCAAAACCTAAATGAAATTACTCCCCCGGATATGTCCTTCGAGATCATCGGCGATCTTCCCGAAAGGACGTTTCCCGGGCTTCTCCTTGAGTATAGGGTCAAAATCCCGTTTCTTGGCAAGACGACTTGGTTGACCGAGATCAAGTATGTGGAAGAGGGAATTTCCTTTGTCGACGAGCAACGTGTAGGGCCTTACAAGCTATGGATTCACACCCACCGATTGGAGACGGTCAAGGGCGGAACCAAGATGACCGATGACATCCGCTACCAATTACCCTTCGGTTTGTTCGGAAGTATAGCTCACGCCTTGTTCGTGGGGCGAACCCTGCGAAGGATTTTCAATTACCGTAGGGAGAAACTCGACGAGCTTTTTTCTACGAAGTAAAGGCTTCTCATGCTGGCTACCTTCCTTAAATCCTTTATGTCGCAAAATTGGGATGACCTCCTTCTTCTCCATTGGCCCTTTGCACCTGACGAATTATCCCTTACCATTCCGAACGACCTTGAACTTGATTTGTTCAATGATCAAGCTTGGGCGAGCGTAGTCGGATTCCGGCTCTCCAATTTGCGTATTTCTCCCTTTCTGTCCATTCCTTGGAGCGACTTTCTCGAGGTTAACCTGAGGACTTACGTCAGGGATCGCGATGGGCGTCGAGGGGTTTGGTTCTACTCTCTAGATTCTTCCGACCTACCTGCCGTCCTAGGAGCTCGTTCCTTGTACGGTTTAGCCTATTTTCATTCCGTCATCGAGATGGAGAAAACCAAGGGAACCGTTGGCTTCCGATCTCAGCGAAGACGATTTTGGGGAAGCGCCCAGGCATCCCTCGGGGCGAAGTTTCCGATGGGGGGCAAAGATCTGCCACATGCCGAATCCCCACTCGATCGGTTTTTGCTAGAGCGTTACCGTTTTTGGGCCCGTCGCAAGTTGACTGACCGATCTTCTTCCGCCTCGGTTCATCACCGACCTTATGATGCCCATTTGGTCGAGGGAGCGCACTATAAAGGCGGGTTGTTCAATGCATGGGGAATTAAGGAACCGGACATACCTCCGATCGAGGCCCACTATTGCAAAGGTTTCCCCGTCTCGGCGTCCGCACCTGCTTGGGCATTCGGGACATTTGGCCAAGCAAACCAAAGGTAGGTACCGTTTTCGAATCTTTGGCAACCGTGAGTCGGACTATCAGCGAGGGAATCAGTTTTCAAGTCCTGATGTCCTCGCATCATTGATTCCTCAATTAGTTTCCATAGCGCAAAGTCTTGCCTCGGAATATTGGGATTGGTCTTGGTACCCTCAATGATGTTCACGATCTCGGAATGACCTTCCGGAGGAGTCTCTGCCATCGCCACCGCCAGAACCCCGCCGGGGATGGCATCCTTGATTAGTTCGATATGAAATTCTCCATTTCCGGTTCTCGAAGCGAGTAAATTGGCCAAGCAATAAAGATTGGAATCATATTCGGCGAATTCCACGCAACGCTCGGTTACCGGGCCATCGAAGAAATGACCGCATCGCACGTTGCCGCTACCCGAAAAATAGGAATGCTCGGCGCCCCACCATTTGGAGCGTAGGAGCCCCGCCCCATGAATCCTCAGTTTTTCATCATCTGCAAGGCGGTCGGGATCCAAATCCGCAAAGGAAGCCCTCATGATTTTTAACTGGTCCCGGCAAAGGTAAAAAATTCTCCTTACGTCTGCCACGGTTGCGGAGTTTTCCCGGATACGATTGATGAAAAAGGAGAGTGAGGGCAGAGCTGCGAGCATTGATCTTTGGGTCGAACGGGAACTGGGATCATTATTCTGGTCTTTGGCGAGCGAATGGGTGAGCGAATCCTCCATACGCGAACCTAAGAGATTTCCGTTGCCAACTCCGTTGCCGATCCAGTCTCCTAAACTCCTGAGTTCTCCGGATGCTGCAGCCGAATTTCCGGAAACCAATGGAGACAAATTAATCAAGCTTTCATAAACTTGGAAAAGATCGTCTTGAATTTTTTGTTCCCCAAGATCGCCCATGCCCACAGATGCACCCCCGCCCAAATACCTGGTGTCAGAACCCACATAATTGTCCCGCAGGCGTTTGATTTGCTCGGTTTCCAAGAAAGGACTGAAGTCTTTGGCAGGCTTGCAACTTTCGAGAATTCTAGATCTCAAATCCTTGCCCGCTTGAGATTGGGGTGCGGACAGGGAGAGCGCGGCGCATTCCTCCTGCGCCTCAATTAGCATCGCCTTGGCCTGATCATCTTCTTCTAGCAGAGCTTCGAAAAGAATGGCATCATCTTTCGAAAGAGTGCCTAAGGCGTAATCAAGGGCTTGTTGTCTGAGGGTTTCCAAAACAATTAAAATTTATATGTATGCGTAAGGAGTAGTTTTGCAAACCAAGCATGAACTGGCTTGCGGGAAAGATGGTGAAGCAAGATTTGAGGGCTGACAAAATTCATAATCGCAAGGATGACAGGGTATACCTCAATTTTTGGACGCCCAATCTAATTCTTGATTTGACAGTCCCTAGAGAAAGTTCGAGCAATTCCGAAATCTCAACATGATTCATGCCTTTGAAATAAGAAAGTTCCAACACCCTTCTTTGCTCCTCGGGTAACTCGCGGAAAGCTGCCCGCAACTGAGTCTTCTCGTCGTTTTTGGTGGCTTCGTTCGCGGCATCGCTTTGGTTCGGGTCACTGCGAGACCCAAGGATTTCATCCGATTCCGCTCGGTCGGTACGGCGCTTTCTCGAGCGGTAACGGTCGATGCTACGGTTTCGCGTGAGGACTAGCAACCAACTGCTGAACTTCCCTTTTTCAGGGGAAAAGGCATCCGGTTTCCTCCACAGATAAGCAAAGACGTCCTGAATGACCTCTTCTGCCTCCCAACGGTCATTGAGAATTTGCAGGGAAAGTGAAAACATCGCGGAGGCAAAGCCATCGTACAATTCCGCAAAAGCCGCGGAATCGCCCTCCTTGATCCGTGACCAAATCTCGTTTTCTATCCTCGGCATGCCTGTCTTTGATTTCCCAAAGCTAGATTACTGACTTTTAAGCGGATACACCGCAAATGATTTTTTTAAAAACATGAAAAACAGGATAGTCCCGTCTCTGTGTGGATTTTTCCTCGTGATGAGGCAAAACTACTCCCTTTGACAAACTCTAGAGGAGCGAAAGGGGGTTGCTCCTCGTCTCAAGGGGAAGACGAACCAGACTACCGCCCAAGCGATGGGATTCGAAGACCGAGGAGACGAAGGAAACGGTTCCCGTACCTTCTTCCAGTCCGCATTTTGGTCTTCCATCCCGTTCCACGCAATCAACCAGGTCACGGATGGCGGAGAGGTGGTTGTGCACCGTTCCCTTGACGTCCGAGGGTTCGTTCTTACCCAGTCCGCCCGAGGTCAGGGGGATCCAGTCCCCACGTTTGGAACGGGGGTCCCAGGGGGATCCCTTGAGAAAATAAAAAAGAGGTTCCTTGTCACAGCGGATGTCCAGAATACCCTCGTTCCCGATGACTTGAAGCCCGAATCCGGCGGCCCGCGTACCCTGTCCCTTGATGCTGTCAAAGGTTGCCGTCCAGCCGTTTTCCATCCGCCACCTCGCATGGACTTGGTCACCTGCAAGGGGACCGAGTCCCTCGTTTCCGTCCCGGACGTCCTTCTTGCCAACCAACCTGCCTTCCTGGCGGATTTCCGCGGAACAGCTCAGGGGTTTCCCGGCCAAGGCATGGAGCAAGTCGAAGACATGCGTGCCCAGAACCCACAGGTCTTCGCCACCCCCTCGATGGTCCTCCTTGCCTCGGCCCCGAAGGGCGACCACTTTTCCGAGAAGGCCTTCCGCAATCAATTTCTTCGCGATGCTCAGGGCCGGGTGGTAACGGTTGCGATGGGCAACCGCCAGTTTCGTTCCGGATTTTGCGCAGGCTTCCTTGATCAAATCGCATTCCCCCAAGCTCCGGGCAAAGGGTTTCTCCACGTAGATGCCCTTGGCTCCGAACTCGCAGACCGCCTTGATCATGGATACCCGCTGATCGACGTGCCTCGGGCAAACCGCAACGAAATCGGGTCGTTCCTTGTCCAACATTTCACGATAATCCGCATAAGCCTTTCCTTCCTTGAGCTTCGCTTGAGCCCGCTTCAAGCCGTTCGGTTCGGCATCCGCAATCCCGGAGATGGTGGTTTGCGGGTGAAGCTTCCACACCGAATCCAAGCCATGCCCGAAGTTTCCCCGCCCGGTATGCCCGATCACTCCGACCTTGTAGGCTTTCTTACGCTCACCCCGCGCAACGAACGGAGCGCTCGACAGGGCGATGGACTGGAGAAGAAACCTTCTTCTGCTTCTCATCACTCCTCCGCTTGGTGAGTTTTCAAGTCTTCCAAGTCAATGATCTCGAGAGCCGATTGCTCGCAGGCGGCCAACTTGACCTTGGGCGCGACTCCCGCCTCCAGCGCTTCTTGCCAACGGGCGGCGCACAGGCACCAGCAATCCCCTTCCTTTAACCCGGGGAAGTTGTAATCCGGCATCGGGGTCGACAGGTCGTTCCCCATGGCCTGGCTGAAGGCGAGAAATTCCTCCGTCATCACGGTGCACACGACGTGCCGTCCCGCATCTGCCGAAGCCGTCTCGCAGGATCCGTTGCGAAACCAGCCCGTGTTCAGCCTCGTGCAACAGGGTTGAAGGGGATCCCCGAGAACGTTCCTCGGGCCATCGTTTTCTATTGGCGCGATCATACCATCCATTCAATTGACCCGATTACCGAGCACAAGCAATAAAATCGATTTCATGCGTGACGCGACGGTGAAAAGGCGCAGGCTTGGCAACCCATGGCTGAGCTTCTCTCAGATTTTTCCGGTTGGCTCTGGGGCAACCTGCTTTACGTCCTTTTGGGCGGTGGAGCCTTTTTCGCCTTCTTTTCCCTGTTCGTTCCCTTCCGTCATCTCGGGCATGGCCTGCGTTTGCTCTTGGGCAAGGAGGAAGAAGATGCGCCCGGGGAGGTGAGCCATTTCCGGGCGCTCTGCAGCGCCCTTTCGGGGACCGTAGGGATGGGAAACGTAGCGGGTGTTGCCGTGGCCATCACGCAGGGTGGCCCAGGGGCCTTGTTCTGGATGTGGGTTTGCGCCTTGCTTGGCATGGCGACCAAGTTCTACACCTGTTCGCTCGCCGTCATGTACCGGGGCAAGGATGCCGAAGGGGTGGAGCAGGGTGGGCCGATGTAC
>Ga0315321_10001774_pt1 | contig 16677 bp, 15 predicted proteins | sample M180m21515metaG_FD_203464 | JGI IMG/M metagenome (GOLD analysis project Ga0315321, IMG submission 203464) | Ammonia-oxidizing marine archaeal communities from Monterey Bay, California, United States - M1 80m 21515 | ecosystem: Environmental > Aquatic > Marine > Intertidal zone | place: USA... | reverse complement strand
ATTTTCAGCTTCATCCCAAACAACTGACTGTGGTCCCTCAATCACCTCTGAAGATACCTCCTCACCACGATGAGCAGGTAAGCAGTGCATAAACAGAGCTTCTTTTTTTGCATAGGACATCATTTTTTTATCTACAAGGAAATTAGAAAAATCATCTTTCCGTTTGTTAGTTTCAGCCTCAAATCCCATACTTGTCCAGACATCGGTAGTTACAAGGTCGACATCTTTTACTGCATCATGAGGATCAGAAAACTCTTCATAGTGACTTGTGCCATTAAGCCCTGCTTGTTCTGGCTTAATTTCATATCCAGGTGGGGTGGAAACATGTACGTTGAAATTAAATATTTCTGCTGCTTGCAGCCAGGTATTACAGACATTATTTGAGTCACCTATCCATGCTACTGTCTTACCAGAGATACTGCCGCGTTGTTCGATGAAGGTAAAAATATCCCCTATTATCTGGCAGGGGTGATATTCATCTGTAAGGCCGTTAATTACCGGTACCCTTGAATGCGTAGCGAATCGTTCAATTATGTCATGTTCGTAAGTACGAATCATTACTATATCTACCATACGAGAGATTACCCGTGCAGCATCTTCAACCGACTCCCCTCGACCAAGCTGGGTATCTTTTGTTGAGAGGTAAATTGCCTTTCCACCCATTTGGTGCATTCCTGCCTCAAATGATAGTCTTGTGCGAGTTGAATTTTTGTCAAAAATCATTGCAAGAGTACGGTCCTCCAGTGGCCAATAGCGCCGGTATTGTTTGAACTCACTCTTTATCCATCGTGTACGTGTGAAGAGATATTCAAATTCTTCACGGGAAAAATCATTGAATTTTAGGAAATGTTTAAGTTGCATAATATTTATAGATTATTAATGATCGACACATTTTTTTATTCGGGCAGATACACCCTTAGAGTTCTTCTATTAAAGTAGACACCATGTCTATTATTTGCTCTGATTCATTCTGTTTTATTACTAACGGTGGTAGTAGGCGCACCACTTTATCTGAAGTAACATTCAGTAATAGTCCCTGTTCTAATGCTTTCGTTACGAGCTCCCCACAGGGTTTCGTGAGTTCTATGCCAATCATTAAACCATGTCCACGTATTTGAGTTACATGAGATAGGTTTCCTAATTTTTTTTGGATATTTTTACGTATAAAATTACCCTGTTCCAATGCATTACACATTAAATTTTCTTCCTCAATTATATCTAATGTAGTAATAGCTGCAGTACAGGCTAGCGGATTCCCACCAAAAGTAGATGCGTGACTGCCTGGTTTAAATATGTCTCCGGCAACATTTCCTGCTATACAGGCACCAATGGGGACGCCTGATCCAAGGCTTTTAGCAAGAGTAATTACATCTGGGACTATTTCGCTATTTTGAAAAGCAAACCATTTTCCACTTCGGCCAATACCACATTGAACTTCGTCTAACATTAAAAGCCAACTATTTTCATCGCATATCTGTCGTAATCCTTTTAAATAATTTGCTTGTGGGACATTTACACCACCTTCCCCTTGATATGGCTCAACTAGTATTGCTACTACATTTTTGTTGTGCACTGATACTTGCGCTATTGCGTCAAGATCATTGAAAGGAACACGAGCAAATCCTGTAAGGAGTGGTTCAAAACCAGCCTGTACTTTACGGTTTCCACTTGCTGTCAAGGTGGCCATAGTACGACCATGAAACGAATTTTCCATTACTATGATGGTAGGTTGGTCAATTCCCCTGTTATGCCCATATAATCTAGCTAATTTAATTGCAGCTTCGTTTGCTTCCGCACCAGAATTGCAAAAAAAAGATTTATTTAACCCAGATAAGATAGCTAGTTTCTTAGCTAATTTATCTTGCTTGTCTATATGATATAAATTTGAAGTATGAATTAATGTTCCGGCTTGCTCTGATATTGCTTTTACTAGCTTAGGGTGGGAATGTCCTATACCGCATACTGCGATGCCGGCTAGGGCATCAAGATATTTATTCCCTTGGTCGTCCCATAGCCATACTCCCTCGCCTTTAGCAAAGGTAACTGGAAGTCGCGAATAGGTGTTCATCAAATTCTTCATGGTCATTCAATTTTAGTATTAGAACGTAATGCGGCAGCATAAGCCGCCGTGTGCTGCAAATTTAATTATACCTCTGATAGAGGTCATTACCCATTGAGTCAAATTTTTCAATACTTTTTCGACAGTGGCGGAAAATTATCTTAAATAAATAGGCGAGAAATGCAGAATAAAATGTAGTTCTCCCGCAGCTACGAACGTATCACATGTTTCAGATAACTGGATTTATTTGTGTATCAATTTGATTGATTGTGCTTTAGCTAGAAACCATATAATAATATTCTGTTTCTGCATAGCAGCAGGAGATATAAAAAAGCCTAACTCAGCAAGTCTTTTTTAAATTAGATACGGTTTTAAGTCATTGCTTTAATAGCTGCAGACAGACGACTCTTATGTCGGGCGGCCTTATTTTTGTGAATTATATTCTTATCAGCAATTGAGTCTACTGTGGCACAGGATGTTCTGAATACAGCTTGCGCAGCAGTCTTGTCGCCAGATTTAATAGCCTTAATTACAAGTTTAATCGCGGTGCGTAATTTAGCACGGAGGCTATGATTGTGAATACTTTGCTTTACATTTTGTCTTGCTCGTTTTCTAGTTTGTGCAGTATTAGCCATTAGATAAGTTTCCAATCCAGCGTTTGAATACAATCAGACATTTTAAAGCTATTCATACCATATTACAAGGAGATCTAGGGGTGTAGCTAGGTATCTTTGGGGTAATGATAGTAAATTTATTGCGTTGAAGCATGGGCTCTAGGGGGCTGCTTGGTTATGAGCTTGCTATTTATTTAAAGGATGTCGTATAACTGGCATAAATAGTTATGAAATCAGGTTAATATACACTCTCATGAATTTACTTAGATCTCTCGCTGCAGTAAGTAGCATGACCTTGATATCCCGTATTTTGGGATTTGTAAGAGATATGTTGATTGCTCGGATTTTTGGGGCAGGCATGGCAACGGATGCTTTTTTTGTTGCATTCCGTATTCCTAATCTTTTGCGACGTTTATTTGCGGAAGGTGCATTTTCATTAGCATTCGTCCCAATTCTTTCAGAATATAAAAATACTCGTTCGTTTGATGAAACACGTGATTTAGTTGACCATGTTACCGCCCTGATGGGGGTTGTATTATTTGTTGTAACTTTTATTGGTGTAGTTGCAGCACCATACATCATTTATATAAGCGCACCTGGGTTTTTAAATAACCCGCAAAAATTCTCATTAACAGTTGAGCTCCTGCAGATTACATTTCCTTACATTTTATTTATTTCCTTAGTTTCTCTTGCTGGCGGGGTACTTAATACTTTTGGGAGATTCTCTATTCCTGCATTTACTCCCGCACTTTTAAATCTATCCTTCATTGGCTGTGCGTTGTGGCTCGCACCACTACTCGATCCGCCTATATTGGCTCTTGCATGGGCGGTATTCATTGGTGGTGCTTTACAATTAATTTTTCAGCTACCATTTCTTATGCAGGTGAGATTACTGCCGCGCCCGCGCCTTATATCAAATGATACAGGGGCCTGGCGCGTAGTTAAACAAATGGGACCGGCAGTGTTTGGCGCTTCTGCTGGTCAAATCAGCTTACTACTAAGCACTATTTTTGCTTCATTTCTCATTACCGGTAGCGTCTCATGGTTATACTACGCCGATCGATTAATGGAATTTCCTGCTGGATTGTTAGGTGTGGCACTAGGGACAGTATTGCTACCAACTCTTTCTCGTCATTACACTAGTAACAGCACCGAAAAATATTCTCATTTACTTGATTGGGGCTTGCGGTTTGCCGTGATGATGACATTGCCTGCTGCAGTGGCGCTTTCATTGCTTGCTACTCCATTAATCACCACATTATTTCACTATGGGGAGTTCTCTGTTAATGATGTTCTGATGACTCGTAATGCCCTAATTGCTTATAGCATAGGTTTATTAGGGTTAATCTTAATTAAAGTTCTGGCGCCCGGGTTTTATGCTCGTCAGAATATTAAGACCCCAGTAAAAATTGCTGCTGCAACAATTGTCATTACACAGCTTTTGAATCTTGCATTTATTGGACCTTTGCAACATATTGGACTGGCACTAGCAATTAGCCTCGGCGCATATTTCAATGCAGGCCTTCTTTACTACAAATTGCGAAGCCATAAAATTTATCAACCACAACCAGGGTGGCTGGGTTTTGTTATCAGAGTATTATTAGCATTGTCTGTAATGTCAGCAGTACTCTGGTTCACGATGGGTGGCACGACATTATGGCTAGAAAACTCTACTATGGAGCGTGTTATCAGGTTAACGTGGGTTGTGATACTGGGAGCTACAAGCTATTTCTCCTCTTTATGGTTATTTGGTATCCGCTTAAAAGATTTTTCTAGGAGTGGCATGGAGTAACAGTGTTGTTAAATACTGATAATTCTCTTAGAGAATAAGTATTAAAATTTTCCCCCATTTTTAAATAAATAAACCGCTATAAAACTATATTTTTGGTTGAACCAAATATGTATTTATGGCAGACTGCATCTACATTTTGAATGAGAAAACTATGAATATCACATGTCTTAAATTATCTAGGATTCCTGTATTATTAGGCCTTGCAATTTTTCTTTCTGGTTGTGCTACGTCACCTACGTCACCTACGTCAGAAGAGAACCACGATCCATTAGAATCCATGAATCGTTCTGTTTTTGCTTTTAATGAGAAAGCAGATAAATATGTTTTGAAGCCTGTTGCCACGGGCTATAAAACAATAGCTCCTGAAATTGTTGAAGTAGGTGCAGCAAATTTTTTCTCAAATTTAGATGATTTTGTAGTGGTCATTAATGATGTCCTTCAGCTAAAATTTAGTGAAGCAGGGCAAGATGGATCACGCCTTCTGATTAATACATTTTTGGGAATGGGTGGGTTAGTAGATTTCGGAAGTGATTATGGTTTTCCCAAGAGGTATGAGGACTTTGGCCAGACATTAGCCCATTACGGAGTATCTAGTGGACCTTACATTGTAGTGCCATTTTTAGGTGGGTATACGGTTCGATCTGGAATTGGAGGTATAGTGGATGCAGGTACTAATCCAATTTTCTACGCCGCACCTTTTATGGCGCCCTTTATCTCTCCAACGATAGGGGCAGGTCGGGCAGTTGATCAGCGTAAACAAGTAATGGATAATGAAGAAATTGTAAATGAGGCCGCATTGGATAAATATGAGTTTCTGCGTGACGCATATTTACAACGCCGGAATAGCTTAATACATGATGGCAATCCTCCCGCTATAAATGATGTAATAGATGAGCCTGTTCAGGAATCTACTGATGCAGAGAAGAAACGTTCTGTTGTAATCGAGTATATAGATCCAGAGCCTTGGCAACCAATACACGATTCTAAGTAACTAAGCCTAATAAAAAACGACAATGCTACCTTAATAGGTTCTTTGTCGTTTTTTAGTATGGCGGTCTTAAGTTATGGTTATTTGATTTATCTTATGCGAATAATGTTACTTTTATTCAATTTCTGATTTCTGATTGCGGCTAGTGAATAGAATATAAACTGAAATTATTAGGATAAGTAAGAACGAAATAGCTGACCAATTTGGTATAGTTAAGGACATAAACTCCCATTTTACATCTGCGCAGTCCCCGTTAGCCTCAAACATGCTTGGCCACCAATTGGCTATTGATAGGTCATTCAAGAATTCTTCTTCTGCACTAATTCCGCATTGAAACGCTTCTGATTCTGGGTATCGAATTACCCAGGAATGGCGTAATGCTAGGATTAACCCAATTAGTGAGAAGACTGTTATAAAACTATAGTATATCTGTTGACCTAAACCTCTAGGGTTATGGATAAAAGCAAAAATAGCTGTTAATCCTACTAACCAATAGGCTATTCGTTGCGCTATGCAAAGAGGGCAAGGCAGAAGGTTGATTACTAATTGAAGATATAAAGCATATCCGATTACGGTTATGCATATTAGGAATATTAATAATGAAACTATTCTTTTTTCAAACATCACTTACAGGCTTCTGCTGGTTATGGGAATAGAATCTTAGTTCTTTGTGACAACGGTTGCTTTTACCTTCCTCATTCCTCCCGCTACTATTTTATATTCCAGTAGCCGGCACTCTATTCCACCATTAAATAAAGGAATTCGACGTGAGGCAGATAAGCGTATCGATTTTGGCAGAAGGGCGTCACCAGTCAGGAAATACGCACTCCATCCGACAAATTTATTTTTTAATATGTCTCCTATTCTTGGATAGAGATCTGCTAGTTCATCCTGATTACCTACACGTTTTCCATAAGGCGGGTTTGTAATAAGTATACCGGTTGGAGCTGGCGAAGGGATTTCTAAAATATTTCCTTGTTTCAGTGCCACCAAATCTGAAAATCCAGCCATATCAAGATTAGTATGAGCATCAAGCAGTGCATCACCATATAAATCGCTACCATATATTGGCTGCTGTAATTTATCTTTCTGTTGGTTAATGGAGTCTTCTTTTATTTTGTTCCATAGTGAGCTATCAAATTTCTTAAATTTCTCAAAAGCAAAATTACGTTTTATCCCTGGCGCAATATTCAGTGCTATTTGTACAGCTTCAAGTAAAAATGTTCCGCTCCCACACATCGGGTCAAGAAAGGGGGTACCGGGTTTCCAACCAGCCAGTTGTAAAATTCCGGCGGCTAGATTCTCTCTAAGTGGAGCATCTCCCGTAGTTTTTCGTAAATCTCTTTTAAACAGTGCATCACCCGATGTGTCCAGATATAGAGTAAAGTCACGGGCGTCGAGGAATCCATGTATGCGGATATCCGGATTCACCGTATTTATACTCGGACGTTTGTTGGTTAGCTCGCGAAACTTATCACAGACAGCATCTTTAATTCTTAAAGTAACAAACTCAAGGCTTCTAAGCGGGCATTTTTTTGCTGCTACGTTGACACGAATTGTGTTTGTTGAAGAGATCCACTCATTCCATGGGAATGCATGAGATATTTTATAGATATCACTTTCATTAATATAGGATTTTTTTGTAATTTGCCAGAGAATACGGCTGGCAATTCGACTTTCAAGATTAGTGCGGTAGCACGTATGCCAGCTTCCCTGGAATTTCACACCGCCATCATTTTTCTGTATAGACAGCCCACCTAGCTTCTTAAGTTCAACTGCAAGGACCGACTCTAATCCACGTGGGCAGGGTGCAAAAAAATGGTAAGCTTTCATGTCGGCCATGTTAAATCAATACTGGCATAGTAATAGTTGGATTATTTCGTATTCTTTATACCGTAGGCAAGTAGTAACCACGCACTTAAAAATGCTACGCCACCAAAGGGGGTAATTACACCCAAGATACGAATTCCTGTAATACTTAACGCGTAGAGACTTACAGAAAATAATACAATCCCTCCAAGCATTAGCCAGCCTGATAGTTGTACAGGTTTGGATTTGGGAATGTGTAGTAACACCAGGCCAACTATAATTAGGCCAAGAGAATGATAGAAATGATATTGCACGCCTGTTTGATACACGGCGAGCATTTCTACAGAGATCATTTGTTTTAAACTGTGCGCACCAAAAGCACCAAAGGCCACACAAAGAAACGCATTAATAGCGCCAAGCATGAGGAAGATTCTTGGCATTTGAGATTATTCCTTTGTTTAAAGAGTAGTAGCTTCTATTATATGGCTTTTAGGCTACATAATATTGTTCGGATGGAGTCTGTATCTTCTTAAATTTAGGTTGCAAACTGTACAGCAATTTTAGCACACCTATTAACGATCATATTATTCTAATTGCATTGGCCGTTTTATGTTTCTCAGGATCAGTCTCTTAATTTTCCTTTCTCTAATATTTTTGCTTTACTCCATCCTTTTGCAAAGGTTACTTGGATGGTATCGTTAACGTTAATCTGATCATTCTTCCGGAGTACTTTATTATCTTTGTCGTAAACAATACTGTAGCCACGCTCTAGAACAGATTCTGGATTAAGGAGATAAAGGTGTGCTTGTTGTTTCTGCAGTACAGTTGTGAATGTATCAAAATGATGAATTACTGCTCGGCACAAGCGTTGCTCTAATTCGTTCAGTTGTGTATCTAGGCGGGAGATATCCGGTTTTGAACTTGCAATGCATTGATTTAGTTCACGCAGAGACCAGAGTCGGTTCTCATAATATCGTAGCCAGGCACTTGCGAGCCTCTCATTAAGATGTTGAATACGTATAAACTGAGTGTGAATTCGTTCATTTGGGTGTGTCAGGCGGTGTGAGAGCATATCAATATATTGCATCTGGCTTTCAAGAAAGCTCTGCATTATTCTTTGTATACGACTATGCATAGTTTCTATATGCTGAATTAATTCGCTGCTATCAGGGCAAGCAAGGTGTGCTGCGCCAGTGGGGGTTGGTGCGCGAACATCTGCAATAAAATCCGCAATAGTAAAATCAGTTTCATGCCCTACACCACATATGATAGGGATATGGCATGAATCTATTGTTCTAGCTACAATCTCTTCATTAAATGCCCATAAATCCTCAATAGAGCCACCACCTCGACAAATAATTAACACGTCGCATTCATTTCTTCTTTCTGCGGCCTGAATGGCTGCTACAATTTTTGGAGCGGCACCTTCACCTTGTACCTGTGTAGGGTAAATAACTATAGGTATCGAAGGCATTCGGTGTCGTAATGTAGATAGCGCGTCTCGCAGTGCTGCGCCTGATGATGAGGTTACTATGCCTATTTTTTTTGGAAAAATCGGAAGGGGTTTCTTACGGATAGATTCAAAAAGCCCCTCTTTTTCTAGTTTGATTTTTAGTTTCTCAAACGCCTTAAACAGATCTCCCTTTCCTGCTAGGCGGATTGTGTCCACATTCAGCTGAAAATCACCACGTATTTCATAAAGTGTAACTAATGCACGTACTTCAACCTGCATGCCATCTTCAGGCTCCCAATTTAATAACTTGTTTTTGTATCTGAACATTACACAACTTACTTGTGCATCGGTATCCTTAAGGGAAAAATACCAGTGCCCTGAGTTGTAGCGCTTAAGATTAGATATTTCGCCACTAATCCATACTAATGGAAATGTATTTTCAAGTAGGTCTTTAGCGCTGTGATTTAATTCGCTTACAGTTAAGATTAAATGGGAATTTTTTGTTTTTAAAAGAGGGTCCATCTTGATATTCTACAATAATCAGCATTTGTAATAAAACCGGATATTGTATAGAACTAGGGGGTGTAGCCTTTCATAAATTTATTATCATTTGATAATAAATAATTATATTAATGTTTAGAAATTAAGTTTTCTAGAAAATTCTTGTGTAAACAGGTAGCTTAATTGTTTATCTACAGGTTTCAAACAAATTCAAGCGCAGTTATAGTAAGAGAGAAATAAGCATTGTATTTTTCACCTTGCTGAAAACACGCAGGCAAGATACATTACAACAATAATTTTATCTGATTTATTTAGGAGAATATTACTTGTATTCATTGATTCAAGCCGCTGGCTGGCCAATCTGGTTGATTATTATAGCTTCTGTTACCGCTGTGGGTATTATCGGCGAACGAGTACTGGCGTTACGAATAAGTGTTGTGACTCCCAAAGGTTTATTGCCAAAAGTGATTAGAGAGTATCAAGAGCGTGGTGTGAGTAAAGATATGCTGGTACGTTTGCATTCACATTCACCTTTAGGCCAAGTATTTGCAGCTGGACTAAAAAATATTAAAAGTACACGTGAAGTTATGAAAGAATCTATAGAAGAAGCTGGCAGAGCTGTCTCACATGATCTTGATCGGTATTTAACTACTCTTGGAACCATTGCTTCAATGAGTCCATTGTTAGGATTATTTGGCACTGTAGTTGGCATGATCGAGATTTTTGGCTCCAATTCCCCTACGGGTGATAGTAATCCTGCGCAACTTGCTCATGGAATTTCTGTGGCACTTTATAACACTGCATTTGGCATTTTAGTAGCGATACCCAGTATGATTTTTTATCGCTATTTCCGTGCTAAGGTAGATTCAATGGTAGTAGAAATGGAGTTGCAGGCATTGAAATTAGTTGAGACTGTCCACGGCGAGCGTAAAGTTTAAATTAGTATGTTTCCATACCCAGTAAATAGTTAAATTATCAAATGAATTTTCAGCGAGGAAGAAATAAAGAAGAACCGGAGATTAATTTAATCCCGATGATTGATGTGCTGTTGGTAATTCTGATATTTTTGATGATTACCACTACATACTCAAAATTTTCCGAACTGGAGGTTAATTTGCCGCAAGCCACATCGGAGAAACCATCTGAACATCCGGGTACCACCATTAATGTATCTGTTAGCCCTGCCGGTAGCTATGTGATTAATCGTATGCCTGTCAAATACAGCAGTTTAGAAGGTTTTAGTGACGAGTTAAGGGCCGCCGCAGGAAAACAGAAAGATCCGGTGATTGTCATTAATGCCGATGCTAATGCCACTCATCAGTCTGTTATTTCTGTAATGGAAGCGGCTCATCTTGCAGGGTACTATCAGATCACCTTTATGACTGAAACAAGAAAATAAGAAGTAATGCATTTACTTAGAACAAGGTGGCGATATTAGGGTGTATTTGAGAGAATGAAGAAAGCTCATGTAATTCTTTACTTTGTAGTCTAACTATGAATCTTATTGGTATTTATTAAGTATATAACTAAAAATAGAGGCAACCCTGCCTAATATCAGCATCAAAATATTGAGGATATAATTTATGGATACAAAATTATTAGACATTTTAGTGTGTCCATTGTGTAAAGGTCCCCTATTGTATAGAAAATCTGAGGGGGAACTTATTTGTAAGGTAGATAGGCTTGCTTTTAGTGTAAAGGATGGTATTCCCGTAATGCTGGAAGAGGAAGCCCGAAAGCTAGCTGCTGATGAAGAGATTTAATTAAGAGATCATTAAAAGGTTACATTCTGTAGTGAATTACTGAGTAGTCTCTATTTTAGAGAAAATTACAATATGAACTCAAACATTGCTGCCATTCTTGGTGCGCTGATAGGTGATTCTGCTACGCTCGGATTGCATTGGATTTATGATCCAAAGCGTATTTCTGAAGTTGAGAAATCAAAAGGGCTTGTATTTCTGCAGCCTGATGCCAGCCATTATGATGGTGTAAAAGGTTATTTTGCACATAGCGAAAAAATAGCGGGAGAATCAACAGGCTATGGAGAGGTATGCCTATTGATGCTGCAGCATTTGGTAAAGCATGGTGGTTTTAAGCGTACCGAGTATCAAACTGAATATCGTGAGTATTTTGGTCCAGGTGGTTCGTATGCAGGATATGTAGATTCACCTACTCGCCTGACCCTACAAACATTATTACCACTTTCCCCAGAGCTTTTTCCAGCGGCATCTGGTGCAGATGATGACCAATTCTTATCGTTGGCAGCACTTCCTGCGATGGTCGCAACCAATACTGATAGCATTGAAGTATTGATGAAAAGAATTGATGAAATGGTACGAGTGACAAATAACAATGATTTAGCAGTCGCAGCTGCAAAATGCTCAGCAGCAGTATTGTTTGAGATACTTAATGGTAAGTCCATGGAGTCGGCATTAATCGGCTCTTTAGAATTCGCAGGCGATAAATTAAGGCCATTGCTTGAGCAAGTGCTTGCTATACAGAAACTAGATAATATTAGAGTTGCAGAGGAATTTGGTTCTGCTTGTCATGTAGCAGAGGGGTTGCCTGTAGTTTTTCATATTGCCAAGTGTGCCCCGGATTATAAAACTGCAATAGAGGTTAATATTCGTACTGGGGGGGATAATTGTGGCCGTGCAATTATGCTTGGCTCCTTTACTGCTGCGTATATGGTAAAGCAGGGTGAATCTGTGTTTCCTATTCCGCTTGAATGGCTTGTTAGATATAGAAAGATTGTTGCTGCTACTGATGCGTGTACGAATTTTTAGCCATATAAAATTTATTTATTCTTAGTTTAAGTTTAGCTCTCCCATTGACTTCCAGATTTAATTTATAGAGTATTCTCATAGTATGCTTAGAAAATATAGGTGTCCTGTCAGATAAGAACAAGCTTAGAAATAAAACAGATTGAAAATTAGAGGATCCAATATGGCGAAAGTATCAGGTAGGCTATTTATTCTTAGTGCTCCTTCTGGAACTGGGAAAACTAGTTTGACTAAATCTCTTATCCAAAAGAATATTAATTTATCGCTGTCAATTTCATATACTTCAAGACGAATGCGCCCTACTGAAGTAGAGGGGCATGATTATTTCTTTGTAGAGCGCAATATTTTCGAACAAATGTTGGAAGATAGAGAGCTTGTAGAAAGTGCTGAAATTTATGGGAACCTCTATGGGACTTCACGGCAGTGGATTAATGAAGCTATAAACTCTGGGAAAGATATTTTACTTGAAATTGATGGTCAAGGTGCGAGACAAGTACGTGAAATTTTTTCTGATGTAGTGAGTATTTTTGTATTGCCACCTTCACTAGAGGTGCTCGAGAATCGTTTAAAAGATCGTAACCAAGATAGCAAAGAAGTGATTGCTAAACGGATGGCTGCAGCAAAAGAAGAAATCAGCCATGTGAGCGAATATGATTATGTTATTATCAATGATAATATGGATGTAGCGCTAAGAGACTTAGTTTCTGTTGTACAATCTGAGCGCCTAAGAGCGCCGGCGCAACTTACTCGTTATCATGATTTAGTAACGCAGCTTGGACAAACATAATTTTTGAATCCTATTCTAGGAGAAATAACGTGGCACGGATCACAGTAGAAGATTGTTTGAAAAAAATTCCGAACCGATTTGATATGACTTTGGCTGCTACAATCAGAGCAAGACAAATTTCAATCGGAAGTCCTCCTATGGTAGAGACGAATAGAGATAAGCCTACAGTAATTGCATTGCGTGAGCTGGCTCAGGGAGAAATAGGAATGGAAATTATAAATATGGGTTCTGCTTAAGCTTGCTCTATGAAAGTTACCCATAAAAATTATTTTGATCTATTATTTAGGCGGGTACAATTTATTATCTAAATTTATAAAGATATTTTGGATTAATCTACGTCTCACTAGCCTATATTATGAGCCAATTAGAGAGGCGGAAAATTAAAGAAGTACCTACACCAGCAGGAATTCTGCCGAATTCCTCCGCTTCTATCTCTGGGGCGGAATTATTACATGAGTTAGCCAGCTATTTAAAGCCGGAAGATGTTTCTCAACTTCGAAGTGCCTACCTCTTTAGTCAAGAGGCGCATTCCGGACAGTATCGTGAGTCCGGTGAACCTTATATTTCTCATCCCTTAGCGGTAACTAGCATACTCGGCAAGATGCATTTAGATACTCAGACATTAACTGCAGCACTACTTCATGATGTAATGGAAGATACTCATATTTCCAAATCAGAGATCAGAGATCAGTTTGGGAAATCTGTAGCAGATTTAGTGGACGGGGTATCTAAGCTTGACAAGATTGAGTTCCAAACTCATGCAGATGCTCAAGCGGAAAACTTTCGTAAGATGCTGCTAGCAATGGCACGTGACGTACGTGTTATTCTCATCAAGCTAGCAGATCGGCTTCATAATATGCGAACACTAGAGGCAAAGAGCCCTGAAAAAAGGAAACGCACTGCACGTGAAACAATGGAAATTTATGCCCCGATTGCTAATCGATTAGGTCTTAATAATTTTTATCAGGAATTGCAGGAACTTAGTTTCCAATATCTTTTTCCAACACGTTACAAGGTTTTGACCAAAGCAACGAAGGCAGTTCGAGGTAATCGACGAGAAGTATTAAAAAAAATTCTTGATGGAATTAAGCAATGTTTACAAGAAGCTGAGATCAATACAGAGGTAAGTGGGAGAGAGAAGCAGCTCTTTAGCATCTATAAGAAGATGGTGGAGAAACACCTTACATTTTCTGAGATATTTGATATCTATGGTTTTCGTGTTGTCGTAAAGGATATACCTTCATGCTATGTTGCACTCGGCGCACTACATAGTTTGTACAATCCCGTTCCTGGGAAATTTAAAGATTATATTGCTATTCCAAAAGAAAATGGCTATCAATCATTGCACAGCACGCTATTGGGTCCATATGGAATGCCGATTGAAATGCAGATTCGCACTGATGAGATGCACAGGATTGCAGAATCTGGTGTTGCTTCGCACTGGCTATATAAGAGTTCAGATTCTGATTTGAATTCTGATTTAGATGATATGCATCTGAGAACGCACCAGTGGTTACAAAGTTTACTGGAAACTCTTAGTGATTCTGATGACTCTGTGGAGTTCCTAGAGCACCTTAAAGTTGATCTGTTCCCAGGAGAGGTTTATGTGTGTACTCCTCAGGGGAGAATTCTAGCGTTACCAAGAGACTCGACAGCTGTTGATTTTGCATATGCAGTTCATACTGATATTGGTAATTGCTGTGTGGCGGTAAAAATAAATGGAGAGAATGCATCATTACGAACGAAATTAAGGAGCGGAGATCGCGTAGAGATTATTACATCACCTCATGCCGAGCCAAACCCTGCTTGGCTTACTTATGTGTCGACTGGTAAAGCGAGGACTCATATCCGTCATTTTTTAAAAACTATGCAATCTGAGGAGTCTGCTGAATTCGGGAGGCGTTTACTGAACCAAGCGTTATTATCATTTAATGTCAATCCAGATACTTTGAATGCAGCTCAGTGGCAGAAACTTGCACGGGAGAGTGGTGCCAAATCAAAAAAAGAATTACTAAAAGACATGGGGCTAGGAAAACATTTGCCTGCTGTAGTAGCGAAGCGCTTGGCGAAACCAGAGAAAAATGCATCTCGGAAAAGCAAGACAAGTGATGCTATTTCTATTCTTGGGACTGAAGGCATGGTAGTACAATTTGCAAAATGTTGTCATCCTATTCCGGGAGATCATATTGTTGGGCTTATCAAGAAAAATCATGGCCTTTTGGTTCATATACATGATTGTCCCTCAATTGTTAAGAACAGAAAAAATATGAACAGCTGGTTAGACCTAACTTGGAGTCAAGATATAGCGAGGCTTTTTGAAGCTAATATTAAAATGGTAGTCGCAAATCAGCGAGGTGTTCTGGCTAGAGTAGCTGCAAGTATTGCTGAGGACGATTCTAATATTGATAATATTTCTATGGTAGGTGATGGTGCGCATAACACCTTAGACTTTACCCTACAGGTTAGTAATCGTCAGCACCTTGCGCAATTAATGCGTGGTCTTAGACAAATTCGTGAGGTTACAAGAATCACCAGAGTAAAGGGATAACCTGAGACTAAATATTAATTTTATCAAATGTGATTTATAGTAGTGATATAGAAAATAAGGTTATCGTTCATAGGATAGTATTGGCGCAAGCCATTTTTCTGCTTGTTCCATTGTCCATCCTTTTCGTTTTGCATAGTCTTCAACTTGATCTTTACCAATCTTGCCAACAGCAAAATAGCTAGCTTTCGGGTGTGAGAAATAAAACCCAGAGACTGCTGCTGTAGGAACCATTGCATAGGACTCTGTAATAACAATACCGGCATTCTCTGGAGCTTTTAATAATTTAAATAATGGGCCCTTCTCTGTATGATCAGGACAGGCTGGATATCCGGGGGCTGGACGAATACCACGATATTTTTCAGAAATAAGCTCTTCATTATCTAGCGTTTCATCCTTGGCATAACCCCAGAATTCACGTCGTATCCGTGCATGCATATGTTCAGCAAAAGCCTCAGCTAAGCGATCAGCAAGTGCTTTTAATATGATGCCATTATAGTCATCATGTTTATCTTCATAATCCTTTACTCTTTCATCAATACCAAATCCTGTAGATACTGCAAATGTTCCAATATAATCATTGACACCAGTTTCCTTTGGAGCAATAAAATCTGCAAGGGCCAAGTTAGGACGCCCTGATGGTTTTTTAGTCTGTTGACGAAGTGTATGATATTTCATTGCAATTTTGGTCTTTGTTTCATCTGTATATATTTCAATATCATCGTTCTCGACAGAGTTGGCAGGGAATATGCCGTACACTGCATTAGCAGACAACCATTTCTGATCAACAATTTTCTTTAGCATTATTTGTGCATCACGAAATAAACCGCTGGCAGTCTCACCGACTACACTGTCTTGTAGAATAGCAGGGTAACGTCCGGCTAATTCCCAAGCTTGAAAAAATGGAGTCCAGTCAATATAAGGTACAATTTTTTCAAGTGGATAATTCTTTAAAGAGCGCACCCCGATGAAACCAGGCGCGAGTGAGGAGTAATTCTTCCAGTCCGTTTTAAATGCATTCTCCCTAGCCTCTTGTATTGGTAACATAGGGCCCTGACCTTTTTTATTTTTATGCTGGGTTCTGACTTTTTCATACTCAGCCTTTATGTCATCAATATATTCTTCTTTTAGATCTTGTGAGAGTAATTTACTGCATACACCTACAGCTCTACTAGCATCTGGCACCCATACAGTTAAACCGTCGTAATGAGGTGCTATTTTTACTGCTGTATGTACACGAGAAGTAGTTGCTCCACCAATTAATAAAGGAATCGTGAAGTTCCCTCGTTGCATCTCTTTAGCTACATGTGACATTTCTTCCAGCGAAGGGGTAATTAACCCTGACA
>Ga0315321_10001773_pt1 | contig 16681 bp, 12 predicted proteins | sample M180m21515metaG_FD_203464 | JGI IMG/M metagenome (GOLD analysis project Ga0315321, IMG submission 203464) | Ammonia-oxidizing marine archaeal communities from Monterey Bay, California, United States - M1 80m 21515 | ecosystem: Environmental > Aquatic > Marine > Intertidal zone | place: USA... | reverse complement strand
ATTCGCGTCAACATGATCGGTCGAATTAGAACTCAGTTCAAATCAGTTGGCAGAGAAACCCCAAGTAACGTCATCTCGGCAAATGGAATTATTTGGGAACTCGATTTTGACAGCAGCCCCAAATTTTTAAGCGAAACTCAAAACCTCAACAACTCATTAGTCAATGTTACTGGTGAGTTATCCATGGAACGACAGCGAGGTGCTCGAACCGCAAGACTTAGATACATTGTGAAAGTCGAAAGTCTAAAAATTCTCCAAAAGTCTGCTGACCTAGCCGTCGTTGAAGTCTCCTCCCCGTCAAATGTTCAGCCACCTACTAAGCCACCGACAGACAATTCAACATCGGTCGATCCCCGGATGTCGAATCCACCAACGCAACAAACACCGAAGACTCCAATTCTCCCGAGAGCGACGAACTTCAGTGAGATTTCTCTTGTCACTTCCGACGGTCAGCAGCAAACCATTCTTGCTGACGGTGCCATTCACTATGAGTCAAAATCTCGAAACATATCGCGAGACTGGACGGCGAGACCGGAAGAAATCGAAAAGTTAAACCGGTTTGTCAAAAACACGGATTGGGATTCAGTGCCCAAACTGACACGAGCTGATGAAGGGACTGAAAATGAAATTGGTTACACAATTTCGATCAAGAGTTCTCGGTTTGTTCGCCGCATCTACATTGAGCGATCAAAAATTTCTAGCCAACCACAAATTGAATCACTATTTAAGATTCTTGGTGAAATGGCAAAAAGCAATTAGGTTCGTGATTGAGTAGAATCTGCCAATGGCAATTCTTTTTGTAGATTAGCCAGTAAATCTTTAAGTCTTTCAACTTCGACACCGCTTAGCCTGGCCGATTTAACAAGATACTCCAGCATGGGAACTGGGCGACCTTTGAATACCGTGTGTAACATTTGGCCACTGGCATGGTCAACACACTCTGCCTCGCTGTATTGGGAACGATACAAGTACCGATTCCCTTTCCGCTGGAACTCGAGGACTCCTTTTTGCACTAGGCGATGCAAAAGTGTTTTGATCGTTCCGGAGGTCCAATTCGTATTTTCCTGAATCCTGCCGGCAATTTCACCGGAAGTCACCGGTTCGCTCGCCCAGATTTCATGCATTACCCGCCATTCGGCATCCGTAATACTTGGACTGATCTTTGGCATTTCACGCTCCTGGCAAAGGGTAACGAAAATGAATTGGCCCAAATGAATTGACCAGTAGCTTTCAAGCGATGTGCGATTGAAAAAATACCTGAGCCAGGACGCAGGTATTTATTTCAAACGTGTTAGCCTTAAACACAAATTGCCAGCCAGATACAACCGTCGGCTGGCGTTTTGCTTAGTGCTGCTTATCTTACGAGCACAGGATTTAGAGCTTCGCTCACTCGTGTCTCATCACTGTCGTAAACAAAAATTGATTTTTCTGCGATCAATTTTTTAGCCGATCCAGAGGTTTGAAGTGTTGAACGAACAATGTGATCGCCCTGTGATTCACCGACAGCACTGAACCGAAAAACTTTCTTCTGGCCCGGAGCAATGGTTGGATCGGTAAAGGTAATCGAATTGTTGGACTTATTATAATTCGGTGTATCTTTCGCTACGACCAAGGAACCAGGTAGTACTACATTCACTTCGACGTCGTTAGCCGCTCTGCTACCGTTGTTTTCGATTTCGACGAGGAACTCAGCTTTTGATCCGACTTGGACTGGTCCCGATTGATTCTTGATGCCTACGTTCAGGTCTGCTCGTGTAATAACTTGAGTAGCAAGTCTGAATTCTTTTTTAACCGTATCGTCGCTAATAACGAGGATGTTACAAATTTGCTGTCCCTCTTGAGATGCAATTGCCTTCAACTGAATCTGTTCCATCGAATTAGGAGGTAGCTTGTCAAAATTCCAAGTCAGCACACTTTGGTCAGCTTCGATCTGAGCGGGACGACTGATGGTGGTAACCTTTAATCCGCTAGGTACGGAGACCATCACGCTTAGGTTGGTAATGTCGACTTCGCCTGTGTTTTCCACATCGATCGAGTAGATCCCACCACGTTGCAAAAAGTTAATTTTTGGACCTGCAGCCGAAAGATGTAGTTCGGGTTCGTAAACGCCAATCTCAAATGTAGTTTTTTGTTGTTTGGCATTGCTGGCTGTTGCACTGATTTCAAGCTTGCCTTTGCCTGGAGCTATTGCAAGGGACTCGATGGCCACCTTGACGGATCCACCAGGCTGGATTGACGAAATCGTCGACGGGTTGATCGCCTGAGTCGGTCGAAGGTACGCCGGGTAATTCGTTTCGATCTGAACTCCGGTAGCAATGGCATCGCCGACATTGGTAATTTGCAGTTGATGTTTTTGCGATTTACCTGCTGTAATTTGTTCCGGGCCGACAATCTCCAGCGATAACTCCGGCTGTTTCACGCCGACAATGGTCTGCTGGACATTTTCAAGGACGACTTGCGTACCTATCTTCAACGGTGCTTTCTTAGTCGGCACCAAATTTAAAATCACTTCTTGCGATTGTTCGTTTCCAATCCGCGGAATGATAAATTCGTACGTGCGACCTTCGACTTTTGATGGCGATGGATTAGCAGAGAGGAACTTAGCATGCTCAGATATTTCCGCGATGAGCTTTACATTTTCAACAACTTCACTGCTCAGGTTTTTGAGCTTAATCTGCAGCGCTGCCGATTGATTAACGTTGACTGTTTCCGGCGACCGGATTTCCGTCGAAACTAATTGGTTCTGAATTGTCACCGTCTCACCGGTGCTCGATTTGATAATTGCCGGAGACGAATTACGCTGTTTTTGATTAGATCTTACAACGGGCACCGACTTCGCTGTGGTCATCGGTTGTAATAGTTGATTGCTTTTTCGCTGCGGAAGTCCCGTCGCCCGAGGTGGTTGCGGGATCGGCGATCCAGTTTGATCAAACTGGATCTGTGTTGGGTTTGCTAACGCCTGGCGGCTCACTACGATCTGAGAAGCATCGCCCTGATTCACTTGCGCGTTTTGCAACTTAATCACACGCGAAGCCGAAGTAGTCCGAGGTTGAAAACTGCCTCGCTGAGCTTCTACCGTACGACTCTGTGACGAAACGCCGATAATAAAAACCAGCACTACTACGAACTTTGATGTCACCTGCATCACAAACGCTCCGACTTCTTTGACGGTTCGAAAATAAGGAAAGAACTCCTTATCGATCATCGACCCAGAAAATCAGAACTTCTATTAATTTCGGATCAGCCCCGAAACCCGCCTTAGATATCCCATCTTAACAGCAGCTTATTTTTGCAACTAGAATTTGCGAAATCATGCCAATCGGCGGAATTCACCATTCGTAGGTTAATTGCAAATAGGAAAAATGCCTGAAAGCGGCTTATTCACCTTCGCTGACGATTTGCAGAAGAACGCCCAATCCAGTCCCATCACCACGAAACTTAATAAGTCCGTTGATTTGTTTACGGTTCAAGCATTTGATGGTGTCATGCAAACGACGCTTTGGGCAAATGCTATCATGCGCTTCCAACGGGTCGCTGATGTGAGTCGGCCAGCCATTATCTTCGAATGCGTCGAGGACACGCTCCTGGTTCTCAGCGGGCCATTTAAAACGTTTGATCAGTTTGTTACCTAAACGGAGTTCACGTCGAGCACGATCCCATACGGGTTGCGGAGCCGTTGTATCAACTCTCGGAGTCCCATCATTCAACTGCGACCGGTTCAGTGAAATCCATGGCATTGTTCGTGGCTGCCTCGGTTGCAGATTCTGATACCGGTTGGCTTGATCAATCGCCGGAGTTTGAATCTCAGGAGAACTTGCGGGAGAGTTCACCGTAGTATGAGAGGATTGGCTAAGATTTTCTTGAGACAACCTGTTACCCTGAGAAGATTGCGGGACATTCGTGTAGCTCGACATAAACGTGTTCCTTAGTTTTAGAAAAGATTTTGTTGGAACTGGGTCTTTAAGTGACCGGGAAACAATTCTGAATAGAATCGTTCTTCCCTACCATTAATAACTAAATTGTCTTCCACATTTGACAAGCCAGTCGACTACAAGAAACCATAAACTATTGTTATCTATAGGTTTAAGTTTTTTTCTTTTTTGAAAAAAGCTTTCCCCTAATGACTAGATTAATAATTAGATCGAAATATTGACATATAAAGTTTATTTTATTTTACCCCACTGTTTTGGGTAAATTCAAAATAAAGTTACTTATTTAGGAAGAATATGAGAGTGAGAAAATTCACAGATTTTACTGGATTGGCAGTCGTTTTGCTCCTAATCACCCAAGTAGCTCTGTTTGGACAGGAAAAATTGGAATATCCAGAATCTAAGCAAGTAAACCAGGTGGACAATTTTTTTGGTACGCCAGTCGCCGATCCTTACCGCTGGCTTGAAGATGATGTACGAAATTCGAAAAGTGTACGTGAGTGGGTCGACTCGCAAAATGCACTCACTTTTTCCGTCATCAAACAGTTACCTTATCGGAACGAGATTAAAGCTCGTCTGACTAAGTTGTGGGATTACGAAAAGTTTGGGACACCGTTTAAGCGCGGTGAGCGTTATTTCTACTTCAAGAACAATGGGCTCCAAAATCAAAGTGTGCTCTATAAGCTCAAATCGTTAAAAGACGAACCGACCGTCCTAATAGATCCAAATCAATGGTCAGCCGATGGAACCAACGCTTTGGGCGGACTGGAATTTAGTGACGATGGAAAGCTATTAGCCTATGGAGTCCAAAAAGCTGGCTCTGACTGGCGTACCTGGAAGGTGATGGATGTCGAAACCGGTGAACAGCTCTCGGACGAATTGAATTGGATTAAATTCGGAAGTGTCTCTTGGACAAAGGACTCAAAGGGTTTCTTTTACAGCTGTTATGACGAGCCTAAATCCGATGAGAAATTTCAAGGGTTAAATCTTGGACAAAAGGTTTACTATCATCAAATTGGTGATTCGCAAGACAAAGATCAACTCATTCACGAGAATCCAAAGAATCCAAAATTTGGATTTTTACCTGAGGTAAGTGAAGACGGTAAGTATCTTGTTATCACTGTTTGGCAAGGGACTGACGATCGCTATCGCGTGTTGTATCAAAATCTCGACGATCCAAATTCTAAGTTAACGGCATTGATCGAAAACTTTGAAAATGAATTCAGCTTCTTAGGAAATGATGGAAGTAGATTTTATTTTAAGTCAGATTTTAATGCTCCAAAAAAGTGTATTCTCTCGATCGATACACTTCACCCCGAACAAGACCACTGGAAAGTCATTGTTCCGGAGTCTGACGATTCGATGGAATCCGCGGGCATCGTTGGAAGCAATTTTATTGTCCAATATCTTCAGGATGCAAAATCACTGGTTAAGCTATACAAACTTGATGGAAAATACGCTCGCAAGGTTAAACTCCCTGGAATTGGCACAGCAAGTGGATTCGGCGGTCGTCGTGACCAGAACGAAACCTTTTATAGTTTTTCGAGTTTCAACCGGCCACCAAGTGTTTATCGCTACGATTTAAAGACCGGAATTAGTACTCTGATTCGGGAAGCAAACGTAGATTTCAATCCGGATGATTTCGTTGTGAAGCAGGTTTTTTACACAAGCAAAGATGGCACACAGGTGCCTATGTTTATCGCTCATAAAAAAGGCCTGGAGCTGAACGGAAAAAACCCAACACTGCTGTATGCCTATGGTGGGTTCAATATTTCTCTAACACCAAGTTTCTCGATTTCCCGCCTGCAATGGATGGAAATGGGGGGAGTATTCGCAATGCCGAATCTGCGTGGCGGCGGCGAATACGGAAAAGCTTGGCATAAGGCTGGCACTAAGACAAACAAACAAAATGTATTCGATGATTTTATTGCAGCCGCAGAATACCTCATTGCCAAAGGCTATACCTCTGCCAACCACCTAGGCATTCAAGGGGGAAGCAACGGGGGCTTACTGGTAGGTGCTTGTATGGCACAGCGACCCGATCTCTATGGTGCTTGCTTACCAGCAGTTGGCGTAATGGATATGCTGCGGTTTCACAAATTCACCGCTGGCCGATTCTGGGTGGATGACTATGGCAGCTCAGAAGCGAGTGCTGAAGAATTCAATGCTCTCTTCGCCTACTCCCCTTATCACAACCTGGTAGACGGAGAAGAATATCCACCGACAATGGTTACCACCGCGGACACCGATGACCGAGTAGTTCCAGGCCATAGTTTCAAATTTGCAGCTCGACTTCAGGCAGCTCAAGCCGGTTCAAACCCTGTGTTAATCAGGATCGAAACCAAAGCTGGGCATGGAGCCGGGAAGCCGACCGCAAAAATCATCGAGGAATATGCAGATCAGTGGGCGTTTTTAGCAAAACATCTTGGTTTAACTCCTCAATTTCCCTCGAAATAGGTTGTTGAACTGCGGTAAATCACGGATCTAATAATGCAGGGATGATTCCATCCAGGTAATTCTAAATTTAAATAAGACAGACTTTTTAAAACGACTTTGGGAGTGTCAAAGAGTATGAGTGAATCACGTGCAACGGAATCTGAATCAACCCCCGGTTCTCGTCCATCTGCTCCTGAAGTCGACGGTGGCATTGACCTCAGTGAAAAGGGACGTGGAGAAGCGGGCAAACCCGTTTCGTTGAATCGCCGGTTGTTCATGCAATTTATGGGATTCCGAAATGGCAACATTGAAGAACTGGCTGGGCTGTTCGAAAATGCCACAGCTCAAGCGGTCATCTACCAGGACATTCACGACGCCTCCGGTTTTGGTGTTCTTGCCTTTTGCGAAGATCCGGGTTACATCGTCGATGAAATTCAACCATTGCTTCGAACTCAAAAAGATCTAGAGTACCGTGAAGAATACACCATGCTCGGACGCACCTACGCGATTGGATATGAATCAAATCTCGAAGATGTTCTGATCAAGCGACCTGCTCAGCGCGTCTGTGACCCCTCAACTCCCTGGGCTGTTTATTATCCCGTGCGACGCAGCGGTGATTTTGAACGCCAGTCTCGCGAAGATCAGCGGAAAATGCTCGCCGAACATGGTGGTATTGGACACGCTTATGGCAAAGCAGGCTACGCGACCGACATTCGGTTGGCTGGCCACGGACTCAATAAAGACGATAACGATTTTATCGTCGGGCTGTTAGGAAAACAGTTATTTCCATTATCGGCACTGGTCCAGCACATGCGACGCACTCGTCAGACGTCGGAGTTCATCCAAAAAATGGGACCGTTCTTTGTTGGGCGTGCCGTTTGGCAACCCCAGTACGACTCTACTGCTCGCATCGTTTAATTTCCTTGAAAACCAAAAAAGGCTACCTTGAGGTAGCCTTTTCTTGGATAAAATTATCTTTGGTCAGACTTACTTTTTCAACCGACGCCTTTTCATCCGAGGCTTGTTAAACGCTTCTTCCCAATCTTTGTTTTGTGGTTCGTATTTATCGCCGGTCAATTCTTTGAGTTTCTTTTGTTGATCTGCTGTTAACTCGCCGAGCAATTCCTGTTGGGCTTTGTTTTTTAACGATTCAATATCTTCCTGCAGCTTTTTATTAATTTCTTTGCTTCGTGATTTGAGCTTTTCAATTTGTTCTGATGTTATTCCAAGTGCGTCTGCCACTTGATCGCTTGCCAATGCCCCAGCAGTGCCCGCTTGTTTCATGTGGGTTTGCAATGCAACTTGTTTTAGACGCTCAAGTTGATGAGGAAGGAGCAAACCTTTTAGTTGATCTTTTTGCTTCTCTTTAATTTTAGCAATTAAAGCCGGGATGCCTTTCATTTGCTCGGCAGAAAAACCGCCACTGGTAAGTGAACCTAATTGTTCCTGCATTTGTTCGGCAAACTCTGCTTGAAGATCTTGAACTTGTTTTAACTGATCACCCACCAATTCAAGATCTTTTTGAACACTTGGGTTTGAGAGCATACTAAAGGGATCCGGAGCGGGCATTGTAAAATCACCGCCACCGAACATTTTCATTCCCGGGCCTCCATCGGAAAACCCCATTCTCATGGTAGCCCCGCCAGTGCCGAAACTATCTGACGTAGAAAAAATCATTGGCCCGCCAATATCACCTGAACCAATTACTGTCATTTCTACTTGCTGCCCAATCGATGATTCGGCCCCCGGTTCTTCATCTTGAGCATGAAGCATATTAATTGCGATAACGCTCGCAAGGAAAACCGCTGGGATGGTGAACAGGTTTTTCGTAAACATTTATATTCTCGTATCGCAGATGTTAAAAAGTAAGAGTTGATAAGTGAGTCGGGCACGACTATTTTTCTTTTCGTAATTCAAACCGTTGGTTAAACCCATTGATTTGCTCTGCCGCTTTCTCCAAATTTTCAAGCATTTGCCTGTGCATATTCTCTTCCATATTTCTAAAATCAAAATCATTCGGAAAATTCGGTTCCAGCATTGGTGGTGGTAGGGGCAACACCATATTCCCACCGAATCTAACTACATTGCCTGTCCGCAATTTTGATTTTTCGATTGGAGATACTTCGACCGTGATTTCCTTACCTCTCCGAATCAACCCGAGAGAAAAGCTTTGCTTTTCTTCGCCAGCAAGCTGCACAATCTCTTCGAGATCTTTTTTTGTTTCGAGTTCTTTATCATCGGCAAAAATAAGTACATCATGTTTTTCGATTCCAGCTTTAGCTGCTGGTGAATCATCTGAAACAGATAGAACTAAAAGACCTCTGTCTCCTAAATCTAGTTGTGAACGCATTGCTTCGTTAACCGGTCGGTAAATTGAACCGATCGCAAAACCCTTATTGGCATTGTTTAATTGTGGAATAGCCAGCCTGCCAAGCAGGTTTTCAGGAAAGTTAAAATTGTTTAGAGGTTCCATTTCCTCCATTTCGTCTAGTTCTATTTCTTTTCGCTTGCCATCCGGACCAATGATAACCATTTTACCTGACGACTTGGTTTGCTTTTCTCCGTTTGCATTCACTGTAGTAGACGATTTGCGAATTATGATTTGCTGTCCGCGTCGCTGACCGTTCCGAAAATCTTTCGCTGTATCGGCTGCCTCTTTTTGTTGTGCTTCCCACTGTTTCAACGCTTCTTCTTTATCAATCGGTAGATCGGGATCATTCTCAGCAAAAGGTGTGAACGCAGGTTTCTCATCTGGCACCTTTGTTTCTTCGTTCTCTTGCTTTTCTTCTTGCTTGATTGGCGGGACCGTCAAACCGTTCTCTTGGGCTTTTAACTGACCCGTAGATAGACAGGCCGTTACAAGAAACAACCCGATAATAGACTGAGTAATAGTCAACATGCATTTCATTTCACTACTCCTTGGTACTACCAATTTTGCCCTTTGCTTAATCACTTCTTTTTACGACTAATTAGCCGATAGTATAAAACTCTGCCTAAAATTCAACCACTGTTAAAACAACTTTGATTCCGACTTGATCTTGGCTGCTTTAAGTAAGTCTTATGATTTGCCGTTTTCTAACAAATTCGATCTCTAATCGCGACAGCATTGGTTTGCTGTCCATCTAGCGGACGCAGTCGACACCTAGCTAAAACTGTCCAAAAATACCACTAATATAGTCCAGGTTATCGCTGCTACGAATGACAGAATTGAGATTAGTTTCGCCCTTCTCAACGTACGTATATTTAACTCTGGACGCGTTCCAGTTTTTTTTGCTTTCTTTAAACGTTTGGCGGAGCGCCAAGAAAGCCAAGAAACAACGATTCCCAATACAGGTATTACAGCGATTAAACATGATATGCAAGAAATCACCAAACAACGATTACTTCGATCCTCGAACAAATTAGATAAAAGTTTAATAAGTTGAACGCTTGATTCTTTTGAATTGCCCACGTAAAAAACTTCAGGTCGCGTTGTGTTAACAACAGGCGGTGCAATCACTTGAACATCATTAATAATTTCGATTTCATCTTCAGGAACGATTGCTTCAGGCAATACACCTGGATCGCTTCGATGATCCCAATGAGTGGCAATAGCGACATCTTTTATTGGTTCAGAAGAAACACTCGCCATTTGGAAGGAAGACAATTCTTCATCTTCGATTTGGCGAATTGCTTCCAATAAATTCGTCACCGTCTGAAAACGCTGTTCGGGTTTCTTAGCTACCATTTTTTGAAACAACTGATTGATAGCGTCTTCGTTATCACAACCCGTATTGATCATGGGTATCGCGGCACTGCGGTGGGCAAGAATCGTTTTGACAATTGTCTCCCGCGAAAATGGACTTTGCCCCGTCATCAAACGGTACATTGTGCAACCGAGCGAATAGATATCCGATCGCTCATCAGCCGACCGGGTATCTTCGGCTTGTTCGGGCGACATATATTCGACTGTCCCCATCATCTGGCCGGTGGTCGTTAGCTGAGCCGATAATTGCTGGTCGACCGAGTCAGCAATTCTCGCCAATCCCATATCCAGTATTTTTACTTGACCTTCATAGTCTAACAGCAGATTCGAGGGCTTTATATCGCGATGAATGACTCCTTTGCGATGAGCATATTCCAAGCCACTGGCTACCTGAGAGATATAGTCCAGTGCTAAGGGCGTTGGAATTATTCCCAATTGGGACAAAACCTGAGATAGATCATGACCTTCTACATATTCCATGACGAGATAATGAAACCCTCGATGTTCTCCAGCATCGTACGCATGAACAACACTTGGATGCGTCAATCTCGCGGCAACCTTTACCTCTTGATAAAATCTTGCCACCGCATCTTTTGATTCTAAAGCTGTAACGGGTAACACTTTAATTGCTACTTTGCGATCCATCCGGCGGTGTTTCGCGAGCAAAACCGTTCCCATGCCGCCCTGCCCTAATTTGTCGATTACGATGTAATCGCCAAAATAGATTTCCGCTGACTGACCTGAACGAAACTTTTCTGCTTGATACTCCGTTACGCAACCATCTTTGATCAGTTTTGAAATCAACGCGTCCGCGCCTGTATCAATTTCCTTCGAATAATTGGTCACATGGTCCGAAGATAATAGTCCGGCCGCGGTTACTTCCTGGAGTACTTTTTTCGCTGATTCGGCCATGGGACTCAAAATAAAATGTGATAGAAGAGGCTTTTACTTTAGTCGATGGAGTCTCGTTGTCATATTCGCATGATTCACCAGTCAGCTGTTTTTGGCAAATATGTCTAATACAGCTCTATATTTATGGTTTGAATGCCTGTTTATGGTCACTTGTTAAGATGCTATTAAAACTTGATCTGGTCTAATTTGGATATTTTTGTTTGAGATTTTGAGTTGGACCTTCACCCGATTGGTTGTTGACGAAGTAGAAGAAAGACAGTCATAATTTTCACTTCAACCCAGTAAGCGTCACTGGAAAATTTAATCTAAAAATTGCAAACAAGAGATCTCAATTGGATACCAAAACTGCGATTAAATCGGCCATCGATACTGCCAACATGATTTCGACTTCTTACCTTGGCGATCTAACCGATGAAGACATGATGCATCGCCCATCACCAGGTTGTAATCACATTAAATGGCAAGTTGGTCATTTAATTATCAGCGAAAATAATATGATCGGTCAGTGTTTGCCAGGTTCGATGCCGGCACTTCCTGACGGTTTTGCTGAGCGCTATACCAAGGAGACTTCCCGTTCGGACAATCCGGATGACTTTGACACTAAAGAAACGTTGATATCGCTTTACGAGCAACAAAGAGCGGGTACCTTGGCGGCACTTGAAACCATCGACGTGGACGATCTTAGCAAGGAAGGACCGGAACCGATTCGAAGTTACTGTCCAACCGTCGGCGCCGCATTTTTAATGCAAGACGCTCACTGGATGATGCATGCCGGTCAATGGGCAGTCGTCCGCCGCCAACTCGGCCGCGAACCACTGTTTTAATTAGACATCCAATTCGCTGATATCGAGTGCGAATTTTTCGATGAATTCTCGCCGGGGTTCGACTTTATCTCCCATCAAGATGCGGAACATATTGTCGGCCTCTGCGGCATTGTCCATTTTTACTTGGATTAGCGTTCGATTGTTCGGATCGAGCGTTGTTTCGCGAAGCTCTTCTGCATTCATCTCACCCAATCCCTTAAAGCGGGTGACTTGCATTCCTTTTTCTCCCGCTGCTCGGACCGCGTTGACGAGCCCTCGAAGATCTTCGACGGGAGTTTCGTTATCTCCTTTTCGAAGAATGTATCTAGGCTCTTCTATCCCGGTTCTTTCTTTTGGCATTAAAGCATCGATACTGAAGCCAAAGACTTCCAACTCTTTAAGTCCTGCATTAATCGTTTTCACTTCGTAAAACTCATTGATACGGACTTTGTCGTTCTCGTCGGTTTCATCGACTGCACTTCCATCGGTTTCCACTGTCAACTCTTGGCCAGTTTCGGATTCCTGTTGCTTGATGAAGCCGTCCATTGATTTTCGGTCGGTGAACCAATGCTCTTGCGAACCGATTGTCACATGGAATACGGGTAGCTTGCCTGTTTCCAAATCCATTCGATTGGCATGGGTTTTCAGATTAATTCCGCGTCGTTCAAGGGCAAGTACTGCTTCTTCTACACTGGCCAGGGTCGAACATAATTTTCGCATTTCTTCTCCGGTGATAACGTTGTTATCGCCTTCGAAAGAAGTGTTTACCAAACCACGATCGAGTAGCTGCCGACGCATTTCTTCTTCACTCTGGACATAATATGTCTTCGATTTATTCTTCACTCGGAAGAGAGGAGGCTGAGCAACATACACATGCCCGGCTTCGATCATGTGGTACATCTGTCGATAAAAGAAACAAAGCAAGAGTGTGCGAATGTGTGATCCATCGACATCCGCATCGGTCATGATAATTACTTTGTCATAACGGCGTTTGCTAAGGTCTTGATCCTCACCAATTCCAACTCGCAAAGCATTGATCATGCTTTGCACTTCTTCATTGGCTAGAACTTTGTCTTCCCGCGCTTTGTAAGCATTAATGATTTTTCCACGAAGCGGAAGAATCGCCTGGAATTCTTTAAGTCGACCACCTTCTGCTGAGCCACCGGCCGAATCACCTTCGACTAGATAGATTTCGCATTTCTCTACGTCTTTTGAAAGGCAATCCCTTAACTTTCCAGGCAGACCTCCACCACCTAAAACTGACTTACGTCTGACCTTATCTCTCGCTGCTCTTGCTGCTTCTCTCGCTTCAGCAGCTTGGACACCTTTTTTGATAATCAATTTTGCGTCTTTGGGATTCTCTTCCATAAAGACTTTGAAATATTCGCCAAACGCAGAAGTAATAATTCCTTCTACTTCGTTGTTTCCAAGTTTTGTTTTTGTCTGACCTTCGAATTGGGGCTCCGGCACTTTGAGTGACAGGATCGCTGTAATGCCTTCGCGAAAATCTTCTCCCGTTACATTTAAGTTTTTCGGAAACAGATTATTTTTCTTAGCGTAATTGTTTAATGTTCGCGTTAGTGCTGATCGGAACCCGGACACGTGAGTTCCACCTTCGTGAGTATTGATATTGTTTACGTATGAGTAAACCGATTCTGACAGATCTGTTGTGTATTGCAGGGCAATTTCAAAACCGACGTCATCCTGTTCACCCTGCATGTAGATTACACTTGGGTGAATTGGATCGCTTGATCGATTAATGTGCTCTACATATTCAATAATTCCACGCTCGTAATAAAACTCGTCGCCTTCATTGGTTCGTTGATCTTTAAAAACAATACGAACACCGCTATTTAGAAAGGCTAATTCCTGAAGACGTTTACTAAGGACGTTGTATTCAAACTTAGTCGTCTGAAAAATTTGAGCGTCTGGTTTGAATGTTGTTTTGGTTCCTACTTTGTCAGTTTTACCAACTTGGTTTACAGGTCCTGTTGGAATTCCTCGTTGATATTCTTGCTGAAAGATATGACCTTCGCGATAGACTTCTACTTCACACCATTCCGAGAGAAAATTGACAACTGTTACACCGACGCCATGAAGACCACCTGATGTCTGATAGGCTCCTTTTTCAAACTTTCCACCAAATTTCAAAAACGTCATCACTCCTTCGAGTGTCGTTATTTCTCGCCCTTCTTGTTCGGTTAATTGTTGGTGCGTATCGGCCGGAATACCTCGCCCATCATCTAGTACCGTGACCGATCCATCCGAATTGATCGTTACATGAATTACTGACGCGTAACCTGCCATCGCTTCATCGATTGAATTGTCTGATACTTCGTAGACAAGGTGATGAAGTCCTCTTGCTGTTGTATCACCGATGTACATACTCGGCCTCTCCCGAACATGCTCTAAATCAGAGAGTCGCTGGAGATCATCACCTTCGTAGGTATCTTTTGTTTTCTTGGCCATAAGTTTCTATCGGTTATTTGAAATTATCTGTTGTTTTCAACAATCAGTTATTTCATCAGATTACATATTTCCAACCCGAAAACGAATATTTTTAAACTTCGTTTTTGGATTACTTTTATTTAATGCGTCGAGTAGTTTTTTCTTTTTGAACTCTAATTGTTGGTTTACTGCTGAATTGGCTACATAAATTTCCAGCACTCCTGATTTCACTAACCCTACTTTGGTTTTTGAATTCCATTTATCACCAACAATTTTTTCCCAAATTTGTTGTAGCTCATTCGCTTTGGTTGTTTGAGAGTAGCCTTTTCGAGCCATTAAACGCCCTAGAATATCAGCCGGCCGTTTTGGCTTTCTGAAATATCGTTGCCGAGATTTAACCAAGTGATTAGCTTGTTTAAAGTCGACTTCTTCGTAGGGATCAGTCAATGCTCGGTCCTTGATTGCATCGGAAATTGATGTGATTACGGAGTTTTACCAATGGCTTATCGACGATCTTTAGATAACGGCATAATCACATAGCCGTATTTATCTTCTGTTTCGCAGTAAGCAGCCGCTTCACCGTTTTCTACATCAAATGTGAAAGACTTTTCCTGCGGTAAAACTTTGAGAAAGTCTGCTACATAACGATGATCTAACGTAATTGTTAACTCATCACTGGTATAAGCTACTGGCATCTCAATTCGAGACTGACCTACTTCCGCTGTATTATTTGTGAGTACGAGAGATCCATCTTTAAATGTAAAATCTACTCCCCTGCTCTCCTCACTCGTAACAATCGCTGCTTGCCGCAACGCTGTATACATTTGGCCTACCGGGATATCAATTCGATTCGTTTTATCTCGTTTAGGTAAAACATCTCTCCATTTTGGAAATCTTCCTTCTACTAGACGAGTGTAAAAGACTCCACTTGGACCTTTCATTAGAAGGTCGTTAGCCCTGGTAGAAATTTGAACTTTTGTATCGCCTTCAGGAAGAATCCGCTCCATCAATTGCATTGATCGGGATGGAACAATTGTGGCTGTTTCCGGTTTTGGATTGCCAACTTTCTCCAAGCTGCCTTCCATTTTCGCTAAGCGTCTACCATCGGTACCTACGGCGATAACCGTATCATCGCTCATCTCTAAAAGGACTCCTCCCAAAGCATAACGACTGCTCTCTGAATCGGTTGCGAATAGGGTTCGTTTAATCAGTTCTTTAAATACACTTCCCTGAACCTCATAAAAATCTTTATCGTCGAAATATGCTACCTCTGGAAATTCATCCGGGTTTTGAGCTTGCAGTTCAAATCGACTGTTCTGACCTGTAATCAGAATCTTATCTTCGCTCGCATTGATGGTTAGAAACTCGTCGTTTGACTCTCTCAAAATCATGCTTAATCGAGAAACCGGCACTACCGCCTTCCCTGGGTTCATAACTTCTGGGTTAGGCACCGTTAAACGTACACCAACTTCAGTATCAGTTGCGGTAAGAATTACAGTGTCAGCAGTTACATCGAGTTTGATGTTCTGAAGAATCGTTTTTGGGCTGCGAGCAGGAGCTACTGCGGCAGCAATTTGAAATACTTTAAAAAACGATTCTCGATTGATTTTTATTTTCACAATCAGTCCTTAAATTCAACTTTGGTTAGGCAATCCATTTTTGTTTTACTAGTCTTAGTTTTCTTTTAAGTATTAGTAATAAAGCGACGCCAAAATTGTAGGTAACTAGTGGTTTGAAAGTCTTAAGTGCTTATTTGGTAGTCATTAACAACTATTAAACGTTTGTGGAAAAGCTGTTGATGAAATGTTTGTAATGTGTTGAAAGTAGGTTAATAGAAATGTTTAAAAATAGGTTTGGGTTACGAAGTGTTAATAACTCACTAACCAACGCCAGTTTGTGAACTAATTAAGAACAGGTTTTCAAATGAAGTTAATTTGACTGGCGAACTTCTCGGTCAACTCCTGTTTGAGTTTAAAAACGATGGATTGAATAGCTGAATCTGTGTCATTGGAATCAGAATCAGCGGATATTAGTTTTTCTATTTTTCGATTTGCATGCATGATTGTGGAGTGATCCCGGTTCCCAAGATAGGAACCAATCTTAAGAAAACTAACACCAAGAAGCTCTCTGCTGAGATAAACAGAGACCCCTCGAGCCATCACTATGGATTGTTTTCTTGAGTTACTCTTTAGATCAGAAACTTTTAAATCAAACTCTTTAGCAACACTTTTAATAATCAAGTGGCAGAGTGATTCAACTTCACTAGCTGACTTTTTGAAGATTTTTGTGAGCCTGGAAGCATCGATAATTTCGGAATGATTATTTGCATCGGCTGCAAGTGAAGTTTTGATTTGAGCGAAGACGTGGTTCAATTTTGGTACAGTGACCTGAAGTCGATCGGCTAATAA
>Ga0315321_10001772_pt1 | contig 16700 bp, 10 predicted proteins | sample M180m21515metaG_FD_203464 | JGI IMG/M metagenome (GOLD analysis project Ga0315321, IMG submission 203464) | Ammonia-oxidizing marine archaeal communities from Monterey Bay, California, United States - M1 80m 21515 | ecosystem: Environmental > Aquatic > Marine > Intertidal zone | place: USA... | reverse complement strand
CAACGGCCAGGTCGCCAAACGCATCATGTAGCGTTTGTACTGTCTCGATATCGATAGTCTGTCCTTTGAGCAGTTCGGCGACAGTTTTGGCTTGTAGGCCAGCGTTGTCGATGGAGGTTTGTATGTCTGTTTGCTGAAAGTCTTCAATTCCATCCTGTAAGAGCTTGATTTGGTTAAGTGCAGAGTCGCTAGCCTTGTTTGCGGTCACGGCAACGTTGTTCAGTTCAGAATTTGAGGGAAGGAAAAGGAGAAGAGAGACCATCACACCTATCAGCATGATGCGGCTGGTCAGTGATTTAAGCAGAGTCGTGCTGTGCATGTTATTGCGTTGGGTTTGGATTGAGTATTTAAAAAGCAGGTACAGTCATTGACGCCGACGACAAACCAATTGCCCGACCAGCTGCAGCTACGACGTATCGGGGTTGTGTAACACTAGCTGGTCTGCTTCCGAGAATCACCATGATTTCTGGTCGTTCAAACGCTTCGGTGCGACGTATTCAGTGATGCGGACTCGTTTTGGAATCGAGTTCTGGTAGGTCCCCCTGGACGATGCGGAATCCCTGAGTGTTGAGCGAAGTGCCGGGGGGGACGTGTTGGCGTGTTGAAGCTCTCAATGTCTTTTCGCCATTGATGAAGCAACCACCTCGTGTAACGCGTACGTCACCGTCCGGTGGACCAGCAAGAAACTCCTCATAGGTCGCTTCATAGGCTCTTGGGTCATACCAGTCGAGGCACCACTCACGGACATTGCCATTCATGTCCCAAAGTCCCCATGCATTTGGGGTCTTGGTTCCAACAGGTTTCGGCGAGCCGCCTGAATTGCTTCCATACCAAACGTGTGTGTCCGGTGTGTTGATGTCAAAGGCAAAGATCGTTTCTGAACCAGCGCGGCATGCATATTCCCATTCCGCTTCCGTCGGGAGACGATAGTGAACACCATCTCGTTGTCCTAGCCATTCGCAAAAGGCAATCGCGTCGTCGTACGTGACCATTGTGACTGGAAGCGATTCAGTCACTGGGTAACCAGGGTTTTTCCAATTGAATTCTGGTTGTTGAGAGCCGTAGCTTGATGCCGTCGCATGCTTCCAGCCGCCAGTTCCCGAGGACTCTGCCTCTGTGATGTATCCGGTCGCTTCGGTGAATTCACGAAATTGACCGACTGTGATTTCACACGAACTCATCCGAAATGGATTTTGGATTTGAATTGTTCTTGGTGGTGCTTCGAAAGCTAACGCTCGTAAATCTCCCTCGACAAAACCCATGACGAATTGTCCTGCTGGGATCGCTACCAACTCGAATGGTGGCGAGGGCGGCAGTGGTTGCGAAGTGTTAGCAACCTCGGTGATTGTTGCTTGCCTGGGCTTTTCGAAAATGTAATAAGCGGCAGCTGAGACAGCGAAGAGGGTCAACGCGGCAGATAATAAAAGCAAGCGTTTCCAAGTTGCTCGCCTGTGCGATGGAAGTTCGGAATCGCACTCAGTGATTTCAGAAACGTAATGCCTGGACACAGCGTCGGCAAGTTGCTGGGTTTTGTTTGGTAGGCAAGAAGACGTGATAGCCTTGTCGATTTGATCAAGTTCAAAAATGACCTGACTGGCATTCTTTATTCGATCTGTTGGATCGCTCCGTGACAGTTGGGTAGAGAGATTACTCAGTCGCTCAATCGCTTTCGAGTCCTCGGTTGTTCTGTCTTTGGCCGGCAAGACACTGATGAGGTATTCAATGACGCGTCCCAACGCGTAGAGGTCTGACCGGTGATCGATGGGGGTGTCACCGCCAAATTGCTCTGGCGCCATATAACCGATGGTTCCTGCACGGCGATGTGTTTTTGAATCGGTCGATATGTATGCCACCGCCAGTCCGTAGTCGATCAATTTGATTGCGCCATCAGAAAGCCACATGATATTGGCCGGTTTGACGTCTCGGTGCACGAATCCCCTCGCGTGAATTTCCTTCAGCGCGCGTGCAGTGCCCTGCATCGCGACGATGATTTGTTTTGGGGAATTTATCAGACGGTTGTTGGCAAAGTATTGCAGCGAATCGCCGTTCAGTAGTTCCTGTGCGATATAAAGTCGCCCATCTTTTTCCCAAGCGTCATAGGCCCGAACGAGGTTGGGGTGATCAAGCTGGCCAGCAGTTTCCATCTCTCTGAGAAAATGGTGATAAGCCACAGGGTCGTCCTGACGATATCCCTTGATCACCTTAAGAGCCACCGACCGCTTGAGGTTCTTGTGACGTCCTTCGTAAACCTCACCCATTCCACCCGTGCCAATCAGCCTGAGAACCTCATATTGCCGAAGTTGGCACGGTGTGTTCAGCGAAGGTTTTGAGGAGCTTTCCTCAGATTCCGGTGAAGCGTCTTCCTTTGAAGCAGTGACTTCATGCCGCAATTGGTGCTCCATCGCGATTGCGGCGGATTTGAGGTCATCGCGTCCGATGTCAGACAGGTGTGGTTTGATCTCGTCTGGTAGTTCTTCAAGTAGGCTAAATCGCTTTTGACACCGCGCACAGTATTCAATGTGATCGCAAATCGACTCTAGCTGCTCTCCGGGTAAATCGCCATGATTGAGACCGTGTAATTCATCTTGAGTTGGGCAGTTGTCAGTGTCGGACATGACCCCACCATCGGGTTAATGCGGACTGATGAGTAAGTGTTTAAAAGGCCCCAGTGATAGATATCCTCAGACCGTAACACTTCATCTGTGAGTCAACTCATCAAGGCAGTTCACTCTCGCCTATCATGAGGTCTTTGAGGCGTTTTTTGACGCGTTGTTTTGCCACTCGCACCGCGGCGCTAGTGACACCGAACTGCTTTGCAATTTCCGCTGTAGGAACACCCTCAATGGTGCTGTCCCAGAACATTTGCCATGTCTTTTCGGTCGTTGATTGGCGAACAAGTTCAAGAGCTCGGGCTTTGACTTCGTTTTCGGCTCTCTGTCTTGCGGCAATTTCAATGTCTGTTTTTTGCGCGGGCGAAGGCAGTAAGGCGAGGTTTTGCGGTGGCATTTCTTCTTCTGATGGTATCTTCCGTAAGCAGTCCGCAACTCGTCTTTCTGTAATGGTTCGGAGCCAACCCCGAAAGCTACCCCGATCCGCATCAAAATCAAATCTATCGATCCCAATGCATACTGAGCGAAAGGTGTCTTGCAGAATATCATCCTCATACTTTGGTGGAATGTTTTTCCGACGAATCCAGAATGTGATCATCGGTGTGTAAGCCAGCACAAAGTTATTCCAATGCAAAGGTGAAAATTTCTTCAGGCTGACAATGAAACTGGATCGTGTTAAAAATTTTGCTTGGGACAGACTTGGTGTGCTCGATAGGTCGTCGATTTTCATGATGCTTTGTTAGAGTCGTCTCTCGGACTCTCTGGATTTTTCGGGCGCTGCGGTGCCTGTTGTGATTTCTGCCCCCATCGTTTAATCAATGTGTCTCGAAATTTTTTGATGGTGCTCCTGCATTGTAATGCAATCAAAAAAGCGGCGTGTAGCTGCAAGCTCTGTTAATGATTTCACTGAGATAAGAAATTAGCCATCGAGGTTTCTTGGCTTTGGGCGGGCTGACGATTGGCTTTACAGCAAGCCATAGTTGCAACGCTAGATGCACAGATTCGCTGTAGGCAGGCGCAGGAATCCATCTGGAAAAGAGCTGGGTCGTGAGAGGTGTTCACATCAGGGACACAGCTAGTACTGCGGATAGGTTTCCTTGCAGAATTGAATGTATCTACCGTGTTCGGACGCATGGCCGAAAACGAAGGGAGATGTTACTGGTTAGCTTTAGCTCCAATCATGGCTTGCTCGTCCGCTTCATTCATTGGCTCGTTTGGGTAAAGCAATGCGAGAGGCTCGGTTCGATTCGAATCCCGTGGTTGTAGTTGCGGCCGGTGGTGTTCTTGCGACTTGCGTTGCATCTGTGTCTCCAGAACACAACCGGGTTACAGTCCGGTTGCTGCTGTTCGGAGGTCACATCGACAGGTGGAACAGCAGAGCTGCTATTGGTCGATCGATTGCTCTATCTGATTGTGATGCGATTACTGGTTGAGTGATTCCTCAATCACTTCGCTACCTTGGTGCGTTCCAAGTGCGCCCCAGAGACCGTAGGGGCTTTTGCTACCGGGGGCTCTTGCACCAGTTCCATTCCATACAACATTGCCTGCAGCACGGTCGCCAGCCTCGACTGAGTCAGTCATGAAGATCACCGCTCCGTCACCCATCAGCACGTGTGCGCCACCGACGTGTCGACTGCTTGGCCCATAAATGCCCATGGTGAAGGTGTTGTTGCCATTACTGCAGACGGGGCCATTGGGTGGGATAATCGTGGTGATTCCAGTGTTGACAGCTTGCCCATTCATCCACTTGTAACCGCGTTGAACTTGCACACTATTGCCCGCAAAATCACCAGTAGGAATCCAGTGGCGTGGGCGTTCCGGATCAATCTGAAGATAGCAGCGACTGGGGTCGTTAAGGATCCCGCCCTGTTGGATCACGCGAGTGGTGATATCGTTGTCTCCGAGATCTGTGTTGATTTCACCACCCATGATGGTGTTTGCGAGGCCGTCGAGTACATCACGGAACTTGCAAAGCGTCCGTGGCCTGAACATGCCACGATTTGTTCCGCGACAACGTCCAGCGCGGACCTTTGCAACGATGCCTGTTTGGTTCCTGGGGCCCGTATTCTGAAATTGAATCGAATCGCCAATGCAAGCTGCGTAGTTAGTGCGGCCTTGAGCTGGCAATCCGTTGCCGGGGTCGCTGGGGCATCGATAAGTGGGGATATTTACTAGCCAAGGATCATAACGGTGTTGAGCATGGTCGGCCAAAGACATGGCTACTTGGGGACCCATTGTATTGAAAAAGAGTCCCGGTGTCTGCTTTGACTGATACGGGTTGCTGATCTCCTCCCAAAGCGCTTGCTGCTCAACAAAAGGAAGTAAGGGAACTAAGATGCTGAGGTTGTGGAAGTTGTTACCGCCTCCGGCGGCTCCGGGCGCGACAGGCCGGCGGGCCATTAGGTTGTTGGTGCCTGGAGGCCGAACCGTGCCCCCTCGCATCATGGGCAGACGTTTGAAATTGGAATGGTAGTTGTGTAGACCGAGGCCGATTTGCTTGAAGTTGTTGCTGCAACTCATTCGGCGAGCAGCTTCTCGTGCAGCCTGAACAGCCGGCAGTAAAAGCCCAACAAGGACTCCAATGATCGCGATCACAACTAATAGCTCGACTAGTGTAAACGCTGTCCGCTTTTGAAACTTGTGCATTAGGAGTTACGCCTTGTTCTTTCGTAAATCAAAGTAAAATGGTAAATGAGCATGAAGGTATTGTTGATCTCACTTGAACGGGGTAGCGAGGCTATTCTTCTTCTCCGTCTTCTTTTGTCTCGTCCGATTCCGCACCATCACTGCTGTAGGCTTCCTCGGGGTTTTCCTGCAGATATTGATCGATAGCGTCGCCACTGGTTTGTACTGGCGTTGTGTCTTTGCTGCTGCAGCCACCAATTGCAAATGTAAGAAAGATGGCCAAGTGCAACAAAATGCAGAGCGGAGATTGTAAATAAGTGCGCACGTATAACTTTCTTTCCATAAGGATCGACGATGAAATTCATAACTAAGCTCGTCAACATAGTGTTAAGTGGTGCATGAGTCAAAAATCAGAGATTTGGTCATGTGATGGGGCAGTCTCATGCACCAGTCGCCTCAGTTCCTATTCTGGGGGGGGGGCTTCGGAGGAGCTACGCAGGCAAAGGGGGGCAATGAGTGATTTGGGGGCTGCCAAAGCAATCGAAGGCTGCTGGAGGTGCTGGCTTGGTTTTTAAGGGCTGAGAATGATGGATTGGTAGCGTGGCAGTCTCATTGACCCTGAGAGATTCAACTCAAACATTGATCGTTCCTTCAACACCTGCTTGTCTTGCGTCACAGGGGACCGGGCAGACCTTGTTTGGGCAGATGTCGAATCTCAAGACCGCCACATAACCACTGACGAAGCATCATTTTCGCCGCGACGCTTCCTTTTCTTCTGGCAAGATTTTTCCGTCTTCGTTGCGATCCATTTTGGCGAACATGCGTTCTGCGTTTCCGACAGCTTCGGTTCGGGTGAGGATTCCATCTCCATTGCGGTCGATTTCTTTGAAGTGTCCTTTCAAAAATCCGCCCATTGCGCTGCGTGATCCGCCTCGTCCGCTAAGTTCATTTTGGCTGATCTTTCCGTCGTTGTTTGTGTCATAGACCGCAAACGCTTTCGTTGCTTCGCCGACAATTTCGTCACGGCTGATGATATTGTCTTTATCGAGGTCAATTTCATCGGCATGGACCAGAATCCAAGGTTGTCGGGGACCATCACCGGGGCTAGGGCCCGCACCTGCCCGCAGAATGTAACGTCAATATCTCACATCGTATTGGCAGCCCTTGTTAGGAGGCAGCACACAAGCGTTCAGCCATTCGGTATCGGCGTTGCTTTTTTGGGAAATCGTCGTTTTAACCGCATATCCGATGAATCGCTGGCATCCTTGGACCGTCAAATCTTCTTTCGACGCAGCTTTTGCAGCCGATGCCGAGTTTTTACATGCGGTGTTGGGTTCTGGCCGTAGCGCAGAGGGGTTGGCAGTCGGGTTGTGTGTTGCGTGGCAGAATCTCGTGCAGATTGGTAAAATACCAAAAAAGAACAACGTGAATGGCAACGCAATAACGCACTGAAAACTGGGGCCAGTAGTGCGGAATCACTCTGCTCTGTAAGTCGCTGGCAGTTTCGTTTGGTTCTAACTTGCCCGGTTGCAGGTGAAGTCAGACTTGGCCCATTGAGGATGAACTCCCGATGCTGAGGAAATCTCTCAGAATTTTGAGGAGCAGTTCTTGGGATTCGTTGGCATTTGCGACGACCGATGATGGTTGGAATTCGCAGAAGATGATTTATCGGTTGAAACGATAGCAGCTCTAACGCAAGGGAATCGAAAAGTCTCATGTCGTGCTCAATTGCTACCAAGAGGAAACGGTTCTTTTCCAATGGGGAGTTGCAAGACCAGTTCTTCTTCTCTGTCGCTCGTTGCCTGGAATTCTCATGGTAGATCGTCAAATTGGTCATTTTGTTGTTTCGAAGCCTCTGGGCTCCGGTGCGATGGGGGAAGTTTTTTTGGCATCCGATCCAAAATTGGATCGGAAAGTCGCGTTGAAGTTGCTGCCAGATCGGCTTTGCAATGATGAGGCTTTGCGGCAAAGGTTTCTTCTTGAGGCACGGTCTGCTTCAGCAGTCAATCACCCAAATGTGTGCACCATCTATGAAGTCGGTGAGACTGAATCTGGTCAACCATTCATTTGCATGGAATTTGTCGATGGTGAAACGCTCGAAGCAAAGTTGGCCGACGGTGCTGGTTTGTCGATGGATACTGCTGTTGACTTGATGAAGCAACTTCTCGCGGGATTGGCCGTGGCGCATTGTCATGGCATTGTGCATCGTGACTTAAAGCCCGGTAATATTGCGATCAACAGCCAAGGGCTTTTGAAGATTCTTGACTTTGGTCTGGCCAAGCGATCAACGATCAGTGAGCCAACCTCTGACTCCGATCAAACGACAGACCTGACACTGACAGGTAGCATCCACGGGACGCCCAGTTACATGAGTCCCGAACAAGCATCGGGCGGAGAGGTCAATCACCTCAGCGACATCTTTAGCACGGGGGTGATCCTTTACCAACTCTTGACGGGAAAATTGCCTTTTGCCGGTCGCTCATTGCATGAAACACTTAGCAACATTCTGCACGATGAACCTGAGAGACCGGCGGCATTGAACCCTCGGATCAGTAGTAAGGTGGAGGGAATTGTTCTGAAAGCGTTGAGTAAGGAACAGACGCAGCGGTATCAGTTGGCAGAAGACTTTCTCGGCGCTTTAACAGAAGCAGTGGAAAGCAAAGTCAGTTCAGTTGCTCCTGTTTCAAGTGGGTCACCTGCTGAAAGCGATGTCTACCTTAGTTATGCCGGCATTGATGATCAGTTTTTCACGGGTGCGGATGAGGGTTGGATTTCCCGATTTCATCGAAATCTTCAGGTCAGGTTGCAGCAGCTAACTGGGCGCGAAATCAAAATTTTCCAACCTGCACGTACTGCTGGAAACGATGAATTGGAAAACCCGTTGTTGAATGAAATACCCCAAGCAAAATCGTTCCTTTCCGTCGTCTCGCCACCTTTTGCAAGTTCTGCTGTGTGCAGCAATGAGGTGGAGGCGTTCGTCAATAATCAGGTATCTGCCCATTCGAAATTAATCAAAGTCGTCAAGGCACCCGTGGATGAAACACGGCTCAATAATATCGGCGATGGTGTTTTGAGTCAGGTGAATAATCACGACTTCTACGAACAGGATTCCAACGGACGGGTTCTTGAGTTTGAAGAATCGTTTGGTGAAAGTCTCAAACGACGATACTACGAAAAAATCTATGACGTTGCACATGAAATTAATTCAACATTGTCGATCGATGTTGACCAAACGTACATTGACTTGGGAGTTGCTCCTACCGCTTATGTGGCTCAGACAACATCGGATGTGCGTGTCGAGTATGAAATCATTTGCCGGGAATTGAAAGAAAGAGGTTTTCGTGTTGTTCCCGACCGACCCCTGTCGATCGAACGCAACGCACTCGTCGAGGAAGTGCGAGAGTATCTGGAGAAGGCGACTCTCGTTGTACAACCCATTGGTGCAAGTTATGGAGTTGTTCCAGAAAATTCTGATTGCAGTATGTTGGCAATTCAATCTGAGGAAATTAGTTCCAAAATGGTTGGGACGGGAGTTCAGCAGTTCATTTGGTTTGAGCCCCGGAATTTCGATGATGAACGGCACGCGACGTTCGTTAATCAATTGCGTTCGCTCGATGCCGCGAGAAACAATTGTGAGTTGATTGAGGGGAACCTTAGTCTTCTTAAAGAAGCGATATCACAGCATCTCACTGCGGCCAACCAGAAAGAGTCGAAGGACGAAAATGAGCATCGAGGTGAAGATGTTCGGATGGTCTATTTGGTTTGTGATTCTGTTGATGAAGATGAAACGGAAGCTCTTGAGGACTTTTTGTTTCAGCAGGGCCTTGAAGTAGCTCTGCCTGACTTTGAGTGTGAGCAAGATCAGGTAAGTGATTTACATGTTGCCACGCTCGTTGAGTGTGACGCTGTAATTGTGTTTTACGGCGAATCGAAAAAGAGCTGGGTTGATATAAAACTGCGAGACACCCTCAAGGCTGCTGGCTATGGTCGCAGCGGACCAATCGACAACGTCGCTGTTTACATTTCTGCCCCCTTTGATAAAAGGAAACAGCGTTTTAAGAGTCACCATGCAGATGTGATTCTTCAGCCAGAATCTGGCTCTCTGCAGGAGAGTGATTTGATCAATTTTGTTAACCGAATCCAATAACGTCTTTTGAACGATACACTCGTGAGCAACATTGAACCCTATCCAGGCCTCAGGCCATTTCAGAGCGACGAGGACTTTCTGTTTTTCGGTCGCGAAGAACAGATTTCCGAACTGTTGCATTTGTTGCAACAGCATCGTTTTCTTGCCGTCGTGGGATCGTCAGGAAGCGGAAAATCATCCCTGGTAAGGTGTGGGCTGATGAGTCAGCTCCATGGAGGGATGATGTTGGATGCCGGGGCGTCGTGGACGGTTGCTGTGATGCAACCCGGTGGAGATCCACTGACCCGACTTGCTCAATCACTGATTGATGCTGAAGTTTACAGTGATGAACAAGATGACACGCTCTATCAGATCATGGCAACGATCAATCGGTCGTCACAAGGGTTGGTCGAAGCAATCAAACAGTCAGGGCTTTCAGGTGAACAGAATGTTCTGCTTGTGGTTGATCAATTTGAGGAGATTTTCCGTTTTCACGAGGCAGGCAAAAAAGGAAAACAATTAGCACCCGATTTCATTCGTTGGATTATCGAAGCTGTTAATCAAAGTGAAGTGCCGATCTATGTCGTGCTGACAATGAGATCCGATTTCTTGGGTGACTGTGCGAGATTTACAGGGCTTGCTGAAGCGATCAACCAAGGAGAGTACTTGGTGCCGAAGTTGTCCCGCGACCAGCTTCAGAAGGCGATCGAAGGTCCTGCACGCGTTGCAGGGGGGGAAGTCTCTCGACGACTGATTCAACGGTTGCTGAATGATGTGGGGGAGCAGGCTGACCAATTACCGGTCCTGCAACACTCCCTGATGAGAAGCTGGGAATCATGCAAGTCACGAGCTAACGCCGCTGGTTTGGTGATGGATTTGGAGGATTATGAAGCCGTGGGGGGAATGCGAGATGCGTTGTCCAGTCACGCAGATGAAGTGCTGCGGGAGCTGCGAAATGAAATGAGTGACCAATGCGACATCGTGGAGTTGATTGGTCGGGTTTTCAAGGCGTTGACCGAAAAAGGGATGGATAATCGTGGAATCCGCCGTCCAACAAGGCTGGATGTTCTTAGTGAGATTACTGCAGCACCAAAAGACCAGGTCGCGGTGGTTGTTGAGGCATATCGACGCCCGGGGCGTACATTCCTTATGCCGTTTAGCGACGTTGAGTTAACAGATGATGTCGTCATTGATATCTCACATGAAAGTTTGATGAGAGTTTGGACACGACTGAAAGAATGGGTTGAACAGGAATCTCAGTCTGTGCGGATCTATAAACGACTTTCCGAAACGGCGTTGCTGTGGGCGGAAGAAAAAGCAAGTCTGTATCGGAATCCGGATTTGCAGATCGCCCTTTCGTGGATGGAAGTCAGTCAGCCGAATGACTCATGGGCAACCAGAATCAATTCAGATTACTCGGTTGCCTGTGAGTTCTTGACGGCAAGTGACCAGCAAAGTCACCTCGTCGAACGATTGGAAGAGGCGAATCGTCAACGGGAGTTGCGTCAAGCCAGAGAGTTGGCCGAATCGCAGGAAAAACTTGCTCAAGAGCAGGCGGCATCGGCAAGAAAGTTTCGCCGGCAGTTTCAGATTTCTGGTGTCATTGCGCTCGTTGCCGTGTTGGCTTCGGTTGTTGCGATCTATTTTATGTACGTTGCCAAAAAGAATGAATCGATTGCAAACGATGCCACTCAAGAGGCTATCCGGGCTGGAGAGCAGTTGACTGCTTCGTACCGAAAGGAAAGTGTTGAGTCCGCAAAGGACGCGTTCGAGCAAGGTGATCTGTCTGCAGCACTGAGTTTGCTGGAAGTCGGGTACAAGCGAGACAATGCTGACCTCGGTTTCTTACGGCTTGCGATGGACTACATCAGCCAGACTGATTTGTCGCGACTTTCGTCAAGAACCGAATTGGAACAAACTGCTAAGCAATATGTGCAGAGTACGAAACATAATTGCCTAGGATATGTGACGCAGGATAATGTTTTGCACGTCATGGAGGATGCGTCCCAGGAACCCGGTTTTCGAGAGATCGGGAGGATCACCGTTGTAGAGGAAGTCTCGAATCTCTTCGTTGATGATTCTTCGATTCGCGTTGTTGAACAGAATGGTCGCTTCACATGTTTTGACCGAGTCCGTCAAGAAATCGTCCCGGTGGTGGGACAGTCTGTGGAGTCTGTCTCCACTTTAAAGGCAAACTCCAGTAACCATGTAAGTGTTGTTGGGAAAAGGTCGCTGTTGGTAAATGGGTCGACAGTCAGTCTTGTTGAGCATGCCAAAGACAATCGTGTCGTTGCCAGTTTTGAAATTCCTGAAGATTCGCAAATCACTCATGTCCAACTTTCGGAAGATGGTAATACTGCATTCCTTGTTTCCGAGACTCAGGGATACCTGATTTACAACTTGGCAGATACAGCCATGCCCAAGCGGCAGGTGGCGAAGGATTCGCCTGTGTTGTACCTCGACTATTTGCCCCTGCAGAATAAGTTCCTGACGCTTGAATCATCAGGCTTGATGGTTCTGACTGGCGTTGAGGGGACGCATCAGGACTCGATTCACGCTGTTTCATTGGATGGGGTTGAAAAGGCAGGCGTCAGCCCAGAAGGAACAAGGTTGGCGGTCCTTGATGCTGCTGGTTTCCTTTCCGTTTTTAGTCTCATTGATGGTAGGCGGATGCCGATTTCAAGGCAGCTTGCTGATGTTCCAATCAATGACTTTGCCTTTGACCCGATGGGACTGTTTTTGGTTGTTGTGAACGAGAACAATCAATTGTCAACTTGTGTTTTGAGTGGCAGTGAGTCGAAGCTTCAGACTTTACCAGTCCAGGTTGCCCCAGAGAGTGTCGCCGTATCCTGGGCATCGGCGTCCGATGATTCCGATCAAAAATTGTTGAAGGTTCACTTCGTTGAGCGAACCACTGGCCTGGATGATCCTGCGATGTGCAGCTTGGAAATACGTCGGACCATTGCGGCACCGGGATTTTCAAAACCCTCGTGGACTGATCTTGAATTGACCGATGTCGAATCCTCTGATGTATTGAATCTATTCGCCTATTTCAGCCAGGTCGGAAAATTGACTCTGCCAAGTGTTGATCCACCGTCGCATCCATCCCTCGCTCCCTTCATGAGATGGGTAAATCGGTATGACCAGCCTCTGGCGTTGCAGTCTGAGACAGATTCGTCCGGGGCAGGGCGAGACCGAATCGATGGTGAGGTCAAGTTGTCGGAAGATATTACGCCGATGCAGACCAACGAACTGTTGGACTTAGCCTTGAGAAGGCAGTTGACGGCAGCATCACTTGCTCGTGGGATGGTGGTTCAGCCAGCAGCAAACGCTGCTGAAGTCACGACTCGTTATCACCTGATCAAATACTTGCAGAGACAATTTGGGGTCCCTCAAACGCCTGAGTTCTGTGTGGCGATTTTGCAACACATCGCAGCTCTTCCGAACTTACTGGAAATCAGAAGTCAATCTTACGAGGACCAGATTCATGAAGGACAACCAGTAAATCTGACAGGCCCTAAGCTTATTGACCAGTGGGATGGGATGTCGCATTGGTGGGATTTGAAATCGCCAAATATCTCGTTGAAAGAAAATCGTGATTGGTTGGCAACTGATAATCAATATGCGATTTGGCGTGGAGGCCATTTCTCTGATTACAGACTTCAATTCGAGTTGGTCACGTTAATTGGCAATAGTGGAATTGATGGGCGTTCTGTATTGGTGGATGACTTGAATGACGTTTTTCAAGCTGAGTTTCTGCATCCCTATCTACATAAGGGATACCAAGCTGATCTTGTGGGCTCGCAAGCAATGCAGGCTGGAAACTTTCACGGCAAAGTCATCAACGATAACTATCGTCAAACGCGACCATTGATTCTTGCGGATCGGGGGGAAACGGTAGTCGTAGGAAGTGACGCTCGGCCAATTAAACTCGCTAGAAGTAGCAGTGAAGGAAGCATTGATTTGCTCAAGCAGATGAGCGAGTTCGAGAAGCCCGTTGTGGTGACGATGGAATTGCGTGGAAATCAGATTGCTTTCCGTTACGGTGATCTGGTTTTGAGTCAGATTTTTGATTCGCAAGATGATCGGGCAATGTCAGGAGAGGTTGCTATTCAAGCTATGAAGGTTAATGCACAGTTGACTTTCAGAGATTTTTCCTTGATACCGCTAGGGCGGGACATTGCTGAGGCCGAAGTGGCCCAATCAAATGAATTGAAATTGCCTGCTGAGGTGGAAGCACGCCTAATGGCGTCACGGAAGCAATGGTACGCACTTGATCCCTTTCTGGATGCTCAGTTCGATGAGGCATGGGTGGCTGAGCTAAGGCGAGAGATGAACCTTGAGCGTCGCCAGTTGCACCGAAGACTTGCCAAGGCGATGATTGCCAACCAAACCAAACTCGTTCAGGAAATCATTGATGAAATTGATTCTCCTGAACTGTTAGCCAAAATTGCTGCGTCGCAGGTAGGGGATTCGGGATTTGGTAGTGTGTTTGGGACACCGGTATTGAGCGGAGCAGTGCACGGTTCAACGGACTCCCTGAGGTTGCTCGCTACTCACGGGGTTCCTATGTACCGCCGTGTTCTGGCTGCCGCTTGCTTTGGTAATCAGCCAGAGACTGTCGAGTTCCTGCTGGATAAGGGCGGCAATCCTGATGCAGTAGACTTTCGTGGTTTTACTATTCTTCATGAGGCAGCGAAGTGGTCAGGCCCTGAGGTTGTCAAGTTGCTTCTTGAGGCGGGGGCCGACATCAATATCCGCAGCGGACAAGGTCTTGGGCCACTGGAGGTTCTCGCTGAAACGAGTGAAAATGCGTTTCAGTTTGGCGATACGATTTATGCGAAGTACGCTATGTCAGACAGGCGTCTTGCTGTCGCGCAGATACTCATCGATGCAGGTTCCGATCCTGCCAGTGCAGACGCTGATGGGCGTACAGCAATAGAAGTTGCAACTAAGTTGGGTGACACTGAGTTAATTGAAGTTTTCACACAAGCAAAGTAGTCTTGGTTGGCGTCGTAAGTCAGAATTGTCGTAGTGGTCGGTAGTCTGGATGCCCTTTCGGTGCATGGTGCCGCCTCGCTTTGGAACGTCCACCTTTCCAAATGTCATATTCAGGATTAGCAAATTCGTCGAACCACAGGTTCAACTGCTTGGCGAGTTGCTTTTGTGTCGCGGCGAATTGGGGTTGGCCGAACAGATTGAAGCGTTCGTGCGGATCCGCTTGCATGTCGTATAACTCGCTTGGTCCCGCGGGCGAGCGGCGGGCGACATATTTCCAGCCTTCGGTGCGGACGCAGCGACAGCTTTCCATTTCATAGTACATGGCCGTTTCCCATCGAATCGGCTTGCCTCGCAAGAGGTCAGCATATGAACGGCCCGACAGTTTCTGGTGTTTGCTGTTCGGAATCCGATGACTAAGTCCCATGTAGTCCAGCAGGCTGGGAAGAAAGTCAGTGTTACTGACCATGATGTCAGTTCTACCGGGAGCGATTGTGTTTGGGTGCGACACAATGAATGGAACCTGCATCATCAAGTCATGTGCGCCCATCGGGCGTGTATGGTCACCCATACCGAAAAATCCATTTTGCCCTCCCATCCAACCTTGGTCCCCTGCGAATATGACAATTGTATTTTCGGACAAACCGAACTTTTGAAGTGTCTCCATCACGGTACCGACACCATCATCCACTGCGCTCACTTCAGATGCGACTCGGCGGATACTGACAAGGTTGTTGTGGTATTTTCGATTGCTGTATTGCCAAGGATGCAGTGTGTCACGCGGGAATGATGGCAGGAGCTTGTCGGCATAGTATGCAGCGTGGCGGTTTTTTGATTCGCGAAGTAACATTGGGCCAAGGCAATACGGACCGTTGTACGCAAGGTAAAGAAAAAATGGCTTTTCGCTATCCTTGTTCTGCTCAATGAATTGGACAGCATGTTCGGTCCACAGGTCAGTCATGTACTTTGGTGTTTTCACCACTTTGTTGTTAAGGATGACTGGATCTTCATACATGTTGGATGTGCTACCACGGACCATGGTTGCCCAGTATGAAAACCCGTCCTGCGGTGTCATGTTCTTCCCCAGATGCCACTTGCCGCTCAAGCCGCAAACATAGCCTTCGGAGTGCAGAACCCCGGGTAATGTTTCAAATTCCTCCAATGAGTAATATGCTTGGGGCCCCATCATGTACTTGTTGTCGAGAAATGAGTGTAGCCCGTGCTGCGACGGCATGAGACCTGTTAGATAGGTGGCGCGGGTCGGCGAACAGACTGGATTGCTGCTCATTGCTCGCTCAAATAACATTCCATTGTCAGCGAGGCGGTCAATGTTGGGAGTGCGAATGTCCTTGTTTCCGTAGCAACCTAACGTCCAGGCTCCATGGTTGTCGGTAAGGATGAAAACAACGTTGGGTCTTTCTGACGCAATGCCTTGCTGCTGGCAGGTGATGAGCAGCGTGATGTGGAAGGCAGCAAGAGCGATAACGCGGTTTGTCATGGTGATTCAGTTTGTGTCACGGGACCATTTGAACGACAAGACTGTATGATCTTGTCTGTCGGATCCTATGTCAAATGTCACTATCGGATCTGTGCTGGTTTCCGAAGTTTCATTCCCCGTCAAAAAAACCTGGACCATCAAGGGATCCTCTATGGTTCCCTGCGCTGCGTGTGGCGTGAGTTTGGTCGGATGCATTTTCGTGTGCTTTCAGTTGGTAATCATGCCAACTAACGTCAAGCAGTTTTGCGGCTGAATGCTGACCCGAGGGCAACGAATGCTCCGACTGCTGCTCCTGCCAAGTGCGATTCCAGCAATGGTTTGAATCTATCTGGCTGAACGAACAGAACGTCACCGGCCACCATTTCAAATGTAAAAGTTCCTATCTGCAGTAGTCCGCTTATCGCCCAGACACCTGCATCGTATCGATCTCACACATCACCCTGAACACAACAAACATTAACAGATCCGAAAATATGTGTTGCTGTCGTAATTTGTGAGGTGTCCTGTGATCAGATGCTACCATTCACCATCAGTAACTGCATTGAAGTCTAGTTGGAGCCTGTTGGTAAGCTTGGGCATTTCAAGAGTCACAGTCGTGGCGAAAGCGACTGACGCGTAAAACCCATCGGGCTTCCACGCATCGCTTAACCAGCGTCGCAATTGCTGGAGGAATTGCATATAAGAAGTAACGCAGAGAAGCAACGTAACCACCGTCGGGTCTCGGTGGCTCATGCAGCTAGTTGCTTGGCACTTGAAGTTGCTTGGCGCTTGAAGTTGCTTGGCGCTTGAAGTTGCTTGGCGCTTGAAGTTGCTTGGCGCTTGCGCAGCGTTGTGGAGATGGCTT
>Ga0315321_10001770_pt1 | contig 16705 bp, 20 predicted proteins | sample M180m21515metaG_FD_203464 | JGI IMG/M metagenome (GOLD analysis project Ga0315321, IMG submission 203464) | Ammonia-oxidizing marine archaeal communities from Monterey Bay, California, United States - M1 80m 21515 | ecosystem: Environmental > Aquatic > Marine > Intertidal zone | place: USA... | reverse complement strand
AATAGCCTGCTTATTGATCTGTTTAAGCGTAGCTTGTCCTTGCTCGGTGTCTAAGTCTACATCCTCCCAAGTCAGTGTAGCAACATGCGGAAGTTCAGGTGCATGTTTTTCTATCCAACTATCTAGCTCTTGTGAACGCTCATGTTGTGGACGAACACTACCACCTTGTTGAAATTCTTCCAAGGTAATCATATCAAAACAATGTAGGATGGCATCGTCAGACTGCACATTAGTTTTACGGTGAACTTGCTTCATCAAGTCTTGAAATGAGCTACTCATTACTTCACCATCTAATATCATATCTGTCCCGATGCCGTAAGTTTCTACAACATGAGCTAATTGATCTACAATATGTTCAAAATTATGAAACTGCTTGCCGTTACGACTAAACACTTCAGGCCGCTTATTCTTATGTAATATAGCAATAACCCTAACGCCATCTAGCTTAACTTCAATCTGTTTTTTACCTACTAATTTCTTTTCATGGTTAGCACCATCATGTGCTAGTTGGCAAGTGAAGACTGGAATAACATAGTCGGGGTAGTCTTTCTTAACTACATTATTCACAGTCTTTTCACTAACACCACAACGTAGGTCTTTAATAAGAATACGTCTGTACCAATCGTTCCATTGTTCCTGTGTTGCTGATTCCATCATTGTATCTAACACTAGCTGAGCGGCATTGCCTGTAATTTCTCTAGAACGAAAGCCATCCAGTGCTTGTTGAAAAATGGTCCAATCTAACCCAGGCCCACCTGGACCTTTTTGTATATCTACTTTCTTAACACCATATGTAATTAGGGGGTCAAGGGCTAGACGGACTCCGTGGAAGAATTCTTTGTTTGCACAGCCGGCTTCATCGCGAAGTATTTTCTCTTTCGCTAGTCTGCTGTTGTCTGCTTCGAGCAGTTTTATTATTTCCCAAGGTTTCATTTTAAGTCCTATATACATTGTTTAATGTGTTTACAATCTTTTCTATACTGAAAGCCAACACACTCGCAACTGTATTCTCCATCTTGTAACTTTACAGTATATTCGTTGCCTTTACTACCAGTAACTGCCCAAACCTTAACTGAACTGTCTGTAGTAAACTTGTATTCGTGTCCGTCAGCGTCTCTAATGTCAACAACATTCTTCATATTGATTACCGAAAAGCCACTTGGAAGATTAGGATTTTCAATAGCAAACTCTCCAGGCTTTAACCACTTAGGAGACTTAATAACTTCTCCAGTAGTTTCATTGTGCTGAATATCTCCCCATATGCTAGGGCGTTTGTATTCAGTTGTAACAGTAATCGTTGTGCCTACAGTTGGTAACATTTTTACGTCCTATGGTTTTTTAGTAATATCTACGTCAATGATCTTATGGTCAATGTTGGTCGACGACCAAGTTTTCTGTTCACTTTGGCGTATTGTGTATCCACTGCTATAGCTACTTCCGCTACCGCTACCGCTGAACAATGACACAATACCAACTACCATGCCAGTGACCCAAAATCCTGACCATCCTCCAAAGAACCCACCAATAGCCGAGTAAATTAAAAGCCAAACAATGGCCATTGGACCTTTAAACAAAAAGTTTACTGCAAAGAGAATAGCAGTAAAAATATAGATCAAATTGTATTCTTCCCAACCCATTATGATACCACCTTGCCAGTAAATATATCAACTATTTCTTCATCACCAAAGGCCGCTTTCATTTCAAATCTTTCTTCTTCTGAGTAACCATTTTTCTCTCGCATAGCTTGATAACGTTTAATAAATTCTGTAGTTTCAATTGAGTTTTGTTTAGTTGAACGCTCAAACATTTCCCAAGTAATTGTACCATCAACTACAGCCATTTCTAAGATGTCTGTTGGAGGAATGTTATTTGATGATACCCAACGAACTTCACCTTGTTTACCAAGTTTCCAAGCATGTTTTGTAACACCAGCTGAACCGTAGCTTGTTTCTCCACCTAACACAGCAACACCATCACGGTTCCATTGACCTTCAGTCATACCGCCTCTAATTGGTTCGCCTTTATAGTTTAATCTTGGTGCAGTAGAGTTGTATTTTTCTTGTAGTAACTCTAGTGTTGGATTTTCTGTTGTGTATGTCATATTATCTACCCCTAAATAATTAACCGTTTTTCTAACTTACAAATACATTATAGCGGTTTTGGATTTTCTGGTCAACCTTTTTAGACAAAAAAAGGACAATAAATGTCCTTTAATTTGTTGTTTTTTTACAACACTTATCTGCGTTTATCGCCAGGTTTATTCTTATAAAATATGTGATTATCAATCTTAGCTAGCACTTGTTTGTGTCTACGCCATCTTGGCTTTACATGCTTGGCGTGAAAATACAGAGTATCTTCTGTAAGAAGTTCTTTTGTTAAGTAATCGTATTCAAATATAGCATCCATTGCGGCTTGGTAACTTTCGTGTGCTTGGCTGATACGCTTCTTAGGATTTGTATGTCCTTCACATCTCCACGAGAACTGACATACTAGTTTTCCGCCTGCTCGTTTACGCTCGTTAACAACACCGCAGATTGTGTTAGGGAATTTTGAGTGCTTTACTCTATTGAGAGTAACCACTGCTACTGCTAGTTGACCTTCGTAACTTTCACCACGTGATTCGTAGTAAACATTACGAGCTAAACAACTAATTTGATTCATCCACTGCTCTTCTTGTCTAAGTTTAGCAGTAGTCACATCTTCTTGTATCTTAGTGATCTTAGCTACCAGGTCTTCTTCAGAATTAGTTGAAACTTGATTTGTTATTCCAAATGTTAATAAAATTGCAAATGTTCCGTATAGTACCTTTTTGACTACTGTCATAATTTCTCCTATAACTTCTTTTTGTTTTATTTACAGCTTGATAATACCGTTATTATATGGCCTTTTTATTATTTTGTCAACTATTGTACTGTTGATTAATAGCATCTACCATACGCTGGCGCCACGCTGGAGTATCCTGTATGTCTTCGTCTAAATGACCAATTAAGCAGTCTCTAGTTATCTCAGGATTGGTGTTTCTTATAGCGTGAATAAAATGATACTGGTTAAAGAAATAAACTTTACCTTCTGTTACAGGAACTGTTCCAAATGGGTAAAATCTTAGCTCTGCACCTTCAGGATAGTTTACCGGTATCCACGCATACAAGAGAGGCCAATTGTCACTGAAGTCTCGATGTGGCCTAAGATAGCTGTCGGGAGTTAATTTCATATGAAGAAGCACTTTAAAGTTAAGTCCTTTGCTTGTTAGATGATCTTCTAAGGCTTGTTCTTGTTCTTCGGGCTTGATGATATCTAATAGGTCAACCATTTTTTTGTTTCTAATATCAGAAGTATATGTTGGTCGATTACCATGGTTCCATAGTATCTTGTTACACTCCCATCCAACTAGTCTTTTTTCTTTTTGATAGTTTCCTTGTTCTCTTGATTGTTTACCGTAATCCTTAGGATCAAACCCATTGGTTAGATGTCTAAGATAATCTATATCTAAATCAAGATCTAATTCTATAAAAGGAACTTGAGTCCAATATGGATTGTCTGCTATTTTAACAGGCTTAGAATAATCCCAGCCTGGAAAGTCATTATTAAAATAATCTAAAGTTAGTTTATCTATTGCCAATCTGTATAGTCCTCATACTTGAACTTGGTAAGAGTCTCGCACCAATACTGCCAAACTGGAGCACCGATTGGTATTTCAATATACCCTGCACAGTCTAACTGCGTGGCTCCTTTTTGATATTCTAAGCCTTTAGGTTGAGCATTACAGTTCATCTGATGAACTATATCAAAGTTAACACCGTCGGCAATAACTTCAACTACACTTACATATTTTGATTTATCCATAATACTACCAAGACCAGAAGCATGTAATCTTATTATGTTTTCTTGCTTGGGTGTTACTGTAAATATCCAAGCATAATGTCCATGTTCATTTGGTTCTTTACTAATTGGTTCGTTGATCGTATCACTATTGAACTCTAGTGTTAGATTAGGCTGTACAGTATTGGGAATTTTTAGATAAAGCTCGATGATCATTCAGGAAAGACCATTTGTTCTTGTACAGTATATGGATCTTTAATCTCACCAGACTCGATTCTGCGTCTTTCTTCGTTACGCAAATAAGTTACAATAGCAACAATATCCATACCGTCAATAGTTGTACCGAACGCACCCATTGTGCCACCTAAACTTTTGTTGGTAATACCAACACTGATGGTTGTAAAGATTGCCATATTAGTGTTTGCACTGTATGTGAATTTACCGCACGTTAGGCAAGGTCCTTTACCACCTTTGCCCTGGCCGCCATGACAAAACGAACAGCGTCTGTCATACCACTCTCGACCATTCTGTACTGTGTCTGCGTTTGTAATATCTAGTGCCAGATCATTTTCGTTCATCTGGTGCTGTTCTGCTGAAAATACTAAAGTAGGAATAAACAATATTAAAAATAAAATCTTTGACATACTATACTTTCTTTTCTATAATTTTTACTAGTCCAATAAAACTTAGAAGTTTAATATAAATGTATCCTAAATCAAACTCCCACCACTTACATCGTGTGCTTATACCGTTAGGGAAACGGTGATGATTGTTATGCAGTTCGTCACCGCATTGAAATATGCCTATAGGAAATAAATTACGGCTATCATCATTAACATTAAAATTAGTATAACCCCATTTATGACTTAGGTAGTTGATTATAATAGTTCCAAAATATCCATTCTTAAAAATAATAACAGCTGGAATAATCCCCCATACCCCCAATGTTAATATAAGTGCAATCATAGATATTTGAGTTCCTAAGAAAGGATACTTTCTAAATACATTTCGATCACTCCAGGTGTCTGGTGTTGTTACATCGGACGCAAATTTTTGTATGTTGTCTTCACTGATATAATTTGCACTACCTGGATGTATACTCTTAGACCAGTCTGTTAATTCGTTGGCTGTAAAGAATCTTGGAGAATGAGGATCACGTTCAGTGTCACTAAACTTATGGTGCATCCTATGTTTGGCCGCATACTTCTGTAACCAATTTGGTGCCGCCATTTGATATGTAGTAAACCACATTAACCATCTAAATATCAATGCTAGAGTCGGGTGTGTTTCTAGAGCACCGTGTGATACTCCTCTGTGCATGTATATAGAGTTAGTAAACTGCTGAATATGAATCAGTATAAGAGTAACTATTAATGTTGTCATTATAAATTTTCTTTTGCTTCGTCCACAGTATATGATGCATTTGCTAAGGTTGCTTTTTCGCTTGTTCTAGTGTCTGCATTAATTGCTAGTGCATTTCCAATTGCGGCATTATTTAGCTGTCTAATATTACGTCCTTCTCTGAGAGCCGCTACTAAACTTTCACCATAGAAGTCTGATGATGCAATATTCTCTAATATCCAACCAGTTCCACCGAGGCTATCATCTGCACCGTAATCATGTAAGTTTGTCACTAGTCCCAATACTGCACTTTTAGTACCCGTTTGAGTGTCAGCCGGAACAAGTCCTGCTTTAGGCATATTTACTAGTTCGCGTTTAATCTGTGCTGATGAATTAGTAATGTTTGTTGTTGTTGATGTTGCCTGTGATGTATACGCAGTCTGCAATCTTGCAAGCTCTATATCAATAGCAGTAATTACTGCGTTAACTGCAAGATTTCTTGAACCATAACTTGATGCACCTAGACCATATCGACCTGCTGGAATATACCAAGTTTCTGTATACGTTGGAGGAATTGTTGACGGTAGATCCTCAACTATTGTATAGTATGTTGCGGCATTGTCAAACAAGTTTTTCATTGTTTGATACAAGTTAGCTAGATTGTCTAATTCATTTAAATCATCTAAAGCACCAACGGTTGTAGCTAGTTGTTCAAATTCTTCTGTATGTGTAAACCCTGCACATGTTCCTATAACATCTGTTACTAAGAACTGTCCGTTTTTTCCTGATCCTACTCCGTATATATTTTTAAAGAAGTTTATAGTTGTATCCGGTACTGGCTTACTCAATGATTCAATAGTAGTCAGTCCTTTGGTAGTTTCAAGTTTTTCTGCTACTTGACTTAATTGTTGGCTAGTGATATTAAACACGTCTTTGATCTGTTGTAAACTTCCAGCCAATGCTTGATTTGCATCTGCTATATATGTTGGAACACAGCTATAAAATTCTTCACCTGATCCATTGTGTTGTGGATTAAATGACTGACTGATGTATATAAATGCTTTGTTTCCATTAGGATCATATGCTTTGAGACTCTCATATGTCTGAGGGAATATTTTTTTAGGATCCATAAAGTCTTGTGCTGTTTCTAATCCCACAATGCTTGAATTTAATACAGCCTGCATAGTAACTAGATCATCATCTTTAACTTTACCTAACGCATTCCATATTGCTTGGCCTAAACCTTGATTAGTTGCTTTTGTATTATCAGTTTCTTCAGCAGTTACTCCATCCGGAAAACTTGTTAACCCACTTGTACCTAATTCGTTTACTTTGATATTTACTAAACTGCTTGGGTTATTTAAAGTCACAGCATTAGTAAGCCCTGCTGTATTAATGCCTTCTGCAGTTAAATATTTGTCTAAAACTGGAAGTCCACCACCTTGTTGAAAATAGATTTTAACAAAGCTCATTGGATTACCTAAGTTTCTTAGATCGTTATAATCAAGTAAGTTGCCCGAGTTTAATAAATCACTAGCTAGAGTTGGTAATGCTAGACTTGTATCTGTTAATGCACCTGTTATTAAATTGTTAATATCAGTATTCATCTCAAATGTAGTATCAGCGTTTAACGCACTTGTGATAAATTCATTTGATGACGTGGCAAATGCAGATGCCATAGATAAGTGCTGTGCAAAAACACCAACGTCTGCCCCTAATAGGCTGTTTGCGTGTGCTGTTACTTTTGTAGTTAATGCACCTGCTCCTACCGTTGCATGGTCTGTTGGAAGTACTATATTTGTTAGTCCAGGAAACACTCCATCACCTAAACTCTGTAAATTAGTCAGTGTTGAACCTGTAACTTGGCTTGAGTTGTCGTGACAGTATGTGATAGTATCAATTGCTGTAATGCCGGTGTATGAAGTAATGCTTGTTGTAAGTGCTGGAGAAATACCTATGCCACTGTTTTGAAGTAGCCCGGCCCCTGCATTCATCTGCATTGGTGTTAAAAAGCCTGCCATGTTATCTACCTATGAATACGTTAGGTGAGCCTTGGGCTCTCGAATGACCACACGTGTCAGTGTCGCCTCTTAGTATGATTGGTCTACCTTCAGCAAACACTGTTGCTGATCCACCTGTAGTTACTGCAGAACAATGTGCATCACAACCTTTTGCTCCACAACAAGGGTGAGGTGTAACTGACGATCCTGGAGGTACTACTCCTCTGCCGTTAACTAATACTGTGGCCGCACCTTGTGTGGCTATCCCTCCTGCTGAATTTGCATCACCTCTTCTTACTACTGCTGGCATTTATTTTATCCGGTTATAATTTTTTTCTCAGGTACTTCAATACCTGTAGTTGCTTTCTTGTAACTTGCTTTAACTGATTCGTTAGCTACAAATATCATTGCTATTGCACTTGTATTTATCTGGACGTCAGCATCCAATTCCATAGTAAATGCACTAGGAACCATTTGCATTTTACCTTCGTTGTTTGGCATAATCGTCGTTGGTTTAGAAATAATGTAGTGATCGTCTGCTGTCGATACTGTCTCAGCAACTACTTCTTCTCCAGTAACTAGTTTGAATGTGTAGATTTCTTTTGCTTCTAATTTCATAATTTTTCCTTTAATTCTTCTTCTGTTAATTTAACTAATGCACTATATCCACCTTCTACAAATAGTTCATCACCGTTATATATTTGAGGTACAGATCTGTGACCTTCCCCAATCATAAATTCTCTTGCTTCTGAATCAGCTTCAATATCGACAACTTCAAATGCTATGCTTTTTGCTTGTAAAAATGCTTTAGCACTGTCGCAATGCGGGCAGTTTGATTTTGAGTAGATTTTTAACATATTTTCTTCTCCTGTGTTTAGATCTATAAATATAGTTATGACACTATTCAATGACCTAAAAAATAAGTTATCGATTGCTAATTATAACAGAGTTCGCATAGCACAAGCAACCATTTATTTGCTCGTTATTGCCACTTTGGTTATAAATTTTAACTTTGCACTATTAATCGCAGGGCTTATATTAGGTTATATATTGTTTACTTTAGGCGTTAGCGTAAGCCTGCATAAGTGGATATCACACCGTGCCTTAGACCCACGTAATCGTCTTGTAAAGCATTTATTATTGTTACTGGGTACAATGACTACCCTAGGAACACCTATAGAATTTGCGGCAGGTCATAGAACACATCACAAGCATTCAGACACCGAGCAAGACCCATTCGCACTAACTGATAGCTGGTTACATAACATTAAACTATGGTTCTTATGGATGGAGACTGATAAGATTAATCCACGTGTTGTTATTGATTTAGTTAAAGATCGAGAAATTAAATTCTATCATAATAACTATTGGAAAATATGGTCTGTTTATCCAATAATACTGTTTATGGTTGATCCTGTCTTGGTTGTCTACTTATTTGCTTTACCTGTAGTATATTGTCTACTAGGTATGAGTTGGGTAACAGTTATAGCACACAGTGAAACACTACAACGTTGGTTTAGAGGTACTAAGCCACATAACGAAAACGATCTTAGTTGGGATAGTGTATTGTTTACTTGGCTATTTGCTGGAGAAGGATATCACGAAACACACCATGCTTACCCAGGTGAAAGAAACTACGGTAAGAGAAATAACAAGTTTGATCTAAGTGGTGAAATTGCTGACTTACTGACTAAGCGTGTATCTTCTGCTGATACTCGTCCTTAACATTTTTACCTGCTAACTTAATAAACCACCAAGCAAGATCCCAATCCTTTGCAGTAAACTTATTCTTAGCCGCGGCAGGCTGTGTATGATGATTATTATGATTGCCGTCTCCAGGTACAAACACTGATGCTATCTTTGAGTTAAATGTTCTATCTGTACTAGGAAAGTTTGTGTAACCTATCCACTTGTAAAGATACTTGTTGTGAGCTAACACAGTGATATAACTGATAGCTTGGAACCCGTATACGATTGGTAGGAAATAAAAATATGTTGCTACCTTAGGGCTTATTAAAAACAATACTAAAAATACTCCAAGATTTAATTTAAAGTAGTTATTGTGGAACCACTTATGATCTTTATCAATGCTAAGATCTTTTACTGTTCTTGGATTAATTTGATATGTTGGAAAGTAGTAGAACCATAGTCGTATTGAACGCCAAAAGCCACCACCGTTGATATTTGGTGAATGTGGATCGCCCTCATGGTCTGAATACTTATGATGCTTTCTGTGTGTACATGCCCATGACACGTTACTACCTAAACTCAATACAGTACTGCACGATAACATTAAAATTTTATAGAATCTATTCTTAGGTTCAAATGATCTATGACTTGAATATTTGTGTAGTCCACAGCTAGCACCAACTAAAAATAGTATCCAACTATACGCAAGTCCTGCTACAAGCCAAGCCCAATCAAAGTATATGATCATGCCTGTGATTAAACCAATATAAGCAAATGCCTGTAGCATTTTTACTCTTTTGTCTAACGGAAAAGTTCTATAAAACCATTTCATGCTATAGTGTTAATCCTTTAAATGTATCTTCTGATACGTCTTGTTTAACTGCACCAATAGTATAACTACTAATTTCTGTTTCTTGTGGTGCTACCTGTACTTCACTGCCTGATATCCACTTCTGCGTCCACGGTAAAGGATTTGAACCACCTTGATATGGTGAGTCTAAACCTAGTGAAGACATACGCTTGTTAGCTATCCATTGAATGTATTGGCATAGTAATGCTTCGTTAAGACCAATCATTGAACCATCCTGAAATAAGTATTTTGCCCAGGCTTCTTCTTGCTCAACTGCTGACTTAAACATTTCTACTACCTCTGCGTTACATTCTTTTTTAATCTTAATGTAGTCTTTATCATCATTCGGTAGCATTTTTAGTAAGTGTTGTGAACTTGCTAAATGAATATTTTCATCTCTAGCAATCAGTTTAATAATCTTAGCATTGCCTTCCATTTTCTTAAGCTCGGCAAACGCCCATGAACAAGCAAAAGAAACATAAAAGCGAATACCTTCTAATACGTTTACAGAGTTTAAGCATAACCATAAACGCTTTTTAAGTTCATATGTTGTTACTTCTACTTTCTTGCCATTAACAGTATGTGTTCCTGCACCTAAGTAATCGTACATTGCTTGATACTGAATTAAGTCATCATAGTATCTTGAAATGTCATCACCACATGCACCAATTTCTTTGATGTCCATTAGTTCATCAAACACTGTTGTTGGATCTGAATAGATGTTTCTAATAATATGTGTGTATGAACGTGAGTGAATAGTTTCGTTGAACGCCCAAGTTTCAATCCAGGTTTCAATCTCTGGTATAGTAGCTAACGGCAATAAAGCTAAGTTAGGTGAACGACCTTGAACTGAATCAAGTACAATTTGTCTTTTTAAGTTGCTTGTAAAAATATGTTGCTCATATGGTGTCAAGTCTTTAAAGTCCTTGGCATCACGGACAACATCTACTTCTTCTGGTCTCCAAAAGAAACTTAGTTGTCTATCGGTTAGTTTTTCAAACTGTCGGTACTTTACAACATCATAACGTTGTATACCGTGTCCGCCTTGTGGATCCAAGAATGCTAATGCTTTCGTGTGATCTTTTTTGTTTTTATTTAATACACTCATGGCTAATTGCCCCTAACTAAATTTTACAGGACTCGCAGTCGTCTTCATCAAACTGTTCGTCATCATTGTTAACTTCTACTGTGTTTGCTACGTCACGATCCACATCAATTTCGCCTTGCCCGTCGTGTGTGTTGTTGTAGTATAACTGTTTACCGCCGTACTTATAAAACATCACAATGTGCTTGAGTAAGTCACTCATTGATACTTTATCATCTTCATAGTAGGCTGGATTGTAAGAAGTATTTACCGAAATGCCTTGATCAATATACTTCTGGAGAATGGCCATAATTTTTAGATAACCCTCCGGACTCTTTTGATCCCATAGCAGTTCGTACTTGTTTTTAAGGCGTCTAAATTCAGGGACAACTTGACGTAATGCACCGTGCTTACTTTGCTTAACACTGATATAACTACGTGGCGGTTCTACACCGTTTGTCGAGTTACTAATCTGTGCAGACGTTTCAGCAGGCATGAGTGCCATAAGTGTTGAATTACGGATACCTGTAGCTTTAAGTTGTTCACGCAAACCTTTCCAATCAACATGGTCAACTGGATCAACTAGTTCGTCAACATCTTTCTTATATGTATCAACCGGTAGTATACCATCATGATACTTAGTTTCATTTGACTTAGGACAGGCGCCATATTCTTCTGCTAGGTCTGCACTTGCTTTAATCAAATAGTATGACCAATGCTGTGCCCAACGATCTAGTTCTGGTAAACAACTTGGGTCAGAATATGTAAAGTCATTCTTTGCTAGCCAATAAGCAAGGTTAATAATACCTACGCCTAGTGGACGCCTATTTTGTGTAGCATAGGCCGCGGCCAATACAGGATAGTTTTGATAACTTAGCAAGGCGTCTAATCCTCTAACAGCAAGTTCACATGCTTTTTGCATTTCTTCTGGGTTCTTAAACACACCCCAATTAATTGCACTTAATGTGCAAAGAGCTATTTCACCATTAGGGTCATTTAAGTCATTTAATGGCTTAGTAGGTAAGTCAATTTCGCAACATAGATTTGACTGTTTAATTGGTGCCACATCTTCTTTAAAACTACCATGTGTATTAGCATGATCTACATTTTGTAAATATATTCTACCTGTGTCTTTACGCTCTTGTACAAACTGACTAAACAAATCAATTGCTTTAATTGTTTTTTTACGTAGACGTGTGTTACGTTCTGCTGTCTCATATAGTTCTTTAAACTTGTCTGGGTCAGCAAAGAAAGCATCATACATTTCTGGCACATCATGTGGTGAGAATAAAGTTATATCTCCGCCTGTTAACAGTCTTTCATACATTAGTTTGTTAAACTGTATACCGTAATCCATGTGCCTAACACGATTGTCATCAGTGCCTTTATTATTTTTAAGCACTAACAAGTCTTCTACTTCTAAATGCCAAATTGGATAATACAATGTTGCCGCACCGTTCCTGACGCCACCTTGTGAACAACTTCTTGTTGATGCTTGGAAAAGTTTAAAGAAAGGAACAACACCTGTATGATAAGCGTCACCTTTTCTAATTGGTGACTTAATAGCACGTATTCTACCTGCTCCTATACCTATGCCTGCTTTCTGTGAAACATATCTAACAATACTTGCTGATGTTGCATTAATTGAATCTAATGAATCGTCAGTCTCAATAAGCACACAACTACTAAACTGTCTTTGACTAGTTCTCACACCTGCCATTACAGGAGTAGGTAGTGAAATTTGATGTGTGGAAATTGCGTCGTAATATTCTCTCACATATTTTAATCTTGTTTCTTTAGGATAGTTACCAAACAGTACTGCCGCAATTAATATATAAGTTACTTGTGGCGATTCGTATAGTTGACCAGTAACACGATTCTGCACTAGGTACTTGCCACGGAATTGCTCCATAGCAACATATGTTAAACTTTCATCACGGTCGTGTTTAATATATCCGTTTAGCTTATCCCATTCTTGACTAGTGTACAAGTCCATCAAGTCTGGGTCGTACATGCCTAGGCCAATATTCTTTTCTATTACTTCTTTAAGATGCCAAGGTTCAAACTGACCATACACGTCTTTGCGTATGTGATAGTTAATCAAACGTCCTGCCACATATTGATAATTTGGCGTTTCTTCTGTGATAAGATCAGCGGCGGACTTAATAATTGTTTCTTGTATGTCTGCTGTTTTAATACCTTCGTAGAATTGCAAGTGGCCTTTAATTTCAACTTCACTAGCACTAACGCCTGTGATACCTTCACATGCCCACATTACTACTTTATGAAGTTTATCTATCTCTAACGGTTCTTTTTTGCCGTCTCTTTTTGTTACTAATATCTCTGCCATTTGTTATATCTTCTCTTTCAACGCCTCACAGTCAAACGTTTCTTTGATTTTAAAATTATGCTGTTCTTTACTTATCACAGAACTAATATCCCAGTTAAGAATATGTTCGTTATTAACTAATAGTATAATAACGTCACTTCCATACTCATCAGTTGCGTTAACTAGCGTAAGCTCAGCTTCTTTGTTAACTAGCATTATAGTATATGCTAAACCGAGAGCAGAAGCAAGTTCGCAGTACCCTTTTTCTGCCAAAAGTTCCCAAGGACCTAACCAATTGTCTTTATCGTACCAATGGACTACGTGATTAACCCTAGGGGCTTTGCCCCACCAGGTGCTTATAGTAGCAAGTTGTTCTTTTAGTGATTTAGTTTGGAGGTCAATACGTAACTGTCGCCACTCACGTAGTCGTGTTTCAAAGTCTGTTGACCACATCCTGCTATCTAAGATGTGTTAGTGAGTAATGGATGTATCCAGTAACGTCGTTGGTGCTAGTATATTTTAACGAAAAATTACTGCCCGACTCATCTACTGATAATATAACACCTGTCGAAGCGTTTTCGTTATAGTCATCAAAGTATGAAAGTGCATTGGATCCTTCGGCTAATGAAACTGTGAGGCGTCCAATACGTTTAGCATCACCTCGTGATATTGAATAGTCTATAGCAAAACAACAGAAGTCATTTTGTGCTCTAGTAAACACTGCTTGTGGTGTTGGTTGATTGTTAGCAATGTCACCGCGTAGTCCTGAGTCTCTGACAAAGTTACCAAAAGCTAATCCTTTAGCATTGTCAAAGTACATGCCTCTTACGTTTTGACTAACATCAACTCGGGTATGTAGTAAATCGTCTGAATCACTACGTTCAAACATATCACCAATAGATATATTGTCGTTTGATAAAATTTGTATAATTGATTCACTTGGATTACCTAAACCGTTAAATGTATTAGCAACATCTAAGAATACATTATAACCAGAAATATTTTTACTTACGTTAGCAAAGTAAATGCCTGAGTCTGCTACGTCATCAAATAAGTTCTGTGTAATACGATATCCTAATGGGCCAACATCAGTTGTAGCTTCACCTAACTGCACACCTCTAAACAATCTACTAAATCTACCGTTAGTAAATGTAAAGCCGTTTGAGTTAGCGTCTGCCTTAACACCGTATGTAGTGCCATGAAACCCACACTTATCAAAAGTAATCATTTCTGGTGTTGTTGAAGGTGTTCCTTCAACTTCGACTGCTATTGTGCCTTTTGATGCATCTGTTAAATTTGCTTTTTGCAAAGGACCATTAAAATTTATTGATTCAAAATAACATTGTTCCGCTGATTCAATTAATAGAATATGATTCTCAATAGTTGACTCAACAGTCATTGATCCCATTTCAATATACTTAGGTAATGTTGCTGAGTTTGCACCAATGTTAACACCTGTTTGTTGTAGGCTGTCTGTTGTACGCATAACAAAAGTTGGTACTGAAGAATCATCTGGAGCCATTCTAATAATCGATGACTCAACTCCTTCTCCCCAAACTTTAGCATATGGCGGAACTTTAATTGTATCGCTGGTAATGTATACACCTGCTGGAAAGTATAAGCTACGTCTAATTTCTGGATTTTTCTCTCGGCAGAATAATTCATAGAACGCATTATTAATAGCCACTGTGTCGTCTGTTTCGCCGTCACCTTTGGCACCAAAGTCTTTTACACTAGCAAACTCATCTAACTTACTACCTATCTTACGTTCAACAGCAGGATCACCTGTTTTAGCTGTGTAACCTGAGGCGTCACCTTTGTATGTGTAAGTTGTTGCTAGACTTAATACATCACTGTATTCAGTAAGGACTTCTGTATTTCCAATAACTGGAGCACCTTCTACAAGAGTGCCGTTACCAATATAAAGTCTACGGTCATCAATTGACCAACCAAGTTCGGCACCTGCAAGTTGAGGTAAGTTTTCTTGGAGTCCTTTTCTATGCTGGATTCTTGATATTTGAACTATTGCCATGCTTCTTATCCTATTTTATATGATAGTATTTATCTAGTTTGCAATATAGATGACTAACAAATAATATGTTAGGAAATGGAGCAGTTGATCCACAGTTGCTGTCCACCAATACAGCTTGTCTTTTCTTGTTAATCCTAAGTAAGTATTAACGTTGTGTTTAGTGAAGTCAACATGCCAATGCACTATGTAGTCTATTACTGTTGCTAATAAAGCTGTTTTAATATCTGTGAATAATATGAAAGCTATAAATGTTCCTATAGCATGATGCAGGTAGTGAACATGACAGCCAAAATAATTTATTTTGTTATGTGTCTTGCCCCATAGAAAATGGCTTTGTATACCAAGATCTGTTATACAGTGTTTGATTATTAATGCAAATAATATAAGTTCCATTAATCATATTTATCGATGTTTGACGTAGTATTCTTCAACACGTTGCCACCATAGGTCGCACCACATATCCCACTCAGTACCTTCTGAAATAAATTCTTGATACTGGTAATCTTTTGAACACATTAGTACTACCCCTTTACGAATGTTAGTTCCGTGGACTGCATTGTGTGCTTCTGCGTATGCACATAGTTGTAGGAAATAGTCCTCAATCCATTCACGCTTCTTGGGCTTGTTAGTTTGTTTAAAGTCCATGATAGCTGGCTCACCTTTGTGTACTCCTACTAGGTCTGTAGTGCCTGCATAAATCTTAGGATGATACAACATAACTTCTGTTCCCCAATATTCATCAACATCTTTAAGTCCTTCGTCGATGACTACTTTAGCCATGTCTAAACTTTGCTGAGCAAAAGGATTTGATACTTTATCTTTTAGTTTTTCACCAAGCACATAGTTTTCTAAGTAGGTGTGCATGCGTGTGCCTCTGTTGGCCGCTTCTGTAACTATTTCTTTTGCTTTAGCTTCTCCTACACTCTTACGCCATCGTGCTAGTCCTGCTTTCTTTTCTTCTGATTTAGTTTTGTCTAGTATTGTTGTAACACTAGGAACTGCATTACCATCAGGACATGTGTATAAACGTTGCTTTTCTGTTGTTGTGCGTTTTAGTTCTTTATATTCGTATACTTGTTTTATCATTTATTATAGCCTACTTATTTTTGGATGTATATATTCAATGCCTTTTTCTGCATCTATTTGCTTTTGTTGTGCCCATTCAATAGTTTCTTTAGATATTAAGAATTCAGGCAATGCCTTGTTAAGATATTCTAAATGTTCTATAGGAGTAGGATGTATGTCATCTCTATTTTCAAATCGGTGTATTTCTTTTATAAACAAATCTATATTGTCAAAACCATAAAACTGCTTTAGTTCCTGTAATATTTCTTCAGTTATTTGTTTATTGATAAAATCTTCATATGCAGGCCAATGAGGAGCCCAAGTTTCCTTAGAATCTTTGTAACTAACTTCAACCCAAGTCTTTGCCTTAAAGCCCTGCCGACTATACCAATCATTGTTAAAGATCGTTTCAAACACCGACGGTTTTATTTTATCTATAACATTTTGATATAAATTAATAACTTTATCTGTAGATGGTATCATAGATTTAACGTTT
>Ga0315321_10001769_pt1 | contig 16710 bp, 8 predicted proteins | sample M180m21515metaG_FD_203464 | JGI IMG/M metagenome (GOLD analysis project Ga0315321, IMG submission 203464) | Ammonia-oxidizing marine archaeal communities from Monterey Bay, California, United States - M1 80m 21515 | ecosystem: Environmental > Aquatic > Marine > Intertidal zone | place: USA... | reverse complement strand
CCGTCTTACTCCTGCGAGCCTTGACTGGACCGGTGCTGGGTCGAGATGGAGCTTCCTATCTCTCGTCCGTCGTTTCTAAGATAGATGGCCGGGGCAGGTTCGGATTGCGGCCGGCTCTTTGAAGCTCGACCGTCATGCAGACCATCAGCCACATACCCCTGTGCCCTGCCAGGGTCGGCATGTGTTCCCGCTGGAGCAGTCGGCGTCGCCGTGACACAGCGGCAGGCACAGTCCGCCGCCGCCGACCGCCGCCGTGCCCTCCGGACAGCTCGGAAGGGCTTGGAGCTGTCCCTCTGCGCAGGCCACAAAGCCAGCACAGTCGTCGGGATGGAGCTGTGAGCAGAGCGCCACGTTGCCGCCCGACATCTGGTCACAGGAGGGGGTGCACCGACTGTTGTAGAAGTCGTCGGCGTCGATGCAGCTGTCGTAGCCCCGCACCTCGGTGAAGCAGTCGCACAGGCGGGCTTCTTCGGAGGACACCTCCAGCGGCTTCGCGGTGGAAGCAGTTCGGTTGCCGAAGGCCAGGATCGCCTGTCCGTCGGCGTCAACGGTTCCGGCGAGGAGCTGGCCGTAGCCCTCCCATGCAAAGCGGGCCTCGAAGGCTTCGCCCGCAAAGACCGGCGCCACCAGGGTCACCGCCTGCTTGGAGACCACCACCCGCGCTTCGCCGTGGTCTCCCTGCAGCACGGTGGCTCCGCTCGGACGTCGCCCGTCGATCCGCTTGCAGGTCACCCGCAGCCACTCGTGGATCTGAACGGTCTCGCACCGGGCCCGGGTTGATCCTCTCACGACCATCTCGGGGGTGCGCAGCCAGTCTTCGGTGCGGGGCAGCCAGGTGCGGTCCTCGGACAGTCCGACCGTGGGAAGCCGCACGGGCGCGGGCGCGGCAAGGGCTGTGGCCACTGCCCCGGCGACCGCTGCATGGCCCTTGGTCGTCATGTGGATGTCGCCGTAAAGAAAGGCCCCCGGCTCGGCATCGCGAAGCGCCGGCAGGGTGTCGACGGCCCGCAGCCCCAGTGCCTCGGCATCGTGGATGAGGTCGGTTGTGAGCACCAGCGACGGGCTCATGTCGATTGGCTCTTGGCCTTCGTACTTGTCCCATTCATCTGGAGAGACCTGCACGTCGATGGGCAGCACCACGACCACCAGCTCCACGCCGCGGGCTTCGCAGAAGTCTCTGAGCTTCTCCAGCTCTGGGTGAAGCACCGACATGGGCGTGCGGCGGTTGAGGAGCTGCTGTGCGTACTTTTGGCGCAGACCTTCGAGTGCCGCGCCCCTCGCGACCGCCTCTTCGATGGCCGCCCGCCGACTGCTATCCAAGGCCGCCACCTGGGCGATGGTGCGATTTCGCAGCTGGGCTCCCCGGCGCATGAGGCGTCCGGTCACGGCCACAGGGCGTGCCTCTTCGGCGTCTCGATTGCCGACGATGTCGCCTGGATGTCCCGCCACGGCCTTGAGCATGTCGACCTCATCGCGGCCCGTCCCGGCGCGACGACGCTCTTCAATGACGGCATCGCTGAGCTCGGTCTGCGCCATCTCCAGCTTGGTGTCGAGCTTCTGCACCTCCGGCAGGACGACATTGGCGGACACCGGCTTGGGCATGAGCTGATCGAGGTTGACGAGGTCTGACCACGTGCCTTCCGAGGGGAGTCCAGCATCGGCATCGGGCTTGGGACCGAGCTGTGCGGACAGGGAGCGCGCTGCGAAGACTGCGTGAGAGTGGCGCATCAGGAAGCGACGTCCCGGAAAAGACCCGCTCGTTCGGGGGGCGGTCTCCACGCGCACGGCCCACCCATCCCAGTGGGCGTGGCGCTCGATGTTGGGGGCATCCCACTCAAAGAGGTCGTTGACCATATTGACCGTAAACACAACCGTGTGGGGGGATCGCTCTTCCACCAAGCGGCGGGCCAGCTCGGCGTACTCGGGTGGGCCATAGGTCGGCACGCCCGCATTTATGACCGGTCGCCCAGTGAGCTCGGCGAGGCGCGCGGAGAAGGTCTGGTCTTCTTCGACGCCGAGTCCAAACACCTGGGAGTCGCCGACCACGATGATCTCACCGTCGGCAGGTGGGAGAAGGTCGTCTCCTCGCAGGCCGCTGGAGCTGATGCGAATGGAGGTGACCGGGTTGTCCGAAAAGGAGATCTTCTGCGTGGCTCCGGGCTCCAGGCGCAGCCCCAAGACCGGGTCTGGCAGGTAGCACTGCACGTGGGGAAAGGCGCCTTGGTCGCGCAGATGGAAGCCACCTTCCACGAGCAGGAGGCCGGCCAGAAGTCCAGCGAGTGCTTGAGCGAGGCGTTTCATGATCTGCCCTTGAAGTGCGGGGTGTCGGACACGCCGCGAGGAGGGAGTCTATCCGTGGCGCCATGCGCAACGGCGGCTCCCGGGACCAGACAAGCCAGCTCGCCGATGGGTCTCACAAACGGGGTGGGTGGATGGGACGGGGGATGGCGTCACCATGGACGATGCGGAGCTTGCCATCACGGATGCCACGACCGCGCCCGGTCGATGGCACGGCCAACCCAGTCTGCGTCTCCCGCCGCGCACCGCCACCGTGTAGCCTCCCGCCCAGCAATCGGAGCCGCCATGTCGACCCCCTCTTCCCCAGACTCCAGCGCCAGCCTGGGCCAGCAGCTCCAGAGCTTCTCGCGGGTGTTCTGGATTGCCAACATCATGGAAATGCTCGAGCGCTTGGCCTACTACGGTCTGCGCGTCGTGCTGCCCATCTACATGGTCTTGAGCCTCGAAGAAGGAGGCCCCCAGTTCGACCACGTCCAGAAGGGTCTCATCTACGCGTGGTGGGCCGCAGTCCAGTCGGGGGTGCCGGTGTTCACCGGTGGCTACGCCGACCGCTACGGCTACAAGCTCACGGTGGCCATCTCCATCGCCATCAAGATCGCGGGCTACCTCGTGATGGCCTACGCCGTACCGATGGCCGCGATGGCGACAGGGGGAGAGAGCGCGACCGTCCCCGGGCACAGCGCCACCTTCATGTTCTTCACGGGCGGCGCCATGCTGCTCGCGCTGGGAACCGCGGTGTTCAAGCCCGGCCTACAGGGGATCATCGGTACGCAGCTGAACAAGGAGAACGGCTCGGTGGGCTGGTCGGTGTTCTACCAGCTCGTCAACGTGGGCGGCTTCCTCGGCCCCTTCCTGGCAGGCTGGATGCGCCTGATGGACTGGCAATGGGTCTTCATCAGCTGCGCCATCATCGTGTCGTTCAACTACCTCTTCCTGTTCTTCTTCTCCGAGCCCGAGAAAGAGGCCGTGCCGGACGCGGGGACCTCCGTTGGGCCGGGCCGGGTCTTGTGGCAGTCGGCCATCGGGATCTGCGAGCCCCGCCTGATGGGCTTCCTCGTCATCTTCTCGGGCTTCTGGGCCATGTTCCACCAGCTCTTCGACCTCCTGCCCAACTACATCGACGACTGGATCGACAGCACCATGGTGGCCGACGCCATCGCGCGACCCATCCTCGGTGAGCTGCCGGTCGAGTGGGGTGGCAACCTGCCCCAGGAGTACATGATCAACCTGAACGCCGGCATGTGCATGCTGCTGGCGTTCATTATCGGCTACCTCACCGGCAAGGTGCGCTCGATGACCGCCATGATCGCGGGCATCATCGTGGCCGCAGGCGCCATCTACAGCCTCGGACTCACCACCAACGGGTGGTTCATCTTGCTGGCCATTGCCACCTTCTCCCTGGGCGAGCTGATGAGCTCCCCTACGAAGATGCGCTACTTCAACAACATCGCGCCGCCGGGCAAGAAGGGCCTCTACCTGGGCTACATCAACGCCACGGGTGGCATCGGCTGGGCTCTGGGCTCGGTGATTGCAGGCTCGATGTACGAAGAGGGCGGCGACAAGGTTGTGCTGGCACGCCGCTACCTCACCCAGGAGCTGGGACAGGGTGCGGAGGTGGTGGAGGCGCTGGAGAAGACCGCCGTGCTGCCCCGCCTGATGGAGCTCACCAGCATGGACTCCGCTGGGGTTCGCGAGCTGCTCTACACCACCTACGACCCCGGCTTCGTGTGGACCCACTTCGCCATCATTGGCCTGGTGAGCATGATCGGACTCATCGTCTATGACCGCATCACACAGGCCAAGGTGAGCTGGGAAGCTCCCGCTCTCGTGGTGATGACCACCCTCATCGCCGGCTGGACCTACGCGGGCGGCGATGTGCAGCGGGGGCTCATCACCGGTGCGATCTTCGGCGGCTTGATGCTGCTGTACATGGTGCTCGAAAAGCAGGCCCCCCACTTGCTGCCCCAAGGCCAGGGCGACGAGGACGCAGACGCAGCGACCTAGTCCGATGGGCTGTGTCCCCGAGGCGGTGGAACCCGCTCGGGGGCTACGCCAGCTTGTCTTGGGTGAGCTCGCGGGCCCAAGAGCTTCCGCGCCCGCGGCTGACACAAGCTGACCCATTTGGGAGAGGGGTCACCGGGCCATGGTGTTCGTGTCACCCCGCCCTTGGAGCCCGACATGACCCGCATCAGCTTCTTCTTCGTCCTCGCCATCGCCTCCCTGAGCACTGTGTCGGTCGCCGACGCCGCGCCCACCCGGGCCGACACCACTTCTTCCCGCACAGCGGCCGAGAGCGCCGACTGCCCAGCCGACGATCCCGTCGTTGTCCCCGACGACACCTGCGACGACTACTACGACTGCATCGACATCTGCGCCGAGGAGTACTCCTACATGGTGGACTTCTGCACCGACAACTTCAACGACCACCAGGACGTCTGCATCGGGCTCGCGGACGTGGTCTACGAAGAGTGCCTCGTTGAGTGCGGCGAGCGTCCGGAGGGCTGCTGAGCGCGACACGGGCTCCCTCCCCGCGCTGCTGGGCCGTGTTGCTGAGCTAGGGCACCACGGTAAACGTGTCGCCCGCTTGAAGCTGCAGCCGCCGCGACGTACTGCGGATGGTCTCCCAGTCATCGCCGTCGGAGGAGTCATCGTCGTCGAAGACCGGAGAGATCACCATGGGCGTCACGCTGGAGCTCAGCGAGCCCTTCATTGCGCAGGCGCTCCCACGACGGGCTCCCCCGTCCGCACACCCCGCCGAGCTCGACCAGACCGGCGTAAAGGGCACGTGCGCAGCATACGAGTTCGAGCCCCAGCTGATGGCACTCACCGCGGCCACCAGCGAGGGCGGGCAGTCGGCCACCGGTGTGGGCTCGAAGAAGCTCGGCGACCGCTGAATCGAAGAGGTCGTGTGGGTCCGATAGGAGGAGGTCAGGTAGGCACCGTAGGGTGTATGAACTCGAGTGCCTCTGTGGTAGACCCCATAAGTGCTCAGAGAGACCCGGCTCCAGCTAAGCTGAGTGAACCCACAGGAGCTGAGCACGTGGCCTTGTACCCGGCGCAGCATGTGGCCCGTCATGCTGAAGACCGACGCCCGCGTGTGCAGACCGGTGGTAGCGTTGTAGACACTGGAGATTCCGCTCGCGAAGGTGTGGGTCCGGCGTTGGGACCTCGCGGCCGCTTCACGGTGTAGCCACAGCTTCCCGCCGTTGATCTGGAAGACCAAGTCGATGGGGCAGTCTTCCTGGCCCCAGCACTCGTCGTCGTCGCAGTCCACCCGCCCGTCGCCGTCTTCGTCGAGCTCCCCAGAGCAGATCTCTTCGCAGACCCCCCCGTCGAAGCAGTCGCCGTCTTCGCAGTCGACGAGGCCATCACAGTCGTCGTCTCGACCGTCCGCGCACACCTCTGAGGCTCCAGGAGACACTGCATCGTCGTCGTCGTCGCAGTCCAGCTGCGAGGAGGCTTCTGTGCGGGTGCCCTCGGGCTGTGTGCAGCGCACCACCACCGGCTCGCTCGTGTACCCATCCCCGTCGCTGTCGGGGTGCCACTCGGTGGCGGTTGTGAGATCGAGGTCGTCGTCGTCGTCGTCGACCCGGTCGTCGCAGTCGTTGTCCCGGCCATCGCAGACCTCGGGCGCCCCCGGAAACACGGTGCTGTCGGTGTCGTCGCAGTCTGTCCCGCTCAGCACCCCATCGCCGTCGACATCCTCCGGTTCGGTGTCCGGTGGCGTGCCGTCGTCCCCCCCACCATACAGAGCTGCGCTGTCCTCTGGCTTCTTGGGAGTACCCTCCTCGCCTCCTCCGCAGCTGAGCAACAGTGCCAGTCCGAGCGCACATGGTTGAAACTTCACGAGCAGACCTCTGTTGATTGCCGACAGTATAAGTTCGAGGGTCGATTTTGCGACAAGGGCCAGCGAGTGTCGTGATGAGGCTGCCCCCAGCTGCGGAAGATCTGGCTCAGGTTTCCGAGCCCTGGGCCCGTGGCGATGCCGCAATCGCGGCTTCGAGCACCCCGCACATAACCTCGCAGGCCTCCCGCGTGCGTTTGTTGGACCAGCGGTCGGTGCTGAACGCTTGCGCGCGTTCTAAGGGCGACAGGCCATCTTGCGGCCCCGTGAGCTCCGGGTCGGCGCCGGCCTTTAGAAGCAGCCGGACGATGTCCAGATTTCCGTTCGCAATCGCTGCGTGGAGAGCCGTTAGACCTTGTTGGGCGACCAAGTCTACGTCCGCGCCTTGAGCGAGCAGCAGCTCTGCTAGCGAGGTCTGGCCGGTCTTCGATGCCTGGTGGAGCGGCGAGTGCTTCTTCGTCTGGTGGACGAGGTTGGGGTCGGCACCTGCTTCCAACATCAGCTCGACGATGGCGGCTGCGTTTGCCCAGACGGCCTCTTCCAGGAGGCTTGCGCTGGGCCGAATCATGTTCCCGCCGCGCTCAATCATCGCGTCCGGCTTGGCGCCAAGCTCGAGGGCTGCCTGCGCTTTGCTCGGCATATTTTTTAAGACCGCTTCCTTGAAGTGAAGGCTGAGCTGCCCGTTGTCTTCGTGAGCCAGCTCGGCTTTGAAGCTCTCCACTTCATGTGGCACCGGCACCGACTCCCCAGCGGCTTCGACGCGCTGCTGAGCGAACCGCCACTTGATCCAGATCAGCGCGCCGATGACGACGAGCCCTGCCAAGATGATACTCACGGTCTCCATAAGCTCTCCGATACTGGACTGGCCAAGCGAGCGTACATTGTGGCTCTGCTGGGGAGACGGTGCAAGCCTGACCGGCCTGACCTGCGCATACTTGATCTGCTCTTATGGTGGTTTAAGGGGAGGCCGGTGTCGCCTATAGGCAGGTGGGCACAGAAGGGCGCACCGCTCGCCAGCTTATTCGGGCAGAGAGGAGATGAATCCGACCACCCGGTCGCCTTCCCAGGCTGTGGGGATGGGTGTCTTTCGCACCAGAGCTCGAATCCGAGCCGCTTCGACCGCATTTTCGGGCTGCAGACCATCCACTGTGGGGTCGGTCGCCGCCAGCAGACGAGGGACGGGGTCGTTCTGCACAAAGGGGCTGTAGGTGTTGCTTTCGTACGGCATCAGGTCGCGGTACGTGGCCCAGCAAGCCGGGTCCGCTGGGTCGATAGCCGTGTCCGAGCCCCCCCGGCAGACGCGGGATGCTTGAAGCGCGCGGCCATTCGAGTAGTTCCAAGCCCACCATGCCCGCACCATCGCGATGCGGGATGCGAGTCCGCGCTGATGGGCAATGGCCTCGACGAGGTGCACCAAGTCGAGCTGGACGGAGTCGAACAGAGAGATGGGAATGTTGATGGTCTCAAGGACCAGGGAGGGGGCCATGGCTCCATCTGGCTGCCTCGCCCACGCTTCAAAGACGGTGAGGTAGCCACGCTGCGGCTGGCCATCGAGAAAGACGCCATAGTAGGTGTGATGGGGGCTCATGCACCGAAACGGAACCGTGGACGTGCTGCAGTCTCCGCCCAGATCTCCCCGCAAGACCGCCTCGACCTTCGGCAAGGGGCGAAGCTCGTAGACCACGCCGGGTGTGGCCACATCGGCGCGCTGGGAGAGCTGAGGCGCCAGATCCGACACCACCGCCATCATCTGGCGTTCCAGCTCCGTGCGGGCGCCGCCGAGCAACATCGGCAGGCCGTGTGAATCGGACAGGCCGAGTGCGACTGCGACCTCACCGGGGACTTGATGGAGCATCCCGTCGAGCTGACGCAGCCTGTCCCGCACCTCCGACTCGTCCATCCAGCCATCCGCCGCCTCAAGGCTCCGCCGGCCATCGTCCGCACGGCAGGTGAGGCTGTCGGGCTCGGTGAAGCCCCAGGCGAGGCAGAGCTGCCGCAGGGCGCGGACTGCAATCTGTTTGTCCCGAGGCCGCGCGGTAGACGAAGGCGGCGCCCCGTCCACCAAGTGGGTGAGCAGTCCTTGGACGAGCCCTTCGATGACTCTCTCGGCACCGTAGACCGCGCCAAGCTCCCGAAGTGACGGGGCCTCGGACGCGTCGGGCCGCCGCCAAAAGCGCCGCAGGATCTTGCGGGCAATTCGCGTGCGTCCCGGACGCTCATGCCGCAGCAGCACGTAGGCCCGAGCGTCGTCCATGACCTGCTTGAGAACGGCCTCTTGATCGGGATGCGCCCACCAGGAGGGGGGGCCCCCAACCACCGAGCTGGTGCGCCGACCCGAGCTTCGCTTGGCTGGCGTTTGCAAGGCCTCGATGACCTGAGCGACGAAGAGGCGTCGATGCGGGGGCAGGCTGCGCACGACGGCACGGGTGTCGTGGGGCGGTAGGGCGAGCAGCTCAGACGGGGTCAGAGCCGGGTCATCGGGAGGCTCGGCCTCGGGCGGAAGCTCACGGAACAGGTGCATGCAGTTGAGCAAGCCCGCATCGTCCACAGGGTCGTCGAGCACGGGTAGAAGAGTACCGCCACGCGGCAGAAGGTCCTGGCGCCAGACGAGTCGCAGGAGGTCTTCCGGGCGGCCATCTGCCGCAATGCGGTGAAGCATTGCCGGCACGGAGAGCAGCCGAACGATGGACTCCTGCTCCAAGCGGGTCTCCAGAGACAGCGAGTAGCCCTTTCGCACGGTGAGACGGACCGTCGGGTAGTCCATGCCCTCGGTCGACCATGCGCCGGCCGCCAGCACAGGCGCAACCCGCGCGAACGAAGGACCACTGCGCCGCTCCCCGGGAAGGTCGAGGTGCATCGGAGGTGGAGCGATGTCCAGTGGAGGCGGGGCGTTGCCGAGCGGAGGCGGGAGCATGAATCCTGCGCCCCCGTGCAATGAGCGGTGTGCGGACCCTTCGTTGCGGGGCAGGGAGCCCAGCCGCTCCTGCAGCACCGAAATCAAGGCACTGCGCGATGCACGCTCCAGCATCCGAACGGCGTGCGTCGGCACCAGCGGCCGAAGTAGGTCGGTTTGCCTCTCCTGGGCCGAGAGCCACGCCAAAAACAGCAAGGGGCGCCACTGAGGGTGGTGGGCGCCTTGAGTCTCCACGAGGCGGCTTGTCTGCGCGGGAAAGACCGCAGCATAGACACCCAACGCCTGCGCAAGGTGCGTGAGGTCGGGCCCCTCCGGCGGTCGTGTCGACAGTCTTTCCTGCCAGGCGTGCTGACCCAACCGCCCCAACACCCGTCCGTCTTCGTGCAGAGAGTGCCCCTGCCAGCGGGCCTCGCGGCACAGCTCTAAAGCGGCGAGCGCCTGCGGAGATGTGAGCACCAGCGGGCGCTCCTCTGGCCAGCCTCCCAGCGGCACTCCGGGCAACACTCGCCTCCACTGGGCTCGAACGGAGTTGTCAATCAGCTCACGCAAGGCACCGAGTTCTTGAAGCTGGACGGCGTCGCGCAGCGTGGTCTGGTCTCGCGGTGCCGCCGCCGGTGGAACGTACTGCAGCTGCATCAGCGCCTGAGCAATGTCGGGTCGAATGGGTGCCACCACCCGAAGTGTGTCCAGTGAGGCCCCCTCCGAGTCCAGGTCCCAGTCGGGCCACTCGGGGGGCGGAAGTTCATCGTCCCACGCGTCGTCGTCGTCGGAGTGTGCGGGCGGCGGGTCGGGCTCGGGGAGCACCTGCTCAGGCTCCAAGAAGGCATCCTCGAGGTCGTGCTCGGCCGCCGCTTGACGCCGGGATCGCCCCGCCCCGCTTCGTCGGGCAATCACCAGTGCGCGCGCCAAGGCCCTCGGCTTGTCGGGACTTCGCAGCAGTGAAACGATGTGGCGCGCACGACCAGGACGCGCGAGTGCCCTGGACAGGTCGCGGGCTTGGACCCGGTTGAGCTTGCGGCCGCGGTGCGCTCGGCTGAGGTCGATGAGGGCCTGCATGCGAGGCTCTGCGTCGAGGGCCAGCCACTCGGCGAGCAGAGCGTCGCGCGCATCCCCGGGCGGCTCAACGTCGGACTGCAGGGCCTCCACCAGCGCGGGGCTTGCCCGACACAGGCCCTCCCACACGCGGCGGGACTTGGGCGACTTCGGCATCGACCGCCAGGCCACCCAAGCGGCGGCGACCGCCCACAGCTTGAGCAGATCGCACACCTCCACCCGGCTGCGCTGGAGAAGAGCCTCGGCGAGCGACCCCACGGGGTGCCGGCACAGCCCCACGTAGGCCTGCAGCCGCTCGGCATCGTCGTCGTGGTACAGCAAGCCGGCGTATATGGCACCCGAAGAGCCCTCCGCAGCGGCATCCAAGGCGTCTACCGCACACAGGGCCTGCCCAAGCTCGGGAAGATCCGCGGGAGTCAGCAGGGCCAGCAGCGCCGGAAGCAGGACGCGCAAGTCGGCGCGGGTGTCGACCAATCCATCGAACTCATCCCGAACGAGGTCTGCCAGCTCCACGTCGTCGGAAGACGCGGTGTCCACGGGCGCTGCTTGAAGATGAAGGGCGCGCAGCCAGAGGGCGACGAGCTGGGGAGACGCACCGCTTTGCTGCGAGAGCAGTCGATGGGTTGCTTCTTTCCGAAGACGGAGATCGGCCGTGGACTCGGACACCCTGCGCAACAGAGCCGACCCGGCGGGGCGGTGTCCCCGGCCCGGCAGCAAGGCCATGGACATCCCAAGAGGCGTCTCGTTCATCTGAGAGTGGCACCAGCAGGGGTCGACCTCCACGAGGGCCCACCAGGCGGGAGAAGCCTTGGGAAGCGCGGCCGACGCCACTGCCCGCAGGCGGGCCTCTCCATGAGCTCCCGCCCGCACAACCGCACGGCCAGCCGCGCGAGACACGGAGTCCTCTTGCGCACGGAGCAAAGGCTCCAGGGCCTCGACCTCTGCCATGCCCGGATGGCGCAAGGCGTCGAGGGCGGCGAGGCGCACACGCGTGACAGGTGAGCTCAGGGCGAGCGAGACCAGCATTGGCGGGCGGGCCAGCCCGTGCGCCAGCATTGCCTCGGCCAGCCGAAGCTGAAGGGCAGACCAGCGCGAGGTCCCGGGGATCTCACTCCCGTGGTCGTTGGAGTCTGTGTCGCCGTCGGCAGCCGTGGCCTTCGACCAAGCCACGTGAAGGGCATGAAGCGATTGCTCTCGGCCACTCTGAGCGAGGAGGTCGAGCAAGCACGCGCTCACAGCGAACGGCACGCCCTCGGCAATGCGAGCCAGAACGCCTGCGAGCAGGCCCCCTCCCGTGCGACAGCTTGCCTGCAACACGGGGGTGATGCAGTCTCCCATCACGCTGTCGCGTGGCTGCTCCCCCCGCTCCAGGGCCGCCTCGAACACCGCGCGCAGTGCCGTCTCCTTCATGTGTTCCTGCCGAGTCAGCCACAGGCAGGCTTCGGTGCGCACGAAGAGGCTGCGGTCGTGGCACGCCACCCACTCCATCAACGGCGTCGCATCGAGCGGCTCTGCCGGGCCCCCTGTGGGGGTGCCGAGCGCGTGAATCCGGTCGCGGCGTTCCGCGATGCCCCGTGTTTGCTGAGTCACGTCGAGGAGCACCTCCAGCGAAGCGTCGGCCCTCCCAAGCAGCTGGGCAAAAGCCCGATCCCGAGCCGCGCGCGCATCGCTTCGAGTCGCCCGCTCCTGAAGCTCGCCGAGTGTTGAAGAGGGGCCCTGTGGCATGTGTTTATCTCAGTCGAGGTTCGGGGGAAGACGTATTCGAGTCATGGAATGCCGGCTGCGGACCAGGTCAAAGTGGCTACGCTCGGCGCGGAAGCAGGAGAGCGGGATGTCGATCGAAGATGTGGAACGAGCTCGGACGGAGTGGTTTGCAGCGCCCGACCTGCAGGCCCGCTTTGTCGCTGTTCAGGCACTTCAGCAGCAAGCGGCTCCCTGGGTGACTTGGCCGGTCCGAAAGGAAGCAATGGGTCATCTCATTGAGCTCATCCACATCTCCGACCACCCCTCCCTGAGGGCCAGGCTCATCGAAGCTTTGGGCCTTGTGCAGTCTCTGCAAGCCGTGCCCGCCCTCCACGCCGAGCTGCATCATACAGAAGCCAAGGTGCGTCAAGCCACGGTCGACGCCTTGGGCCAGCTGGGAATGCTGTTTGCCGGCGCAGTTGTCGCGCGCTGGCTGGAGGCGCGCGACCGAGCGGCCGAGCCCCCCGGCATGATGGACGCCGCGCTTCGCACACTCGCCCTGACTGGACACCCCGACACGGCGCACTGGGCAACAACACTGTGGGAAGCGGGTGAGGTCGAGGCCACCACGGTGCATCTCGCGCTCGCCGAGGTGGTGTCATCCGAGGGACTTGAGCTGGCAAAGGGGCACCTCAAAGACCCTGTGGCGGCCATCCCCGCGGCCTTGCACCTGTCCGCGGTGCGGCACCCCGAGCTCCGAGTCTTGCTCAAGCCGCTGTTCGAGTCGTCGGATCTGCAGCAGCTTCAGACCGCCGAAACCTTGGTGTCTCGTCGGTGGGAAAGTGCCCAAGACGAAGTCATCGCCTACATCTCCGACAAGCTGTACGGGCGCGAGGTGGGCCGCCGGGCCCGCCGACTCCGGGTTCATCCGCCCGCCGATCTGATCACGGTCTTCGAGCTGTTCTGCGAAGACCATCCCCTTGGGTCGCGTGAGCGCTCCAAGTTTTTGGCCCGCATGGCGTCGATCGGTGTCCCGGAGCTCCAGTCGATGATGTTTGCCTGGGCCATCGCATCGGGAGAACCCGGCAACCTCGTGCCCATCCTGCGCGCGGCGTCGGGCCGCCACCCCGAGCTCCAGGCCCAGCTCCACCGCTTGATGCAACACAAGAGCCCCGATGTGGTCGTGTACGCGATGCGCTGTCAGGTCAACTTGCTCGCCAGCCTGAAGACCTCTGACCTTGCCCCCTGGGGCTCCGACGCCCGACCCGCCGTGGCCGCGGAAGCGGTGCGCAGTGCCATGACCCTCTGGCGAGACCAAAAGCAGTCCAACCGACGCACCAGCCTCACAGGAGCCCCCCGCCGCGCGCTGGAACAGATGATGCGCGCGGCCGTGCGCAAGGGCGAGACCGCGACCCGCGTCCAGGCCGCTTTCGCGGTCGGAAACCTTGGGCTGACCGCTCTATACGACGAGTTGCTCCGACTTCGGACGGACCCCGCCGTGGGGGTTCGCCAAGGAGCCGCCGCCTCGCTCCACGCCTTGCCGCCCGGCAAGAAGCTCGACGAGCTGGTGGCGTGGTTGGGCAGTGAGCCCGAGGCCGATGTGCGGGTGCGTCTTGGCCTCGCCCTGCTGACCGCCCTGCAAGAAGGCGAGTCGGTGCCCGGCGGCTTGGAGGCCATCGCCATGCGAGCGGTCCAGAGTCGCGACGACATGGCCTTGGTTGAGCTGCACCTCTGCGGTTTCGTGGGCAGCACGGCCACCGTGAACCGCTTGCTGGCGGCGGCCGATGACCCCCGGCTGGCCACTGCGGCGGCGGCTCTGACCGCCCTCGGACTCACCAAGCGGCCGGCTGTGCTCTCCGCTCTGTCGCGTGCGAGCCGGCAAGACGACCCGGTGCGCCGCCGCCGGGCTGTCGAAGCACTCGGTGTTCTCGGAAGTCCAGCGGCCGCATCCGCTCTGGTCAAGGTCGCCAAAGACGAGCTGGAGCCTTCTGTGCGCAAGGCCGCGCTTCGCAGTCTCGCCCGGTGCCCCTGCTCGGCAATGGAGGCCCGGCAGCTGGTTCCCCAGGGCGCTTCAGACCCGATGATGTACGAGCTGCTGGAGGCCAGAGTGGCCGCTGCAGGCGGACGACTCGATGTGGCTGCGGTGGATGCGGGGCTGGAGGAGCGCTTCAAGGGCCTGAAGGTCGCTCGCCTCGCGCGCCTGTCCGAAGACGCGCTCCGTGCCCTGCGAACCGCGCACTTCTTGGACAGTGGCGTGCAGCTGCCCGAGGGGCTTGACGCAGCGCCACCGGTGGTCTTCTGGGCCAAGGGACTGGAGCTGTGGATGAACAGCGCGCTGCGACCGATGCTCCAGGAGCTTCGCAGTCCGCGCGGTCGGAAGGCCCTCGCTGGGGCCAAATTTGTGTGGTCGGGCTGGGAGCACTTGGTGCCGGGCTGGACACCCAGCGGGGGAAATCGCTGGAAGAACCTGCTGAGTGTGGTGCAGAGATCTGCCGACGACCCCCGAAAGGTCTGGACTCTGCGAGCCCTTGCGGGTGGTCTGCTGTGCGCCGGCCCTCTCGCGGAGCGCATGAGGCTGCCTCCCCGCCTCTCGAGTGTTTCGAGCCATACAGTCGGCGAGCTGGCCCACAACCTAGTCTGCCTGTCCGACCTGCGAAACCGGCTCACCCACAATGCGTCGGGGCGGGCCAAGGATGCATCTGAGGCCAGTGCCCGTGCTGGAGAGATCGGGCGATGTCTGGCCGAGCACTTCTAAAGACCGGCCCACCTAGCGACGCGGCCAGCCCGCAAACCACGCTTCCCAGCGCAGGCGCAGAGCCGGTGTCTGCTCGGGACGGGCTTCCTCCATGAGCGCGAGGAGGGCATGCGCGGAGGTCTCGAAGTCGGCATAGACCTCTTCTTCCGTGCCCACGCCCTCTTTGGCCAAGCAGAGACCGTAAAAGAGCCCCGGTCCATTGTTGTCGAACAGGGTGGCCTCGGACTTCTGCCACTCGTGCTCCCGGTGGCGAAGGACAAGGATGCGCCGGCGGCGAGGGGTGATGGACGAGCTCTTCATTGGGGTGCTCCAGTGGTGTTGAGCGCGGGCACGTCGGCCCACACCCTCTCAGCCTCACTGGCGGGCTTCGTTACCCCCCTCCCTTGAAGGGGAGACAACCCGAGACATCCCAACCCATCCAACACCCACTTCAACGCCCGGACTCACGACAGTGGCTCGCGAAGTGTTCGGGCAAGCCGGAACCCGAGGCTCACGGTTCGGCTGGCGGGCGCGTTCCAGTGGCGTCCTGTCAACTGAACGTCGACGGCCTCGCTGTACCATCCTCCCCCGCGGGTCTGGCGGGTGTTCGCCGGCTCCATGGAAGGGATGGGCGCGGGCACGCGGCGGGAGGTCAGGAGTGGGTGTTCGCGGTGCGCATCGACACACCAGTCGGCAGCATTTCCCGCCATGCCGCGAATCATGTAGGGACTCTCATCAACCGGAAAGGCATGCACCGACTGAGGAAGCATGCGCCCAGAGTGGCTGTTTCGCATGCACGTCCAGGAGGGGTCAAAGCGGTCTCCCCATGGATAGACTCGACCATCGACCCCGCGCGCGGCCTTCTCCCATGCCAGCTCGCACGGCAGGCGCCAAGGCTGGCCAGTGTGCCCAGCTTCCCATGCCGCAAAGGCCGCCGCGCCTGCCCAGTCCACCATAAAGACCGGTACGTCGGGTTCCCAGACATCGCCGTCGGCATCGGGGCGAAGTGAAAAGCGCCGGCCATCAAAGCCATAGATCTGCGCGCCGCTCTCTCCGACCGTGCCGCTCCGTTCTCGGGGCGCATGCTGGAGCGCATCTTCGGTCCGGCCTTGCGCGACGAGCCCATCGAGAAAGCTGAGATAGTCGGCGTTGGTGACGGGGAAGCATCGGAACACACGGCCATCCACCCACAAACGCCGCTTCGGTAGGCTGCGCGCCGCTTGAGTGGACTGTCCGCTCCAAAACCACCCGGGGGGCACGTAGCGGTCGCTTGGCCCGAGCTCACCGGGGAAGGGCAGCGGGATGGCAACGGGAGGCCCACCCTCGGGAGGCACCCCGTCCCAGTGCTGCTGCCGCTCGATAAAGACCGGATAGCGCACCTCCGCCCGCTCGGTGTGCTTGAGGATGCACAGGTAGCTTCCCATCGGAAGGGGCACATCTCCAATGGGTGTTGTGCCCAGGCTTCGCTCGAAGACCGGTACAAGACGTCGCTTTTTACCCACGTAGCGATGAAGCAGAACCTCCGCCCCCGGAGGGTCGGTCGCTATCGAAAGGGAGCCGTCCCCCTGGAGATACCGAAGGTGAGCCAGGCGTTCAGGATGGTCAAAGGGGAGGGCTGCGACGTGTTGCTGCAGGAGCACTTCCGACCGCACGCTGTCCTGGCGCGCTTGCTCCGCCGCTTGGTGAGCGGCGCGGTACTTCGCAGCCAAGGCGGCATGAGCTTCAGGAAGCTGGGGCGCATGGGTCAGCGAGGCCTGCAGAAGCTGTTCTTCTTCGAGATCTGCCAGCTCAGCGAGACGCGCGAAGTCGGTGGCTGCGTCTTCGAGCTTCCAGCCCCGCAGCTTGTTGTCTTCAGACTCCCACGGCGCAATGCCCGCCATCACCTCGGCGGCCGTCTGCCGAAGCTGAGCGGCCTTTGCCTGAAACTGTGCGACTTGCGTGGCCTGGACTCGGGCGCGCTCGACAACCACCCGCGCCTCATCTTGCCGCTTGACGCCGTCCAGCCACTCCGTGAGCTCATGACCGAGGGCATCGGCTGTTTGGTAGCGGTCCGCGGGTTCGCGGGCCATCGCACGCTGGCAGGCGAGCACAAGCGCAGGGGGCAGCGGGGGACCTCGGTGCGCCTCCGAGGCCAGGCGGTTCGCGAGACCGACGGTCTCGAGGAGCTGTTCGCCAGGGACGAGT
>Ga0315321_10001768_pt1 | contig 16712 bp, 14 predicted proteins | sample M180m21515metaG_FD_203464 | JGI IMG/M metagenome (GOLD analysis project Ga0315321, IMG submission 203464) | Ammonia-oxidizing marine archaeal communities from Monterey Bay, California, United States - M1 80m 21515 | ecosystem: Environmental > Aquatic > Marine > Intertidal zone | place: USA... | reverse complement strand
GAACGGGGATTGTTTGGCCAAATTTCAAAACTTCGTCCGAGAACAACTTGGGGTGAGACTTGCGGGTGAAGTTCAAGCTTTCCACTTGTCTCCCGTTGACAAGTATCTGGATGCGGTCGACGTCGATCCAAGAAGAGCACTGCACGCGAATTTTCAGGCCAACCGTTCCGTTTGCTCTGGCCAACCCGCCAGCTTGGATGCCGTCTTCGGTTTCTACCTCGAGGTAGGGGCCGCAACTTAGGATCATTTGCCCTGCCTTGGATCTCCGGCTGATCTCGGCCCAGTCGATCTTGGCAGGGTCGTCGGTGGATGACCGGACGTAGGTGCGCCAGCAACCGACTCCATTTCCGTGGACGGCGTGGGCATCGGATACCGCGATCCCCCAAGTTTTCATTCCGTGGTTAAGCATCTGCAACCAGACGAACTCACGAACGATCGTGACCTGTTCGCGACTGGCTCTGCGGGTAATCCGAAAAGGGGCTTGCGAAAGGATGGTGGCGGGTCGGTAGTTTTCCGTTTCGATGGCGTCAATGAGGGATAAAATCCCATGGTAGCCACCGTCCGCTTTGCCGTCCTTGTTCCGGTCGATGAAGTTCTCGATCATGTCGGGATGATTGATATGAATCCATCCGGTTGGGTGATGCCCCGAATGATTCCTCAAGTTGAGGGCGTTTATTCTCGGATCCCTGACCCACTGGGGAGCTCCGTTATCCTGATGGTGAGGCTTGGGGGTAAGTGGAAAGGCGTTGAGGTGCGCGCCTGAGCCCGTCAGTTCCATTCCGGGTATTGTCGAGATTTCGCCTTTTAACCCAAGTCTTTCGATGTAGGGAGCCCAGTCCATGATCCGGTTGTGTTCGGTAGTGGGCGCGAACTCGATCTGTTCGGCCGCCAAATTGATGAGGCGGTCCGCGGTTCCGCAAACGTTGTCGCCGCTGGGCGTCGAGTGGTTGTGAAAGTCCGTACTTACCCAACCTGGAGTTTTCACGGTACGCTTGAGGGTTGCCCCGAAGTCGACGTATTTGCCTTTTGGTACCACGATTGTTTTTTCGACATGGTCGTGCTCGATTCCCCGGGTAACGATCAACTTGTATTTACCGGGGTCCAGGGCCACTGAAAACTCTCCTTTTTCCGAATGGTACTGGTCCTTGCATCCGTGGGCCCGTTCGCCGGGGCCTAGCTTGGGATTGGGAGTACCTTCCAATCCAATGAACTGGACTTTGCAGGGAGTTGTCGAACCGTCTTCTTTCTTCACTGAAAAGCGAACTCCCGACGGCGCATCCATGGAGATGCTTTTTTCAAGAGCTTGACCGTCCTTGATCTCAAGGGAAAGCTCTTCTCCTTCCCGTCCGATATCCGTGACAGACACTTTCCATGAGCCAACCGGTAACTGCAGTTCGAGGTTGCCGGCTTCATCCGGGTATCCCCGAACGGTTGAGTCTTTCAATTGGAAATCCACCGAGGCGGTCGTTACGGGTTTCTTGTCAGTGTCCGTGATGCTTAGTTTCAGTCGCCCCGTCTTCCCCAGTTTTGTCGCGACCACGCCGAGGGCATGAGCCGGAGATTCTCCAACTGCGACAAAACGTTTGATTTTGATTTCATCTCCTGGGTTCAGGCTGCTGTTTCTCGGAGGCACTTTCCCGTTTTCACCGGGAAGCCAAGCGTAAGCATATCCCGCCTTGTCTGATGGATCGACGGAGTCAGCCCACTCGATTGATCCGAACCTCCCCGACGAATTGAAGCGGGTCCATCGGTCGCTGATCGGACCCGAGGCAGGCTTGGTCCCTTCGTTGCGTAGCAAGGTGTCGATCGTTATGCCTGCCTCGTTTTCTTTGATGTGATAAATATGCCGCTTGAACAAAGACCCCGAAAGAGCGGAGGATACGACGACCTCCACACCGTTCCCGTCTGGGCTTGGGCGGACATAGGAAACCCTCCCTTGTTGGCGGGATGGGGAAAAGATCGTCAGTTGGTCGTTTTTGCTTCCTCGAAGGCAAAGGTCGTACAGGCAACCCGGGGTAACTCCGTCGGGTCCCCAGAAGGCTCCCATGTTCGCTTTACGGTTGTCCGCAGATCCGCCGATCAGGCATTCGATTGCCTTGTTTCTGATCACGAAGTCCCCGATGATTCCGTCGGCTTCTTTGCCCTGGGGCAAAAGATTGACATTGTCCTTGGAGATTTCGAATACCTCGACCTTGGCGGAAGCCGATACCGAAAGGGAGATGAACGCAAATAGAAGAAACTTTTTCATAGGCTTTGAATAATGATGTTTGTGCCTTACTTTGAGAAAATGACTAAAGGTGCGCAACCCCCGTTCCAATCATTTCGGCAAAATATAATTCTATTTTGAGGTGACCGACCTGCTCTACCATGCTAATTCAAATCCATGAGCAAGACAACCGAGGTAACTCTTATACGTCATGGTGAAACGGAGTGGAACCTGTCCGGTCGGTGGCAGGGGCATGCTGATTCTCCTCTGAGCGAGCGGGGCATGGCCCAAGCCGAGGCATTGGGCAAAAGGATGAAGCCTGATGACTTTGATTACTTCTACTCCAGTGATTTGGGGCGGGCTATGCATACTTCCCGTCTTGTCGGCGGACCTTCCGGGTGGGAGGCAATTCCCCGCGAAGACTTGCGCGAGAGGGATCTGGGCATTCTGGAAGCCTTGACCACCAACGAAATGCTTGAGCGTGAAGCCGAAGCCTACCAGTCTTTCCGCCACGACGGTCCCGAATACGTTCCCCCGGGGGGCGAAAGCTTCAAGCAGTTTTGCCAACGGTGCTCGAATGCACTGGAGGAAATTGCTTTGGCTCACGAAGGAGCGACCATCGGGATCGTAACTCACGGCGGTGTGCTGGGAGCGCTCTTTCGTCATGTCCTAAATATCCCTCTCGAGAAGGAGCGCAATTTCGTCCTGCTTAATTGCTCCCTCAATCGATTTGAAAAAAAGACAAACGGTTGGAGTTTGTCGAGTTGGGGAGATGTCGCCCACCTGCAGGGCATGGAGTCCCTGGACGACGCCTGAGTCGATGTCGGCGTGATCCAAGAAACGAAAGACTTGAAGCTGCCGTGCGAAAAGTGCGGAGAATTGATCGAGTACGACGGGGTGAGCCTGCCCGGGAAAACCTGCCCGCACTGCGGAGCCAAAAGGCCGCATACCCTGAAGGGCAATCCTTTGCTACCATTCCTTTTCTTTTTCGGGGGGTGGCTAGCCTTCGGTCTGATCAATCCCTTTGATTGGGACGAGGATATCATGATCTTTCCTGCGTTCGGTTCCTTGCTGCTTCTTGTCTGGTTCAAGGTATTCCTGCCGATACATCTTGAGATGCGACGAAACAAGAGCACCCTCCCCATGGGCAAGGATGCAGCCAAGGGGAGAAGGGCTCTGGGGTGCTTCTCGATCGCCTTCTTGGTGGGCGGGCTTTTGTCACTTCTGATGTTTTTTGCGATTTGCGAGTGGCCAGAGGAGATTCATTATGACTATACGCCGACCTTTCAGCTCCAGGGATACCCCATATTTGTTGATTCTTCTGAACTCCCCGTCCTCTCTTTGGATGCGGGGCCTGACACCTTCCCTGCTTCTTCTGCTAGTGGCGAGATAACCAAAATCGAATTTACCAATCGAATGGAATTCCCCGTTCGGGTCTATTCGGTCGATCACAACGGTAGCGTGCTTCATGCCAACTATCTTGACCGGAATTTCGGAACTCAACCCATTCACACTTATGCGGGCCAGACTTGGTTGGTGACTGACGAGGCAGGGAAACCCCTCCTGTATTTTATCGCCGAGAAGGGAATGGAAGGAGAAGTCGGTTGGGCAGGGATTCTGCCCGATTACTGGGAAGAGAAATAGGGTTGGGTATTGCCTCAAGGCACAGTCTTGAGCATTCTGGATCTTAATGGATTTGTCCTGCAGGAAATGTGGTAATCCGACCCACTTCGATGGTGTGGCCATCTTCGGCGCCAAAACCATATGCAGGCATTGCGGGTGCAAGAAGCCGCATACCATGAGGTCGCATCCAATCTTCCCCTTCTTCGTGATCTTGGTTGGTTTTCTCCTGTTGATGCTGATCAATCCCTTTGACTGGAGTGACGACGCCATGGGTTTTTGTTTCGGAGCTTTTTTCATGCTCTTTAGTTGGTTCAAGATATTTTGGCCTATGCACCTTCTCGCATGGAAGTCCAAGAGATCGAAATTCAAGGATCAGGTGGAATTCAAAACACCATTGTTCATGGTTTGTTTTTCAATCGCTGTGTTTTCCTGCGGTCTTCTCTCCGTGTTGCTCTTTTGTTCCAAGACCAAAATATTTTCCCACGATGAATTGTCTTCCACTCAAATTGATTATGTCTTTATGCTTTCGGGGCATGAGGTTACGGGTGGAATCGATTCGGTTCCGCTTTCGCCGGTGGGTGGCAACGCGACCAAGATCGGATTCATAAACAGAGCCGAATTCCCCGTTGAAGTCCACTGGCTCGATCATAACGGAACCTTGCATTACCTCGCTAGACTTGGTCAAGATCACGGACAAAACGCCAAAGCTTTCGTCGGGCAAACCTGGCTGGTGTCCGACGGTGACGGAACTCCCCTTTTATATTATGTTGCGGAGAAAGAGACTCCCGACGGGGCTTTTGGAAAAGGAAACTTCACCCGGGATTAGCCCGGAGAAGGAAGCCCGGTTACTCCGTAGCCTCGCGTATCCTCCGAAGGGCGTGCGCGGCATGATACAATCCGCCGTCACTGAAGACCTCGGTGGGAAACTTTTCCATGTCCGTGACCAACCTGTCGATTGCCTTGAGTACCCATTCTTCTTGCAGTTCTTCGGGGGATAGGGTCACGCTCATCCACTCCAGGGCGTGTCCGGTTGAACTGACTAAGTGGCGAGGAGTTCGAGGGCGCAGAGAACGATAAAACCCGGCTGCCGAGAAGGCACCGTCTTCCTGTTGGTGGCGCTTGCTTATGCCGACGTACTTGGCCAGGTATTTCTTCGCATCCTTCCATGTGCCCGCCAGTTTGCCTCCCTGATCCAAATATTTTTGTAGCGCATAAGCTATGCCATAGAGATGATGCGGGCCGCCCTCGGTTTCCCGTCTCGGATCCCGTCCAATGGCCAAACGCATGACGTCCTCGGTGTTGTATTTTTTTCCAGAATCCGCCTGCCACTTTTTCTCGAAGGGCATGTAGGTGGCCAAAGCTACTAAAGTCCAGGCCAGTTCCTGATCGTCGCGAAATCCTTTCTTGGCGAACTTAAGCTTGTCCCCAACTGTGAATTTGGTTTCCGAGCGGGATATGATTTCATGATCGAGGGGAATGCCGGCATCCGCATAAGCAAACAGAAATTGATCGACGTGATCTTGGACGAGGAAGGATTTGTCTCCCTTGCCTCTGGTCTTGAGAGTAGGAATTCCTTCAACGTCCTGATAGATCAACTTACCCTCGAATTCGGCACTGCGGGTCAGGTAGTCGATGGCATTGATTTTTTTCTTTGATTTCGCATCAAGAACTTCGATCTTCTTTTCGAAGGCGACCACTGCATGCATGACCACCCAAGGTGTGTTCGTGTCGCTTCGGAGCGGGCGGTCTCGGGCTTTTTCGATCACTTTGTTCATCCTGACGACGAGGGGTTGAGGGATTTCCCCGGCCGTCGCGACCATGGTAGTAACGGAAAGAAGGAGGAGCTGGAATTTGGCTTTCATTAAATCGATGAGCTGAGATTAGGAGGGTTTTCTTCCCAAGCCAAGTTCTTCGCGGCAAAATTTCAAACTGCGTTCGAGTTCCGCCAACTGATAGTCCTGCTGAGCTTTTTTTCTGTCTACTCCTGGTGCGGGTGAGAAGGATTTGAGCTCTTTGCCTTTTTTCGAAAGGAGAAGGAAGCGGGAAAAGTCATCTGCCCGAATGGTGGAATAGGGAGGCCAGAACTTGCTTTGGAGGTAGGGGAATTCCTTGGAGAACCCGGATATCGTTTCGATTTGTACGGGCACGTCCGGGCATTGTCGGGCCCATTCTGAAAAGATAGTTTTCAAGTCCACGCATCCGTCTCCCATTGCAGTCCACTGGACGCGAACTCCGTTTTCACTGGGCCAGATCATTGAGTCCCTTATCCCGCTGGACACGGTATGCGGAGCAAGGTTACGGAACGTCTCGACAGGATCTTCGAGAGTCCAAGTCGCGTTCCCCGTATCAAGGGTGGCTCCGACGAATTCGGGTCCCGCTCTCTCGATCAAGTCGGCAAGTTCCCGGCTATGCATGTCTCCGGCATGGTTTTCCACTGCAATCTTGACCCCGGCATCGATAGCTTCCTTTCGTACTTTTTTCAATGTCTTGACGGTGCTTTCGATATGGAACTGGATTCCCTTTTCCCCCGTCCGATCCTTGCTCGATCCGAGGTAGCAACGGGCAACGGAGGAACCGACTTCCTTGGCCACCCGGATCAGCAAGCGGAGGTGTTCCTCGGCACTTCCATACTTCTTGTTGAACTTGGCCGAAGTCGGGCAAATCCCTCCTGTTCCCGCTTGCAGTGCAATTCCTTGCTTTTTTGCTTCTTGCCGGACTTCGCTCAGGTAGCCCTTTTGGTGGGATTCGTATACCTCGAGATCAGAAAAAAGAAGGGCGTCGACTTTGTGCTTGCTTGCGTACTCGATTAATTGCTCGGCTTTCCAACCAAGGGCCCGAATTGAAAAGTTGTCAAACCCGAGGGGCGGGGCGGTTCTTGCCGGAGTTTCTTTCGAAAAGGCAAGCGTGTGGGCACCGAGGGAAGTTCCCATAACCGCTGTCTGGCGACAGAAGAGGCGTCTGGAGATAGTTTTATTGTACGGATTCATATCATTGATGGGTAGGAAACTTTACTAATCGATCAAGACTGAAAAGAGAAAGTTCGAATTCTTTTCAACCTGATAGTCGGACAAAAACTTATTCCCCGTGGTCTCTGGTTGAGGTGACGAAAGTCTTGTTCTTGTCATCAAGAACGATATTGCCCGAAGAAGCCCAGACTGCGTGAGCTTCGAAGTTTACCGAATTCTCAATGATTTGAACGAATTCGATCGAGGCCCAAGGAATGGCTCTTTCCGAGACCGGTTCGCTGGATAGTCCGCTTGCCTTGTTCAGCCTTTCGCCTGCAATGGCCCCGCTGGAACTGATCTTTCGAAAGTGGAACGAACGACCAAGCAAAATCAGGCAATTGTGGTTCTCGGCGATCACTCGGCCAATATACACATGCTTGTACTGACCCTCGAAAAAGCGTCGCATTCGAACCCTGACGTATTTGTGGGAGAAGGAATAAGGTTCCATAGATCATCATCTACTATTTCCATTTTGGGAATTCTGCAAATAAACTTTGAAAAAAAAGTGCGATCGAATTGGAAAAAATGAAAAGTTCGGGTTATATTGTATAATATGAAAAAGGATAGGGAAGAACCTGTACAAGAGTATAAGTTTCACTACCACTTCGGGGACGCCGTGGGGTCTTCGGATAAGTACTTTTTGGCTCACGATTTGAATGAGGCCAAGGAGATGTTCGACTATTCCTGCGAAAAGCGATCCGTCCATCCCGAAGTTACGAAAATCGAGCAATGGAATCGTTGGAATGCCTCGTGGGAGGTTATCGACAACGAGGTCACCGATCCGAGTCGGAATTGAATCAGTACTCAGCGTAAACCAAGTTTGCCTTGGCGAGCTTGTGCTCCCCTGTGTATCGGTAACCCCATAATCTTTTGTCACAAGTCACGCATCCGTCAAGACAAGCTATGTTTTCATTGATTTTGGTGACGTGAGGTTCGAGGCAATAATGTCCGATGAAAACTGGCTTGTCGTCTTTTGGGTAGGGTTCGATCAATCGAATGTCCCGATGCTCCGGAAACTCTTTGAGTGAATTACCATACATCGGTGAGAAGAGCACTTTGGAAAAGGGCTTTCCCCTCAAGTCTTCCCACCACCTGAGTCGCCCTTTTCCCCGGATTTCTCCGAAACGGTCGCGCAGAACCGAACTTCGGGGCAGATGGGCTTTGACTCCCTTGAGAATGAGGTCTACGGCCTTTCTTTCGGGAGAGCTTTTGTCGCGGGTCTTTCGGACGAATTCGTCACTTGGGACTTGAGTTGTTGAAAGGAAGGAAATCGAAGAGGAATGCCAAGCAGCGTGAACGACGCGAATCTCCTCGAGGTCAAGAAACAAGGGTAGTGTTTTAAGCCAGGGAAGGAATGGTTCGTAGCCTGGGTTCGGCAAGGGTTTCTTTGTGGCGGCGAGCTGCAGAACATTGAACTCGTGATTCCCCAAAGTAAGGAATGCGTTTCCTTGTTCGCAAGTTTCTCGAACGGTTCTCAGTACGCCGATGGAGTCGGGTCCGCGGTTAATAAGATCGCCCACGAAGATTAACTTTCTTCCCTCTGCGTGCTCGTAGGATTTTCCTTTTCTCGAATAGCCAAGTTGCTCTACCAGTGAGTCGAGCAAGTCGAGGTATCCGTGCACGTCTCCGATCAGGTCGTAGCAGTCGGATGCCGGATGCGGTTTTGGGCTTTGGGTCAAGTCGTTTGGCTCTTGTTTTAACGAAGGAAACTGTCTTTTTTTCCGTCGGCTTGCTTCCATGCTTTCGAGTTCCAATCGTAGGCATACCTGGCATAGCCATCAATGACCAGAACGCCGCCTTTGATTTTCCAAGAACTCCAAGTGTGCATATTGTTTCCCCGTTTGCCTTCGCATTTTCCTTGTGGCTTGAAGAACGACTTGGATGTCTTGCGGAAGTTGAAGAACCAAGTTTCCTTGGTGTGCCAGTTGGTCAATGTCCATTTTCTGCCAACAAGCAAATTGCCAAGCTTTGCGTCGAGCTTTTTTCCCTCCGGAAGAGGAGCAGGAGAAGGGGTGATTGCTCTGACTCTGCCCTTGAGGAATTGCTCGTATTCAAGGGCAATGCTTTCGAAATCAATCTTGATTCCTTGCTCCTTTGTTTTTTGGAGAAAAACAATTGAACTGAATCGGTCAGGCTCGATTTCAACCATACTTGCGTGAAGCAAGTTGTTCAAAAGGGTGGAATTGCCTCTTCTGAGCGAAATCTCCCCGAGTTTGTGGAGCAGCGGTTCCTTGGCCGAGCCAAGGGAAACCATTTCGCCCGGTTTGCCCATGGCAAGAAGGGTCATCCGGTAGAGCAATTCTTCGTTTTCGGGATCAACCAGCAGACCCAATGCGATCATTCGCTTGCCCAAAAGGCTTTCGGGTTTTTTATTCAGTTTCTCGGTTGCATATTCAGCCGCCAAATCGGCAAGAGCCTTTCCCTCGTCTCGAGGGAGTTCGCTCATATAGGGGAGAGTGAGACCAAAGGCTGGAATCGGTTGACTTGCGTTTCTCAACAAGTATTCGAAGTCCGTACTCAAGCCCCTGCGCTTGGCCCGTTGCATAGCAACGATCAACTCTTTTCTATTCGGGTCAAGGAGATCGGAGGACGAAAAAAGGAGAAGTTGAAAATAACTGGGCCTAGTTCCGGCAAATTGCCTCAGGTGTCTGGCCAAGTCCCGTTCATTGGTGGCAGGGCCGAAAGCTTGGGCGGGGATCTTTGCTCCGCTCTCAAGAAGGCCTTTCAAGTAAAAAACTTTGTCTTTTGTCAATACGCACAGCAGATCGCTTAACTGGAGCAATTTGTGAGCGGTCGGGTCTGCCCGGTTTTCGGAGAAACGCTTGCTTGCCACGCTCAACGTGGCTTCTCCCAAACTTTGGGAAACTTCGGGGGCGATTGGCCAAGGGACCGCTTTCGAAAGAAGGGGGTTGTTGCCACAGCAAACAATCACGGTAAGCATTACCGCCGAGCGACAAAATATACGGGAATTGAAAGAGAGGACGGTCATTCGAATATTCTAAAGTTTACCGATTGGTAGTTCTTGGATAAAGAAAAAAGGGTAACTCCAACAATTGACTTTGAGCAAACAAGCCAATGACTTCTTTTTTTGATTATCCGATCCGGCAGAGCGGTGGGCCCCGAATGGGCAAAATGATTTTGCCTGGCGGCGAGGTACCCACCCCCGTATTCATGCCCGTGGGCACTCAGGCAACGGTCAAGGGTCTTTTGCCCATTGATTTGACTGAAGTCGTCCGTGCTCCGATCATATTGGGGAATACTTATCACCTGAACCTGCGCCCCGGGGTCGAAATCATCAGAGATGGTGGTGGTTTGTCCCGCTTTATGAACTGGAATGGCCCAGTTCTTACCGATAGCGGAGGCTTTCAGGTCTTCAGTCTTTCAAAGCTGAGAAAAGTTTCCGATGAAGGAGTCAGGTTCAAATCACATCTTGACGGGAAGGAAATCTTTCTTGGTCCCAAGGAAGCGATCTTGATTCAAGATGGGTTGCGGTCGGATATCGCAATGTGCCTAGACGAATGCCCGGCAGCCGAGGCTTCCCGGGAGGAAGTGGAGGCAGCCGTCAAGCGAACTACGCTGTGGGCGGGAGCCTGTATGAATTCCTGGAAGGCGGGTGAGGCGGAAGGTGATGGAAGGAAATTGTTTGGGATCGTACAGGGTGGAAGATTCCAGGACTTGCGCTCGCGGTCAGCCGATGAATTGGCAAAACTTGATTTCCCAGGATACGCGGTTGGCGGAGTGAGTGTCGGTGAGACGGAGAAGGAGATGTTGGAGCAAGTCGAGTGGACCCTCCGTTCCTTGCCCGAAGAAAAACCGCGTTATGTGATGGGGGTGGGGACTCCGCCGCAACTCCTCAAGATGATCGGTCTTGGAGTCGATATGTTTGATTGCGTAATGCCGAGCCGGGCTGCCCGGCATGGGACGGCCTATACTCGATCAGGGGTTTTGAATCTTCGGAACGAGCGTTTTCGGAATGATTTTTCGGCACTTGACGAGGATACCGATTGTTATGTCTCCAAAGAATTCACCAAATCTTACATCAGGCATTTGTTCATGTCCAAGGAGTCCTTGGGCGGGGTCTTGCTGACCCTCCATAACCTCAGGTTCTATGTTCAGTTGATGGAAGAAGCCCGTGCGAAAATAGCGGATGGAATGTTCGATAGCTGGGCTCAATCATGGATCATGGAATACGAGTCAGGTTCTTCCGTCCGATAATTCCGCCCAAAAAAAAGCCGAGCTAGGCTCGGCTTTTTATAAAGATGAGGGAGGATGATTTTATTTCGAAGCCTTTGGCGCCTTCAACTCGGCATCCTTGGGACCTGCGTCCTTGGGGGAAGTGCCTTTCCATTCGCATACGTATCCTTTGACTTTCCCCGAAAAATCAGTCGTTGCAGCCCATTTCCCGTTTTTCCCATTGAGGATGAGGAAATTGTATCCCGGGGCGGAAGAAGGTTGTTTGGCATCCCAACTCTTGAACTTAAAAGCTTCTCCGTTATCCCAAGTCCATACGCCTTCCTTGAATTCATCGGTTCCACCAAGCCAAACCAAGTGGTCCTTGGCAAGGCGGCGAACGAATTCGTTTTCCTGTTCAGTCGATATGACGACGAGCTGGCCGCCGATATCGTCACAGGCAAACTTGGCTTCCCACCACGTGCTGTTGGTATCGAGAAAGGCCTTGTAGTGGTTTCCTCGAAAGGCAACGGCGTCTTTCGCCGGTTCGACCTTGTCGGCGAAGGCCGCGTTCGTGAAAAGAAATGCGAGAATGGCGGAGAGTATGAGACAGGATTTATTCATAATTGTTATAACCTAATAGAAGAAACCACTCGTTTCGCAACAATTTTTCCAAAAGTTTGGGACTTTCCTGGAAAAGGGCACAGTGATTTTCAAAAGAGATTTTCAAGTGTGAGAATCTCTTCCCTTATGCAAATTCCTCATGTTCATGCACGAAGGTCGCCGATTCGCGAAGAATCAAAACAAGAGCGATCAGGACTTGGTTTTGTCGAAAGCGGAATCAGAGGGTTCTCTTGCCGGCAAGTTCGTGGGTAAAGCAGTCGATGGCTTTTTGGTTGATGAATCGCTTAAAAAAAGAAAAAGCAGGCCGAGAAGGGGAACGAAAACGACGGCAAACACAACCAAGCTTTGCTTGAAAATGTCTCGTTTGTTCGGGAAGTAGGCGATGCTGGGTTCATAGGCAAACGAATCCATTCGGAGGGGGTCATTCTGCTCGGAAGGAAGGGCTTGCTTAATGTTCAGGTCGGAGAGTCTGGTATGGATGGAATCAGTGCTCTTTTGAACCACAGCGAGTTGTCGTTTGAAGTTTCCGAGCGTGTCCTCGATGTCGCCAAGCATCTCCGATTCCATTTGAAGTTTGGTCATTGTCATGCCAAATTCATTTTCCTCTGCGCTATGTAATTGGTATTTGTCCTTGAGGTCTTCGATCGCCCGCCTAACCGACAATCCCAGATCGTCCTTCAGCTGCTCTAGCTTTTTGGTATTCTCCAGCATCTTGGGGTGCTTGTCCAAGTAACCCGATCCGGTTTCCTTTAAGTTTTTCCTGAACTTTTCCAATTCATGGAGTGTCTGCCGCAAGGCCGGGACGTTTTCGAACTGCTTGATGGCATCAATCTCGAAAAACTCCTTGATCCGGGCAATGTCGCCCTCGATATTATTCGGGCCAGTCGCGTTTCGGTCCGGCATGGTCATCTTCATTTTGATCTCCAAGATCTGACGAAGAAAAGAATTGATTCGAATTTGCTCTATTTTGGAATTCGTTATTTCCTTCATCAGGCGTTCCTTAAAATAAGCGACCCGGGTTTTCTCATCCTGGAGGTGGGGCAGTTCATGCAATTTCTTGAACTGGTCCATTTCTTCGGCAATTCTCCGTTCTTTGCTCAAGCTGTTGTCAAGAAGGTCCTCCAGGGTCTGCTTTGCGAATCCGATTTGTTCGCTTTGGGTATTCTTGTGGAGCTTGTCGTATTCCTGCTGGACCAAGTCGGCCACGTACTTGGCTCCCAATGCGCTCCTTGCGGAAGAGGTAATGATGAAGCGGGGCATCCCCTGGGAGCCCGCCAGTGTAACGCTGTAGTTGAAGGTCGAACCCAGGTCCGCGATTATGCCTTCTTTGATAAAAGGAGCCAGAAGCACTGACTTGTATGTCGGATTGTTGTCCAGTCGGAGGATCACATTGGCCCTCAGTTGTTGACTGTTCAAGCCCTCGGTGTGCCGAGATACAAGGCTCTGGAGGTGATTGTCTCTATCCACGCTTTGCAGGTTCAGGATGGCGGGGGGAGGCGTAAGGTTAAAGGAGCATGAACTCTGGAACCATTCCGGTTCCTGCAAGTGGTAGAAAGCATAAGCCAGAGAGACAGAAAGCGGAATCGATAGGGTGCCGATGATTGTCCCAAGCCATGCACAGAGTTTAAGTGAAATGCCGCAACGCGTTGCCCTCGCCCTGCGCAGGGCGATGATTCCAAAGATGATTGGCACGACGGGTACGAAAAGCAATGCGCAAGTCAAACTGATGATTGCCGATACTTTCGGTTTTTTCCCCTCGTGGTCTTTGGTTTCCATATTCTGAACTTCAATCATTCATGCCTTATGCAGTCAAGTGCCCTAATCGGTTAATGTTCCAAATGAAGACATTCTACCGAATGGACGATTTTCGTGGACTCTCGTAAATGGTTTGTGGAGCGAAGCACTGTCGTTGGTATGGGCTTTATCTTGACTAGGGATTGGTAATCGGGCAGATTTAGTGTCTTGTCGTTTATTTGGCAAGCAGGTCGGGCCGTAGCGCAGTCTGGTAGCGCACTTCGCTGGGGGTGAAGGGGTCGTGAGTTCAAATCTCACCGGCCCGACCATTTTTTTTTCCTACATCATTACCTCCATTCAACAGGCGATTATGAAAAAGACATTTACCGTAGGATGGCTTGGGACCGGTGTTATGGGGGAACCCATGGCGGGGCATTTGCTTGACGCCGGCCATTCTCTGATTGTTCACACCCGAACCCGAAGCAAGGCGGATTCCTTGATTGCCCAAGGAGCCGAATGGGCAAACTCGCCATCCGAGGCTGCCGAACGCTCGGATTTCGTATTCACAATGTTAGGCTACCCTCAAGACGTGGAGCGGATCTACTGTGCGGAAGACGGAGTTTTTGCCGGGTGTCGCACAAATTCCGTGTTGATCGACATGACGACTTCCAATCCGGATCTAGCCAAACGGATTGCAGGGAAGGCCTTGGAACGACATGCCCAAGCGCTTGATGCTCCCGTAAGTGGCGGAGACATAGGGGCCAAAAACGGGACTTTGGCGATCATGTGCGGAGGGGAAAAAGAAACTTTCGATAGGGTTCTTCCTCTGTTTCGCTCCATCGGAGACAAGATCGAACTATTTGGCTCTTCCGGTTCCGGACAGCGGGTCAAGATGGCCAATCAAATTCTGATCGCCTCAACCATGGTCGGCACGGTTGAAGCCTTGTTGTACGCGGAAAGGGCGAAGTTGGATCCGAGTCGCGTTATCGGTCTGATCGGTCAAGGCGCCGCTGGTTGCTGGTCCATCAATCAGCTCGGACCGAGGATGGTCGAATCAGATTGGGAACCGGGGTTCTTCGTCAAGCATTTCGTCAAGGACATGGGGATTGCCTTGGATGATTCGAAGCGAATGGGCTTGAACTTGAGGGGCCTTGCTTTGGCCTCCGAGTTTTACGAACGGGTTGAAAAAGAAGGGTTTGCGGATAAAGGAACTCAAATCCTGCTCAAGGTCCTCAGGAAGATGAATGAATCTTGATGAGATTCTTGTGAAAAGAGTGTTTCCAAATTCCTTGGAATCAGTAAGATAATACTTTTTTTATATTTATCATGGTCAATTTAGTTACGGGAGGAGCAGGGTTTTTGGGTAGTCACTTGTGTGACCGCCTGCTTGAGCGAGGGCAGGAGGTTATCTGTCTGGATAACTTTTTTACCGGACGCAGGCGTAACGTTCTCCATCTTCTCGACAACCCAAAATTCGAATTGATGCGTCACGATGTGGTCGATCCTTTCAAGCTGGAAATCGATCGAATTTACAACTTGGCTTGCCCGGCATCACCCGTTCATTATCAGTTCAACCCGATCAAGACGGCCAAGACGTCGGCTATGGGCGCGATCAATTGCCTGGGGTTGGCCAAGAGGGTGGGGGCCCGTATCCTCCAAGCTTCTACCTCCGAGGTTTACGGTGACCCGGAAGTTCATCCCCAACCCGAAGAATATCGTGGCAACGTCAATCCGATTGGCTTGCGGGCCTGTTATGACGAGGGGAAGCGATATGCCGAAACCCTCTTCTTCGACTACCACAGGGAGAACAAGGTGGATATCCGGGTAGTCCGGATCTTCAATACTTATGGACCCCGAATGTTGGCGGACGATGGAAGGGTTGTCTCCAATTTTATTGTCCAGGCCTTGAAGGGAGAGAACCTTACGATCTATGGAGACGGTTCTCAAACTCGCTCCTTTTGCTATGTGGACGATTTGCTGGAAGGAATGATAGGCGTCATGGAACAGGAGAAAACCGTCGGGCCAATAAATTTGGGCAACCCGATCGAGTTCACGATCAAAGAATTGGCCCAGAAAGTACTGAGCATGACAAGTTCTTCATCTTCGCTTGTAGAGAACCCTCTGCCTTCGGATGACCCGACCCAGCGCAAGCCTGACATCAGCCTCGCGAAGGAGGTACTTGACTGGTCCCCCCAAGTCGAGCTCGAAGAGGGCCTTGAGCGTACAATTTCCTATTTCAGAGCACAACTCGAATCCTGATTTTTTTGGCATGAATCCTTTAGCTCCCTTCAAATCGATATTGAATTCCCTCAAGGGAAGAAATCATCGCAAGTACCTTAAGAAATGCGCCCCGATCGTAGTTGAGATCAACCGGATCGAAAAGGAGTATCAAAATCTTACGGATGATCAGTTGAAAGCCAAAACGCCCGAATTGATGGAGCGCTACCAGAAGGGGGAATCCCTTGAGGAAATGCTTCCCGAAGCCTTTGCCACGGTCAAGAACGCAGCCCGTCGGCTCTGTGGAGAATCGATATCGGTATGCGATCATCCCATTCTTTGGGAGATGGTGCACTATGACGTTCAGTTGATCGGGGGAATGGCTTTGCACGATAGACACATCGCCGAAATGGCTACGGGCGAGGGAAAGACCCTGGTTTCGACCTGTCCCCTCTACCTGAACGCGTTAAGCGGAAACAACTGTCAACTTGTCACGGTCAACGATTACCTCGCCTTGAGAGATTCCCATTGGATGGGAGCTCTTTTCGAATACCTCGGTCTGACGGTCGGATGCATTCAGAACAACATGCCTTCCTCCGAACGCCGGGTAATGTATGAACGGAACATTACCTACGGAACCGCATCCGAGTTCGGGTTCGACTACCTGCGGGACAATGGAATGGCTACTTGCAAGGAGGACCAAGTTCAGAAGGATCACTTTTTTTGCATCATTGACGAAGCGGATTCCATTCTGATCGACGAGGCCAGGACGCCCTTGATTATTTCCGGACCGATGAGGGAGGACAATCCTTTGCCGTTTGATGAGATGAAGCCCAAGGTCATGAAGCTTTTCGATACGCAGTTGAGGCAGTGCAATAAGCTTGCTGAAGAGGCAAAAAGTGCCTTTGGAAAAGAGGATCTGTCGGACGAAGATGCGGACGAGGCAACGGCCAAGCTATACCAAGTCAAGCGGGGCATGCCTACGCATCGGCAATTCATGCGCATGATGGAGAATGCCTCCATTCGAAAGGGATTCGAAAAATTCGATCTGGAGATGAATTCCGATTACAACAAGACGCGGGCTTACGACTTAAAGGAGGATTTGCACTACGTTATCGATGAAAAGAACCAGC
>Ga0315321_10001766_pt1 | contig 16722 bp, 16 predicted proteins | sample M180m21515metaG_FD_203464 | JGI IMG/M metagenome (GOLD analysis project Ga0315321, IMG submission 203464) | Ammonia-oxidizing marine archaeal communities from Monterey Bay, California, United States - M1 80m 21515 | ecosystem: Environmental > Aquatic > Marine > Intertidal zone | place: USA... | reverse complement strand
ACGGGCAGGATCTGGAGCAGCAACTTCTCGACCTTTGAGCGCTCCGTATCGAGGAGGTTCTGAAGCCGAATGGACGTGAAACTGTTCAAGAGAAGGATGGTGCCGCACAAGCCAACGGTCAGGGCGGTATAGAAGTACGTCATCAATGTGGTGATGTCGTCGCTGACGGACAAGCCGGCCACGCTGACGGGGGGCCCCCAGCCTTCGAGGCCGAAGTACAGCACAGTACATCCCAGCCCATGAAGAGTCATACCCAGTGCGCTGCGGGGCCAGATGATGGTTCCACCGAGCGCAATGGGCAGGCACAGCAAATGGGGCTGCGCGTCGGTGCCGAGGCTCAAGGTCAGGAACAGCGCGGTGGCGAGGAGGGACACCGAGAAAGTGATTCCAGACAGCGCGGCCATGCCCCGGTGCAGGAGAATGAAGCACGCGACGTAGAGCACGGACGACAGGGTCAGGAGCAGGAGCGCACGCACCGGCACCGTGTCGCCGATCACAAAGAACGACCCCATGATGGTCAGGTTGGAGAGCAGCGCGAGCACGATGGCAAGCTTGTTCACCAGGAGCGCGCGCTGTTGGATGGGGTTTGCACTGGCAGCATCGGCCGCAGGCCCGCTCTCAAATAGAGTCCTCCAGGTGGACATGCGTTGTGCCGGGTCGGATGTGTGCATGGTGAGATCTCGCAGGGTCGGGCCACAGGCAGAACGCAAGGAAGCGGTGCCGGGGGTGCGCAGGTCTCGGCCTGAGCCCGTAGCAGGGGTGAGTCCCCTTGTAGCAGTCTACGCCTCGGCCGTTCGACCGGTCAATGCTCGAGCGGAGGCGAAGCCGGCCACACCGGCACCCTGCACGTGCCCGGACTTTGGTCTGCGCCCGGTGGGGCCAGGACAGACTCATGCGGCCCCGTGCCCCAATCGCGCAGCGTGGATCGGCACACCGGCGACTTGGAGCGTGCCAGCTCATCCGTCGAATCTTGTGCAATCGTAGTTAACGTTGGGGTGGAAGCTGCTTGTGTTTGGTTGAGCCCGAACAGCACCCAAAGGGATAGGGCACAAGGGATAGGACACAAGGGATAGGACACAAGGGATACAGCCGTCCGGCTTCAAGTTGATTGCCTGTAGCCGGAATGCCTGAGCCATCCTGCACAGAGGTCTGGGGTCACCTGTCCCCAGATGGTGGTGACCAGAGAGCGGAGGAGTCGGAGCGTCCGTGTCGGCAAGTCTCGGACAAGCTTCTTGACCCACGCCCACGTCAATTCAATAGGGGTGAGCTCGGGGCTGTAGGCGGGCAAGTACAGGGCAGTCGCACCGAGCTGTGCGAGGGTCTCCGCCACGCCCGCGACGCGATGGATTGATGGTCCATCCATGACCACGATGTCGCCTTCATTCAGCGTCGGGCCTACTCGCAGACCTCACATACGACCTCGCATTCAGCGGCATCTGCGCAAGTCGTGCCGTCGGCGCACTCACAGACGTCGTTGACGCACTCGTAGTCCGTGGAGCAGCTCGTTCCGGCAGAGTCGTCGGAGTTGTCCTTGTCGCCACAAGCGGCCAGGGAGAGCATGGCGAAGAAGGCAAAGGCGGTCGAGCGCATAGGAACCTCGTTGGACTGGATGTTGTGCACCAGCGATCATATCGGGAACCAGGGTCACAGTCCACCCCATCGGCGCTGCAACACCCCCGGTGAGCGGCTTCATGGGTTGGTGCGCAGAGCTGGCGCGACCTGCCCGAGTGCGGGGGGCCGGCGCGGGCGGGCTGGTCGGTTGTCGTGGTCACCTGCAGTCGTCCTGTTGCCAGTCCGACCGGTCCAGAGGCCCGTATCGTCGGTGCCGGAGGGCTGAGCTCAAGGCCGTGGCGAGTCGTCCTTGCGGGATGCGGGTCGGGTGACTACCTTTACCTTCGCTTTCTTCCATTTGCTACAATGCAGCGGGAGGGGTCGCTTAGGTGTTCATGGCCCAACCGTTCATTTGAAGGATTTGATAACATGAGTGGACAGCAAAAAAGCTCTGGCTTTGAGCGTCGCTGGTGGTCTCGTGGGGTGCGCTCGGGCCAAAGTCAAGCTCAAGCATGCAGTCGACACACCGCCTCCCGCCGCCGATGTGGTGGTGGTTCTGCCAGACGACCGCAGTGGGCTTGTTACTGCGTTGGGCGAGATGTACGATCTGGAGACTGCCGGCGAAGCCCTGAGCCATGCTGCCGACACCGTGTCGCGTCGTGTGAAGTCCAACCGCAGTGAAGCAACGTCCGTTGAAGCGGGGAGTGGTGCTGTTTGGAGCGCGCCCCGTGCTCCAGCCAAAGACGGAGCCAAGTGGGGCGAGTGGTACGAGGCGGCACTCACGAAAGCGGTGCCTGGTGACCTGAATTTCCGCGTGGTCGACGAGGTGGAAGCGCTGACTGTGTTGGACTGTGACTACGTGTTTACGCTCATGGCGCCGAGTGAAGAAGAGCGGAGGAGGCGACGAATCCCTGGCGCGCAGATGTTGAAGGGGTACAGCAAGATGGGCAAGGTCTACGGTTCGATATACGGCATCTCCAGCAAGAAGGGGGAGTGGGAACTGGCGCGGTGTCGTGACGGTGAGGTGCTTGGTCGCGGGGCCATGAAGCACAGCTACACTCGCATGTGGTGGGCCTTGCAGTTTCGGAAGAGCCAGAAGATCAAGCTCATGGACAACGCCTTCGAACCGCTCACGACAGACCTGCGCGACCCGGCGGCAGAGGCGGACAGGACGTTGTGGCCGTCGCTCGCAGCGAACATTGCATCCGAGCGCGGCGAGGCGGCCTCCGCCGACGCTCCGGGCACTCGAATGGGTGTGACACCTGTTGAGGAGGGAGACTTTGCGAGTCCGTACATGGCGGACGGTTCCCTCGCAAAGTGGGACCTCCGGTTGATGTTCGGCTCACTTGCCGGTGCCGCCACCGAGGAGCTCACGAAGGCGGCAGTACGGAAGGTGGCTGGTAGCGGAAGGGTTGCAGACAAGGTCGGCGAATTTGGAGGCGGGCTTGCCGGCGGCTTGGTCGAGAACTCCATCACCAGCAAGCTCAAGGCGGATCACTACTTCGAAGACGTGTGTTCCCTCGCGGTCTGGCTCGACACGTCCTATGCACATCGGGGCGACTACTTGTTTGCCCTGTCGACCGCCACACAAGTGTACCCAGATCTCCGTTCGACCTACCGGTCCTGTCTGTTCGACGCGGCGAAAGCGCGAGCTGGGGAGTGAGCGGAAGGCTCCGGGCGTACAGCGCCCTTCGTAGGGGGAGGTGCCTCCGGCGACCGTCGACCGTCTACGCAGAGACGGTGGATGTGGCAGGGCTGTAGGAGGCCATCTCCCCGCAGATGAACTTGTACGCACACCAGGTTGGAGTCGGCGAGCCGGTGGACATCCTCCGGTGCTACTCCAACGCGAACCTCTGGGACTTCAGCACCTACGAGGAGCCTGCCGCGGGCCTGGCCAACGGCCTGAGCACGGGCACCGTCCGCTTTGGCGACACCAGTGGCGAGACCGCGGCGCGCCGTGAAGCCTCCGACTCGTCGCCATCCGATTCTACATAGCGGTAGAACAGCTCACCGGGTGTATTCATTGCGCGAGCACAGGATGTCTGTTGCTCCGGGTAAAGGGCCGTCAGCAAGCGGGTCTATGGAGCCTCTTTTGCCTGTCATAGTGTAGCCTGGAGCTGGAGGCAACCATGGACACCCGCGACGATCCCGAGTCCTATCGACGCTACCTGGCGACTATGGACTCGAGCCGACCTGGATCCCGAGATCGTCTCGCCCCAGACCGCCCAGACCGTTCAGCAGGGGATCGAGGCATGCAATCGAGTTTGGAGGGGCCTATGTGGGAAGCTGCCCGGTTATGGAGACTCAATGCTCGCTCGTCCGTTCGCCTGTCTGCTTGGTATCGTGGTTCTGCCCGCGGCGGCGCTGTCCGCGCCCTCCCCCCGAGCCCCTCTCCCCGCTCCGCCACTGCGAACGCCTGCGCAGCTCCTTACCAACCTCGTCGACGTCCTGCCCCCGCGCCCAGAGGCCAATCGGCGGGAGCTGTTTCCAGTCGGCTTCTCGACGGACGGTGCCTTCGCGTACTTCTCGAACGCCTACTACCCGGAGGTCGAGGGGACTTCGTGGTCGTTTGTTGTGCAGGACCTTGTGACCGACAAGCAGCTCGTCCGCCTGCCGCCCTCCGGCGCGCCCTTGGTGCCGACGCTCGAGGAAGGCATCGCCGCCCACCGCGCAGCGATCGAGGCCGCTCTGAAGACTCACGGCATCACCGCACTGGCTCGCACGCCCGCGGTGCCGGCAGCAGCTGACCCCGGCACGCCGCTGCTGCGGCCCTTTCCCCTGTTCGTCGGGTCAAGCGCCTGCTCTGTCGACGCCGCTCGCAAGCCCGACGACAACTTCGCCCTGACCTTTCGGTGCGGTAACCACGCGAAGTCCCTGGGGAGTGTCTGGACCATCGTCGCCGGGCCGGTGGCCACCGGAGCGCTGGTCAGCCCGCACGAAGCCCGGGTCGCCGTGATTGTGCAGACCGCAACCCGGGCATTGCACGGCTCGGACCCGATGAACCTCAACTACGCGGTGTTCGGAGCGCACCTCGATAAGGGATTTGAGGCGGTGCCGACCGGAAGGTGACGACCTGTCCGGCGTTCGTTGCAGACACCTCCCCGCCCTGAGCGTCCGCCCTAGCGGTGAGGTCGGCCCACCGCGGCACCGTGCTTTGCGTATCCCTCCTCTATCAGGGAGAGCGGCCGGTTCATGTGGGCTCGAGTGTCTCCAGGGTCAGCTCGGAGTTCATGCTGGCCTTGAAGGTGTGGGTGAGGGTGTCGAAGTCGACACAGTCGTGGTGGCTGCTGTTGTCTTCGTTTGGACCGGAGACGAGCGACCAGGAGCCATCGCCGTCTTCAGAAAACTCGTGGCCTTGGTCCAGCTCGATTCCGCCGCCATGGCTGGCATTTGTGTTGACGGACACCCAGTCCACGCCAGAGACCGTCTGGGCCGAGTAGTGATAGTCCCCCGTTGAGGCGTCGCAGCTCACGTCGACGGAAATGAAGACCTCCTCGGTGCCCGAGCCGGTTCCGGAGTCACCGCCTCCACCCCCATTCTTGTCGGATCCGGTCGAGTTATCACAGCCAGGGGCAGCCAACAGCAGACACGGCAACAGCAGAGTGCGCATCCAGTGATTGAGGGAGGCCCGACGAGCGGACTGCAGGTGCGTTGAACCGATGCACATGTTGCTATCCTTGTGTTCTTTCATGTTAGCAGAGGGCGACGGTCACAGCAACTCCGCAACGTGTCAACAACTTTGAGACTCTGAACAATAGGATTTACGGAAGTTCGGGAGGGTTGTCTTCCGGTGAAGACGCAGTCGCCGTGGTCCCAAAAGCTCAATCCAACATGGGAGGCTGCACTCAATGCAGTAAATCACGACTGGTCCAACAAGTGGAGACATCCACTCCACGTGCGCTGTCTTACCCCAAACACCCCCTGCGACGCGAATGGGGCAGCCATGCCGAGCTCTGTTTCTCCAAGAGTGGCGAAACAGACCCTGCTCAGGCGCGAATCCGCCCGGAACGGAACCCTCTATTGGTTGGTATTGGCCAAGTTTGGGTGCGTTGTGCGGCTCGTGGCCCACTGCCAACCTATGCGTTAAAACCGAAGGCCACTTTGGTCCATCAGCTCTTGGGGGTGTGTCGGACCAGTCGATCTCCATTGCGCTCAAGATGGGGCGCACGCGCGGCCACGGCCTCAAGGAAGCCCTCCTTGTCAGCGGGCGACACATTGGGACCCATGGACGAACCCGCCTGGATGTGCAGGCGATCGAGCGAGAGCGCTGGACTCGAAATCGGGTTCCGTGTCGGACAAATGCCCTCGATCTTGTCGTATGGCACCTTCGAGCGGACCATGCCGTAGCGGATCTCGATGTGATCAGCCTTCGCCGTATACCGCATGGGCCACACAAGCCCTCCGAAGATGGCCAGGACGAACAGCAGACCGCCTGCAGCAATCGCTATCTGGAGCATGTCCCCGGACATGAGGCTCGCCCCCAAGGACACGAGCCCACCAATGGGCATGGCGACCAGGATCAAGCCCAGCCACCAATCCACCTTGCTGTTGAAAACTTGTTCGTCCAAACTTCCTCCCATCGTGAAGCGAGTGGTTCATCCGTACTATGGGTCACGCGGAGCTGCTTACACTATTACACTAGTGGAGATCTGGCCCAGCGGCGGAAGCACACGATGCGTCGGCGGCGGAAGCACACCTCGACCTCTGAGCGCCAACCAGTCTGGGAGCTCCGGAGCCGCAAGCGGAAGGACGGCGCCTGAGCGAGATGCTCGGACCTCCTGCCAGGTAGTGCGCTGGAAGGCAGGGCCCGCGTTCGGTAGAAATGCGGTGCCATGTCGAACACCATCGGTCACTACCAGCTTGTCGAGCGCCTGGGAGCAGGCACCTTCGGCGTCGTCTGGCGCGCGCGCCACCACCGTGTGGAGCAGATCGAGGTCGCCGTGAAGGTGCTTCGCTCCGAGCTCGCCGCCGACCCCGACTTCGTGCGGGGGCTGGAGCGGGAGTGCGCGCTGCTCCACCAGCTCGCCCATCCACGCATCGTGGGCTTTCGCGACCTGGTGTTGACCGATGGCGGCGCGGCCATGGTGCTGGAGCTGCTCCACGGTCAGGATCTCCACAGCCGCATCCAACGGGGTGCTCTGCCTCCAGCAGAGGTCGCCAACCACCTCGACGCCATCCTCACCGGCCTCGCCCACGCCCACGCCCACGGTGTTCTCCACCGCGACATCAAGCCAGCCAACGTGTTTCTGTGTCGCCGTGGGGGCATCAAGCTGCTCGACTTCGGCATCGCGCGGGCGGCCGAGGGGGCCCACGCCACCCGCACTGGCCTCATCGCGGGCACCTACGACTACATGGCGCCCGAGGTGTTTCAGGGCAAGCTTGGGGCAGCCGCTGACCTGTACGCCGCGGGCCTGGTCGCCTGGGAGATGCTGGTCGGCCGGGCGGCCTGCCCGCCTGGGGTGCCGGCTGCGAAGATGGGCTGGCACCTCGGGGTAGGACCGACGGACGTGCGCACAGAGGTGCCGGACTGTCCAGATGCCCTCGCTGAACGAATTCTGGGCTTGACCCAGACCGACCCCGAGCAGCGCGCTGCGGCGGCTGCGGTGGTGCCTGCAATCGAGGAAGCACCCGGTCCGCGCGCGCGGCGGCCGTCGCCGTCCACTGCGCCCGAAACGGTCCGATCGGTGCCAACGCCTGCACCCGGGGCGTCCCCGCTCTCTCCGACCCCACCCTCGCTCTCCTCGGCCCCGACCGCGCCCCGGACCGTGCACTCGGTTCCGCCCCAGCGGTCACCCGAGGTCACGGAGCCCTCCACCGGCACCGTGCGGGCGGTCCCGGTGCCGGCAGAGCCGCCAGCCGACCCTGGGCCGTCCCCCACTTCGGAATCTCTTCCAACTCCAGAACCAGCCCCATCGCCGGAACCAGCCCCATCACCGAGATCTGTTCCGTCCTCGCAGCCGCCCGCCCCGCCAGCGAATGCGCCGCCCCGAAAGGGCCCACCCCTAGGACTCATCGCTGCTGGCGTGCTCGGGCTCGGCGTCGTGGGACTGGTGGGCTGGTGGGCGAGTGGCCCGGCCGACTCCGACACTCCGGAGCCCGCCGCGGTGGTCACCCCCGAGCCCGAGGTCGTGGAGCCCCCGCCCCCCAGCTCGACGGACAAGGGCACCGCCGCCCTGGCGGCCTATTCAGCCGCCATGGAAGCCCTGGACTACGACGCAGCCCTCCGCTCGGCGAGCGATGCCCGCGGCCACTTCACCGATGCCGGCGACTCCCGCGCTGCGGCCGACACCGCGTGGCTGGAGGTCACCGCTGCCTTCGTTCTGCGCTCCGACGCCGACTTGAAAGCGGCCGTCTCTTGTCTTTCGGGCTCGAAGGCGGACTTCGCCGCTGCTCTGGCCGCCTACCTGCAGTCGGGCGACCCCCGGCACCTGCCCGCCGCCTCATTGTCCGCCTGGGGCCCCAAGGAGCGGGCCGCCTGGGGACTGTGGCTGGGGCCGGCCGGCGCGTCCTATCCGGGCCGGGACGATGCCCACCCCGGCGTGGGGTGGCTGTCGGAGGCCGTTGATGCAGCCGAGGAACTGTCCGACCCCGCCTACGCCATGGTGGCCGAGGTGGCCGTGGTCCGGCGCCTGCTGACACTGGGCGCAGACAAGGCCCGCACGCAGGCGGCTCTCGACGCACTCACGGCCCGCTGGACTGCGCTCGGCAGCCCCGTCGGCTTGGACAAGACCCTCGCACACCTCCGCCACCACGTCACAGGAGAGGGTGACGACCCCGCGGCGGCGCTGTCACAGCCCGCGCTGCACCGCCGGGGGGTGCTTGAGTTGGGTCTGGTGTCTGACGGCAGCCTCGGGCGGTCCACCACCACCGGCAAGTCCGCCTGGTCGGGGGTGTCGACGAAGACTGCGCCCGAGGAGGTCTGGTGGAGGCTGGCACTGATGGTGGAGGAGGCGTCCGCACACGCGCACTCCCAGGCTGGCATCGACCCCCTGTTTTCTGTGCCGCCGAGTCGCCGCAGCGCCTTGCTTCGGTCGCTGCACACCACCCGAGCGGCGGTCGAGGACCACTGGCTCGACAAGCGCAGCTCCATCGACGACGTGCTCGCGGCCCACGCCCGGGTGGAGGCGGAAGCGGGACTGGCCACTGTGACCGTGCCCAGGCTGGCCGACCTCCCGCCCCCTGGCATGTGGACCGTGTTGGGCTGGGGGGCTCCCGGCGCCACCCACCGCCTCGCCTTTGTGGGTGATGACCAGGTCGATGTGAAGGGGTCCACGCTGTCGGGCTTCAGCAAGCTGCGGCACGACCGCAACAAGGGTGGCTCCAGCGCGCTTCGGGCCGGAAACACCCTACGCAAGAAGCTTCTCGACCCATTCGGAGACATCCTTGCGGGCCGTGGCCGATACCGGGTGCTCGCCACCAGTCCGATTGTGCAGACCTGGCCGACCAGCTGGCCGGAGCAGCCCAGTGGACTCCGTGAGCTAGGTGACATCCGCTCGTTTTCGTTTGCGCCGGGCGCCCGCTACCTCACCGAAACCGAGGCCACCTGCTCCGCCAACACGGAGCGGGGCCGTCTGGCTGTGGTGGCGCCCAGCCCCACGTTGCTCCTACGGGAGTCCTCGGTTCAGGCTGAAGATGCGGGCGCGCGCCTGTCCGACTGGGACCGCCTCGCTCCGGGAGCCGACATCCTCGTGGTGTCGCTGTCGCTGTCCGATGGTCCGCTGCACCTCAACCGCGTGGCCCGCACCGATCTGTGCGGCAGTCGTGTCCTGGTGGTGGACGCAGATGGGCAGGACCCCCACCTGGTTGCCCGCCAATTCTTCGACGCCGGGGCGACCGAGGTCGCGGTGGTCGCGGGGGACCTGGGCGCTGCTGACGCCATCGCCACCTGGACCCAGAGCACCGTGGCGGGACTGAAGCGAGACCGTCGGATGTCCCGCGCGGTCTCGGACGGTCGCGATGCGTTGATACGTGCGCAGCTCGATGGGGCGCAGCCCTGGGTGGCCCTGGCCTACAGTCGCGGGTTCTGAGGACGGGTGTGCACCTGGTTCGCCCGAAACTTCGCTCAGGCACCGGGTGTGTGGTGGACGCTCAGCCAGGCCGGTTCGAGGGGGAGGGCGTCGTGAAGCGGCTTCCGCCACACCACGCGCTGGCTCTTGTGGCGGCGGCGCCCACTCCCGAGCTGGCAGCACGCCTGATCGCCGCCGGGGCTCCTGTCGAGGTGCGCGACGGCGAGTTTGGGGTGAACCTGCTCCATTTCGCTGCCGCTCGGGGGCAGGAGGCAGGCGTGGTGTCAGCGCTCGCCCAGGGCCGTCGAGTCGACGTAGTGCGCAAGCGTGGAAATCCGGCATCGGGATGAACATTCAAGACTTCCATTGAGATCTGTAGCAATGGCAGCTTGTCTTGCGAGCTGTCGAGGGCGGCAGCCACCCGGTGAGCGATGTAAAGGCGCTTGGAGGCCCACGGCCCTCCGTCCGCTTTGTAGCAGGTCTTTGTGTCCACCAGACAGGTGTCGTGGACCGCGACGCCGCATCCGTGTCATCGCACTCGATGTTGTTTTTATCGGAATCGCACTCGATCCAGAGGGTGCCGACCCATACATAAGTGTCGAAACCAATGCCGCTATGCATTACATATTCGCCCTGAAACACCTCTGCCACGTGGATAGTAAAGAGCTGTCCATTCACAGAGTCGGTATAGGACCGCTCCCCGCCGTCGGAAACCGCCTGCCCCCGGTGCGGACCTCAGCGAAGAAGTGGGACATCCCATCGTCAGTACAGTCCGCACAGTCCACCGCCTGGGCGATGAAGATATCTGGAACAGATCGCGACAGCCGACTTGGACGTGTGGTTGCTCTGAAGACAATGCATCCGAACTGCACAATCGGCGACTGGTCCCTCGGTTCGTACGCCGTCTCGGCACCACTCCGCTCCGCGAAGTCTCGCTGCCGATGGGCAGCTACCTGTGCATTCTCCAGCATCCCGAGCGGGTGGACGTTCGATACCCAGTCACCATTGGTCGGCGAGAGCACTGGCATGGCCATCCTCCCGATGCCACTGAGCCGCACCCCATCCGATTGCCGCGCCCCGACGAGCTCGGCGCCAACGACTGCTACGTTCCTGCCGGATGGTTTCCGTGTGGAGGTGACCCTCAGCACGACCGAGAACCTGCTTGGGCTACTCCATCGCGGTCTGGCGGAACACGATGCTGTCGATCGCCTGGTCGGCCACAGAGATCGACACATTGCTGGAATGCTCTACGATTCGCAGAACCACGGTGCCGCTGTACGGAGACGACATGCCAGTGAAGACGGTCAGGTTCTGCCCGTCTGTCGTGGTCTCTACACCCGTGGCAATCACCGAGCCCTCCGATGTCTCCGCGTAGAGCGTCCACTCAAAACAGTTGCCCGACTCATAGTTGGCGTAGTCGTCAAACACGAAAGACTCCACCGTCACGCCCCATCCTTCGTCGCTTGTGAATCCGATGTCGAAGGGATTGTTCACTTCGTACTGATCCATCTGCGCACCGTTCCACTCTCCATCGTCATAGAACTGCCAGTACCCACCGGGCGCAGACCAGGTCACCTCCACGTTCGGTGTACCGGCACTGACAATGCCGGTTTCGGGCGCAGACACGCGGGAGCCGAAGTCGGCGGGTATATCTGCATTGGTCAGGGTGCCTTCGAAGGTGAGCGCCGTCATTCCCGCGTCGTCGATGGCGGTGGGCATCTCAAAGGTGGAGACCACGCTGCGGTGGTCGGGTTGGTATTCGCTCAGGGGAATGTCGATCGTGACACCGTGGGCTTCCTGCGCGTCGGTCGGCAGCACCTCGCCAACGATCTTCGAGTCGACGGCGACCACAGAGTCCCCGGAATAGTGGACGAAGTCGATCCGGTCGAAGGGCTCCGTCTCGGGGTCGTACCCAACCCCATGTCGAACCCAGGTCTCGCCCCGACTGTCGTAGTTGGACGGGTCGATGGGAACGATCTCCCGATACGAGTCGACCAATCCCGCATCGGCCAGCACCTTGGAGGTCTGCCACTCCACACTTCGCCCGAAGTTCCAGCCGGCTGCTGCGGTCGCTTCGGTCCAGTCGAGGTGCGACGGCTCGTTGAAGTCGCCGGTGATGAAGACGGGCTGCCCCGCCTCAAGGTACGACGCGATGCTCGGCAGGAGGTCGAGCTCCACGTGGTCGGCCCGATAGAGCTTGGAGTCTGCGACGAGCTGCGCTTCGGTGACGCTGGTGTCGGCTTGTACGGTATAGGGACCGTAGGTGCCCCAGTACTGGTATGCGTTGACGAGGACCACGGTCTGACCTGGCGCCAACCGGACGACCACGCCTTGAGAGCCCCAGTCTCCGTAGGCGTGGGTGCTCGGGACGTCGAAGGTGCCCACGATGGGGTAGCGGCTCAGCACGGCCTCGTAGGTCGAGGACCCTCGGTAGGCGTAGTGAAAGCCCAGCTCCAAGGCGAGGGCAGCAATCGGTGCTTCGCTCATCGCCTCTTGGTAGCCGATGAGGTCTGCGCCGGATTCTCGGATGAGGGTGGCCAGCCGATCGGTCTGGGAGGGCCAGGTGTCATTCGAGTCCGCACCGGTGCCATCCCGCCAAGCATTGAGCGACAGCACCCGCAGCTCGAGGTCTTGGTCTGCATCCGGCGCGCCGGTGTCTGTGTCTGTGTCTGTGTCTGTGTCGGTGTCTGTGTCGGTGTCGGTGTCGGTGTCGGTGTCTGTGTCTGTGTCTGTGTCTGTGTCGGCTTGATCTGGCATGCCGCTTGGCGACGCATCCACCTCACCTCTCTTCGCAGTGGTCGGACTGCACCCAACGGCGACGGACAGGAGCAGAAGGCGGGTTTGGCGACATGGGAGAAGGGGCATGGCGAGGTCAACTTTGGAGGGATGAAGACGGGGGGCGCAAGTCGGCTCCCCACCATCCGCTCACAAGTGAGAGTTGGGGCATCTTGGACCCAAGATACCGTGGGTGTCTACCAAGCAAAGCCGTCGATCATGCGCGGCGTCCTGCTAGGACGAGGCAATAGACGTGCTTGAAGCGTCTGTCGAGATCTCGCTGCGGTAGCCCGGGGTTGCGCCGGTCGGGGCGATCGGTTCGCGGAGGTGACGGATGGTGAGAGAGCCCCGCGCGGAGTCGCTCTGGTAGAGTCAAGAGGTGCCTGATGTTTCCTATCCCTATTCCAGTATGGAAGAGTGATGGGGACCATTAGCCCCACGAGTTCACATAATGGATCTTCACGGACCTTGTGAGCTTCTCAGAGCTCCGACGAGGAGAGCCGGAAGGCTGCTCGTCGTTCCTATCCGCGCAGCACCTTTTCTGGGGTGAGATCAAGTGGTCCTCGCCGTGTTGTCTAGTCAGATTGGATGCCCAAGCGGCGACTCATTGGAGCTCACCTCCAGACGAAGCTCTGTCTCACAATGTTGGTCACCTGCGAGCACGGCGATGGAGCAAAAGAGGACTATCCCGGTGACCCTTCTGGATACAGTGAGGTCGGTTCGCAATGTGTGCTCTTTTACATTGATGGCGTATGGGTCGGTCGCAAAGCGGTCGCTGTACAAGGTGTCGGGCGCGTAGCGAATCCCCGTCGTTTGGTCTGTCACCAGTGGCATCTCAATGGGCTTGTCGGTGCGCCCCCCGAGCAAGCGTGTCTTCTTTTGGCTGAACCACTGGACCTCGACACGGTGTCCAACTGGAATCGGAACCGTACCAAAGAGACTGACCTTGATGATCTCGTTCAACATGCCCCCAGTATGGAAGAGTGATGGGGACCATGAGCCCCGCGAGCTCATATCATGGATCTCCCTCCCGACGCGGCAAGGTTGTGGTGGACCTATTGGACCCACATCACCGTGTCCCAGGACGGCCCAATCCAGTCCCGCCGCAGGGACGCGCAGTTCAGTCGCTGTAGCTCCCCGTCGAGCCTGCACTTGGCGAGGTCGACCCACTCTGCTTGTGTCCTCGAGCCGCACCTGCCCGTCGCCCCCATCACCGGCTGCGCAAGCTGCGGTTGAAGAGTGAAGAGACTTATCCATGGTAAGTACTTAGACTGGAAAACCACCTAAGAACTGGCCTCGAATTCCGGATCGGCTGTGACCAGCGACGAGATGGAGACACCAAGTCCATGCACGGCGACCCACGGAGTCAAGGATGCCACGCCACCGTCTACTGACAGCCCTGCTGACTCTTCAAGCGCTGTCGCTTTCTGGCTGCACGATCAAGGAATCAGAATTCAAGTGCGAGCGCGCACTCACCCACCTCGCAAGCTGCTGCGGCGAGCTTGAGGCGCCCCGAAGCTGCGACGAGAACATCGGCCTATTCGCCGGGTTTCTCTCCACCACAAACTACGAAGACGTGCCGGTGCTCTCCATTGAGGAAGCCGAGTGCGTCCTCAAGAAGCCGTGCGCGAAGCTCAGACCCATCTGCGATGACATCGAGTCACGGGCCGCGGACTCAGGTGAGTTCGACTCGGGCTGGACCGAGCTGCCAGTGTGCTCACGATGACCGCCCTGCTGCTCATGATGGGCCTGTCATTCGCCAGCACGCTGCCCGAGGTGGTGCGGCAACAGGCTGCGGAGACTGGGGCTCCGGTGTTGATCTGCCCAGTGGGCCCGGAGGCCGCGAAACACGCGCGCCGCCTCCTCATCCAGGTGCGTGGCCGCAGCATTCATTGGCAACAGCTCCCGGTCCTCGGCGACCAAGACCGAGAGCTTCAGCAAGCCCTGACCCGCACCGGCGAGTCCTGTGCATTGCGGCTCACACTCACTGAAGATCCTGCTGCGAGCCTGCTGGCGGAGGCCATGGGCGACTGCAGCACATCGTTTCAGACGGCTGTCGCAGACTTCAACGATCCACCCGAGCCTGAGCCTGAGCCTGAGCCTGGGCCTGAGCCTGAGCCTGAGCCTGAGCCGCTCCCAAGCAAGGCGGACAGCAGACGCATCTGGAGCGCTGGGGCCGGCTACCACCACTTCACCTGGATGGACCAGTCGCTGGGGCATGGCGTGTCTGTGGAGTGGCTCATCGGCAGGCAGCTCAGGCTTGGCTCCCTCCAGTTTCGCAACAGCTTCTCGAACGGCAGCACCCCGGAGCGGATGTCTCTTGGAAAGTTCGATGTCGGCATGCGGTATGGGATCTTCGATGGTCCCATGCACCTACAGCTCGACGCCGGCCTCGGTTGGCTGAGATTCTCAGGCGCTTCCGACCAGCTCTTCCTCACGGGAAACGTCAGCCTGGGCCTGGGTGTGGCCTACACGGCATACTCTCGCAAAAACACACACCTGCGCATCGGGCCTCAGGCCACCATCGACACGGCGGGAATGGGTCAGACCTTACCCATCACGGGGATCATGATGATGATGCAGATCCAGGCAGACCGGTCCTGACATCCCCGGGGCTGCGGGTGAGCGCGCAGGTCACTCAAGCTCGTGCCCGACGACGACCCGGAGGGTGGGACTCGCTGCGCTCAGCGCGGTGCTGCCGAGGGTGTGGCCGCCATCGCGGTGGGCTGCCGCGACTCGATTTGTTGTCGGGTTGGCTGGACTGGATACTGGACCGCACAAGCTCGGCTGACCAGACTTTTCGTGTCTTTGTCGGAGGCTCCTGATGAAGTGGCAAGAGGTCGATCGAGATGGTGTGTATGCGTCTGATTTTAGTCTTGCTCGGCTCCACGGCCTGCTCCACTCGTGTCCACATGGGTGGGATGGGCTCCACCGGTGCCAGTGCCCCGGACGAGTCGGCTCAGCTCTCGATACACCGGGACTTATTGGTGGCAGGCGTGGCAGCCCGTGGCATGGCCGGGCCTGACCAGAGCACCTTGGCGATGGGCGTTGAGGCGGCCTTTCCGCCAGGAGCGATCGGGTCCAGCAAACAGCCTTTCTCGCCGCATGTTGCCCTTGGCGTGCATGCCCTACAGCTCGACTGGAACGGGGGAAACAAGACATTTGGGGCGGGCAGCCCCTATGCGCAGGTGGGTGGGAATATCTGCCGGAACCCTGGCTACGACAACGACCCGACGTGCATCGGGCTCTCATTCGACGCGGCCTACCACCTTCGATTTGGCACAGACAACCAGGTCTGGCTGGGCGGCTCTCTGGTGCTCAGTCAAGTCGTTGGTAATAGCCATCGCTCAGGACCGCAGAAAAAGCGTTCAAAGAAGAAAAAGAAGAAGCGAAAGAACCGGCGTCGCTGACCGGGTCCCGGAGCCCGGCTTGGCTGCAGTAGTGTCGTTGCCGGGGACCCCAGCAATCTGAGGACCATGCGTTCTCGTTTCTGATGTTTCTCAGAAACGATTTATGGTGTATTTCGAAAGAGTACGCGTGTGATCGAACTGCACGGTGGAAAACCGTCCAGCAGATTGGCCCAGCACTCGGGCTCGTTCCTCCACATTGAGGAAGGTCACTCGTGCTTTTACATCTCGAATCAGGATATCTGTGAGTGACACAGATTCCGTTACGTTGATGGAGAGGGGGGCTCACCGGAGGTTGGCGCGCCAGTAAACTGGAATCCTGAAAGTGCCATCCGGGCTCAGGGGAAGCCACATCGCGATCTGGCTCGGCAGCATCTACCTGATCTGTGGCGTGGTGATTCTGGTCTTCAGAGACTACATGAAACGGCTCAACCAAGTGACCTACGACCTGATGGATCAGGCCTTCGAAGCGGCGGGGATGCGTGGCGCCCCCTATCGGGCACCAGGCGACCTGGAGCCTCCACCAGCCCGCATGGCCCCTCCCCGGCCCAGCAACCATGCCGCACATTGAAGGGGAACGAGAAAGGGAAGGGCGAAAGGAACCCACATCATGCCCAACAAGCACCCGAACAAGCGCCCCTCCAGGTCGTTGCCGTTCGCTGGATCTGTCAATGCGAATCGGGCCAACTGAAACGCATAATGGAGATGCCGACCGAAGTAGCGCAAGGGTCCGACAATCCACCTGTGGCCACAATCGGGGTGAGCAAAGCGCCCGAAGTGACCCCACCGAAACCACCCGACGGCTCCGCAGCATGGACAAGAGCACTCTACGTGCCACTCTAAGGTACGTCGGGCGGCATCCGCAGCGTAATCGTGCGCAAGGAGAAGTTGGTCGAACTGGGCGAGCTCATCTTGGGTAAGAAATGGCAGTCGACGCGTACGAAGAACCTCTTGCTTCAGCTCGAGCGGTTGCAAGCACTCTC
>Ga0315321_10001762_pt1 | contig 16746 bp, 8 predicted proteins | sample M180m21515metaG_FD_203464 | JGI IMG/M metagenome (GOLD analysis project Ga0315321, IMG submission 203464) | Ammonia-oxidizing marine archaeal communities from Monterey Bay, California, United States - M1 80m 21515 | ecosystem: Environmental > Aquatic > Marine > Intertidal zone | place: USA... | reverse complement strand
AGCCGGAGCAACAAACCAACTCAAAGCCTGCCCCATTTTGCATGCGGTCGCGGGTGCTGCACGAAGCCCTCCAGAAAAGCAAATAAATCCCGATGCCGAGAACAAATCATTGGCACTAAGCGTCCTTTTGGGCAACCGCCAAAGCTTCACGCAAGTAACGGCCGGTCGCATTCCCCGCCACTTGGCAAACCTGTTCAGGAGTACCCGTCGCGAGGATCTTGCCACCCCCTTTTCCCCCAGTTGGCCCAAGGTCGATCATCCAATCACAGGCCTTCAGCAGATCGAAATTGTGTTCGATGACGATCACCGTGTTTCCGGCATCAACAAGTCTTTGCAATACATCAGTAAGTCGCTGAACATCTGCAAAGTGCAACCCTGTCGTGGGCTCGTCCAAAAGGTACAGTGTTTTACCGGTCGATACGCGTGCAAGTTCAGTTCCAAGCTTGATCCGCTGTGCCTCACCACCACTGAGTGTGGTGCTGGACTGACCTAGATGCAGATATCCCAGTCCAACGTCCTGCAACGACCCAAGCAACCTCGACAACTTGCTGACATTCTCGAAAAACTTAGCCGCCTGATCGATCGACATGGCCAACACGTCCGCGACACTCGCATCCTTAAATCGGACCTGCAGCGTTTGCCGATTGAAACGCTTTCCCCCACACCGTGTGCAAGGAACATGCAGATCACTGAGAAAATTCATTTCAATTTTTTCAACACCATACCCTTTGCACAATTCGCAACGGCCCGCAGCGGAGTTAAAGCTAAAACGACTGGCCGTAAAACCTCGGGTCTTGGATTCCTTTGTCGCAGCAAACAGTTTCCGAATTTCATCCAAGGCACCGGAGTATGTTGCTGGACAACTGCGTGCACTTCGTCCGATTGGAGTTTGGTCAATTGGGATCAGCTTGTCGACCAGTCCGCCGCCGGTCAAGCCACGAAATGGCCCCGGGCGATTCCCCACTAACCCCAGTTTTTTTGCCAACGCCGGATAAAGGGTGTCATTCACAAGCGAACTCTTCCCACTGCCGGAAACACCACTGATTCCAATCAGCAGTCCAAGAGGGAAGGTAGCTGTCACATTCTTAAGATTGTGGGTTGTAACATTCTTAATCACCAGCGTCTGGCCGCGCTTTGGTTTTCTGCGGTCTCCCGGTTCTGTGACTCGAAGCGTGCCGTTCAGGTATTTACCAGTCAGGCTTTTCCGGTCCCCCATGACCTGCTTGGGAGTACCCTGACTGATAATTCTGCCACCATGTTTTCCTGCCTGCGGACCGATATCGACGAGAAAATCTGCGGCGCGCATGGTTGCTTCATCATGCTCAACAACGACGACGGTGTTTCCCTGCGTCTGCAACTCCCGAAGGCAATCGAGCAGGCGATCATGGTCAGCAGGATGCAACCCGATCGACGGTTCATCCAACACGTAGCAAACACCGACCAATCCGCTTCCGATGCTGGTTGCCAGACGGACACGTTGCAATTCACCGCCACTCAATGTGTCGGCCTGCCGATCCAGCGTCAAATAAGGCACACCCACTCGAATCAGAAACTCAAGCCTTCGAACCACCTCACGTGTAATCGGTGAGGCAACAGCCTTGTGTAGTTTAGACAAAGACGCCTCCACTTTACCAAGCCACAGAACTGATTCGTCCAAAGGCATCGCCGTAAGTGTGTGAATAGGAACGCCAGCAATCGTTACAGCAAGGGCTTCTTGCCGGAGCCTTGCCCCACCGCACGTCTCACAAATATCACCGTCATCTCCAAGGCGTCCCAGTCCGTCGCAGTCACCGCAAGCACCATAAGGACTATTGAAACTAAAGGTGCGCGGTTCAATCTCTTCAAAGCTCGCATTGCATTCGACGCACGCCATGGAGGTGCTGTAAATCTTTTCTTTCCAATCACCTCCCTTTCCAGCATCATTTTTCTGCGTGAGCACGGTGGCAAGCCCGCCCCCGAGCTTTAAAGCCAAGTTGAGCGATTCCCCCAGGCGCACCTCAACCCCATCACGAATGACGAGGCGATCGACAACTGCCTCAATCGTATGATTCTTTTTCGCGGCAAGCGGTGGGACGTCCTCGAGAAGGTATGTCTCACCATCAACCCGTGCGCGAATTAGCCCCGCTTTTCGAATGTTTGCAAAAATTTCACGATGCCCCCCGCGACGACCACGAACCATTGGGGCCAGCAAGACAATTTTTGTCTTCGCAGGCAGTGCGCTCAGCGAGTCCCGTATAACGTCGGCTGACTGTTGCGCAATCTCTGACCCGCACTCTCCACAATGTGGCGTACCAACGCGGGCATACATCAGACGCAGATAATCATAAATCTCTGAGATCGTCGCCACGGTGCTACGAGCCCCGCTGACACCCGCTTTTTGATCGATCGCGAGCGTTGGAGCGAGCCCATCAATCGAATCGACATCGGGCCTTGGAATTTGATCCAGAAACTGGCGTGCATAAGTCGACAGGCTGTCAACATATTGCCGCTGTCCCTCAGCATATAAGGTATCAAACGCAAGAGAACTTTTACCACTACCCGATACACCGGTCACGACTGTGATCGCATCACGAGGTATATCGAGACTTACATTTTGCAAATTGTGTACCCTCGCCCCGCGGATGCGGATCACATCCTCAGACGGTTTTTCAGCTTTTCGGTTCGACTTGCTTTTAGCCAACAAACCAAGAATCCAGTCGCGGGAACAGGGCCGGGGGATCAGGTAGAATCATTACGTGTCCGGAACTAATCGACAACCACGTTGGATTTCCATGGGTAACTTTTCAATACAACTTGTTTCCAACATCCCCAAGACACATTCACTAGCCCGAGGCATTTGGGTCATTCTTGGACGTCCCCGCACATATGTATTTTCGCTATTAATAGTCATGGCCCATGTGCAGGCTACTACTCCTGCCGACGCGGAAAACCTGAACACCATCTTTGGCAACGCCATCGACACGCGCACCATTGTCGGCGCTCAATTGATCGAGGGCAGAACCACCGGCCCGTCAGAGGTGAGTACAAACCTGGGATTCATCACTCCACTGAGACGTCAGCCCGTCACCGATCAAACCATGTTCTGCGTCGCTTCCTGTTCCAAACCACTGATGTCTTTCGTAATTTTCAGATTGTTAGACCAAGGCAAGCTTAGTCTCGATACTCCCGTTGATCAGTGGTTACCAGCGATTGCAAATCCAAAACTGGTGGATGGCAGCGTGGTCACCGCTCCCACACTGCAGCAACTCCTTGCCCACCGTGCCGGCATTTACTCGCAGAAGGAAAAACTAAAACCAGCCCAATTACGAGCGATCCGCGACTTCCGGCTCACATTGTCACAGTCCGTCAACCAGATCACGCGTCACCCTTTGATATCAAAGCCCGGTAGTCGTTACGCCTACAGTGGCGCGGGATACTGCTTGATTGGCGCAATCGCAGAGAGCGCGACTAGCCAACCCATCGACGTGGTTCTCCAGAAGCAACTCTGCGAACCACTTGGACTGGCATCGACAACATTCTTCCCAAACCATCGTCCTGACAGCACTGTGGCAACAGGCGGTCAGGCAAAAGAAGTCCCACCCCATCTGCTTGGCAACGCAATGCGGTTGCCTCTTGTTGGCGGTAGCATTCACACGACTGCCACAGACCTGCAGATCTTCGCACGAATGGTTGCCGACCGCGGCATGGTCCATGAAAAAAAGATGATGAAACAAAAAAACTGGTCAAGATATGTATCCGCGCCTTACCATGCTCAACGATACGGATACGGCTGGACGCGCACGACGATTGGTGACAACGTCATTCTCTCGCACAACGGATCTTTGCCGCCTGCACAGGCCACACTTAAGATCAACCTGACGACAGGCGAATACACGATCGCGTTATGGACGTTGACCAACCCACTCGACTCGAAGGCTACTTCCCAACTCAGATCAAAAATTCGACTTGCGATGAATGAATCCTAGCAACCGCAAGTTCCAATATTCACTTCTCGTTAAAGTACCGGGACTTGCGAAAGAGATCACGGTCAAGAGGCACATTGAGCTTCAGGTTCATGTAGTTGTATTCTTCAACCAACCGCGGTGTGCTGGCATCTGAACGAGGCCAATCAAAGACTACCAACCGCACTGGCACATTCAATTCATCATCTACATAAAGGCTGGCTTTGTGGAAAGCAAAGTCATCTGACCTCACAGGATGAATTACCTGAATGTGAGTACAGATTCGATCTTTCAGCTTTGCATTTTGAAAATAGGTAACGGTGGTGTTGGTGGCTTCAGGGTCAGTTCTCATATCTTTTTTTGCAAGATCAATCAACCGCTGCATGATGCGGTCGAAACCAATATCTGTGATTGGATAACGACTTTCCCGCCTCGCAGTTTCACCATTGGGTTCCACCTTCAATTCGACATTTTTAAAGAGTCCGGTTCCCCCCATTCTCACCCATGCCTGCCCATCATTCTTCCCCTCCGTGAACAAAACAATGCGACCATTTAATTTAGCTGGGGCAAGGAACTTCATGAAAACGGACATCGGCTCCTGCTTAAGTCCGTTCCTGTGTTCTGCACAACGAACTTTCACATCTGCATATTGGTACGCCTGCAAGCGTCCGGCAATACGTTCGCGTTTCACCAACTGACAGGTGTACGTGCGAACGTTCTCACTAATGTAGGTTTGCCGCTCCTCTGCGTATTGAATGGTCGCTGCAAGTGGATGCGTCAAACCTCGCTCACCCAGACTGGGCAAGCCCTCAGCGAATAACTCAGACGGAAACAAGCAAGCGAAAACAACGATCAACAAGGCTGTTGGATAAGACTTTGTAAACAGCGGCATAGGACACCCTTTGGCTCAATCGACCCTCAGCTCAGGCGTTCATGCCTGTCAATCACTCCATTAACGCGAGATACGCCCCAGCCTAATCAACGCTGGGTTTGAACACCCAACATGTTTGAATTCCAGTGTCTATTTTCAGAACAATAGCTGGTGGAGCGCCACTCGACCCGTACAGCAAGGGTACCGGTTGCGCCACCGCGGACAACATTATTTTCTCGCGTGACACGAAGACGCCACCACATCCTGGTGGTCAGCCTGAACAGGCAAAATGGATCAAATATCTTGTGAAACACATTTGTATCGACGAACGTCGCAGTCACGTTTCGTCAATTCACCTTCTGTGAGACGCATCCCACACGCTAAAAATCTCCATGACTAGGCGTTTTAGCCTTAGTACGCAGTTCCAAAGGTTACCAAAACACAACCTAAAACCGCGCCCACCACGGACACAAACATGAAACACATCGCGCAAACCTCAAAATCGATATGAAAGAAGATGCCCGTGAACCAATCTTTATAGAGACAATCATGTTTGGAACAGATAGACGAGACACTTGTGGTACTCGTCGAGTGTAATTTCCGCGACCAGTCCGCCCCACGGTCTCGCTTAGCATGAGCCCAGCCAAATATCCAGCTCTCTGCGCAATTTCGTCGGTCCAGTAAAGGGCGTCGATCGACTAAACTAGAGAAGTCGGGTGCTGCGTCGGATCAATACTCTTCACGGAAGATCACGATACCAGTGTATTCAGCAGCAGCATCCGTCGCGGAAGCGTTGTTCGAACGCATTTCTTCCTTTCAAGATGCGCTCAGCCTACCGGAAAATGAGCGTCCTCAGTGTGGTTTGAGATCAGCACAGTCAAGCCTCCTTTCCAATTCCGCAGGCCATCCTGCCTGCCCAGATCACACAAGACACTATGCATGCAATCCGCCACCTCACAGTCCTGATTATTTCCTGCATTGCTTCGGTTATGGTTGCGCAAGACCCCGTTAAAACCGTCCCGTCCACGACGGACGCAACTGTGATGCCGGACAATGTCAACGCGGTCGACACTCAACCAGCAGGCCAGCACCCGCCTGCGCCGCTGCAATCTGCTGCGAAGATCTCCGTACCCGATGGATTTGACATTTCGTTATTCGCAGGGGAGCCATTCGTCCATCAACCAATCGCGATCGACCTGGATGACCGAGGACGTCTTTGGGTAGTTGAGTGCTACACCTACGAAGGAAACTACGACCTCAAACTCCACGACCGGATTTTGATTCTCGAAGATTCAGATGGTGATGGAAAATTCGATAAACGCAGAGTGTTCTGGGATAAGGGGCAACGCCTTACCGGAATCACACTTGGATTCGGCGGCGTGTGGGTCACCTCTGCGCCCAATCTACTGTTCATACCGGATCGCGATAAGAACGACGTTCCTGATGGTGAGCCTGTCGTTGTGCTAGAGGGGTTCAGCACCCGTGCACGTCACAACATGGTCAACGGTCTGCGTTGGGGTCCCGACGGTTGGCTCTATGGTCGCCACGGCATCACCGACACATCACTCGTTGGCACGCCCGATACACCAAGCGGAAAGCGTATCCGCCTTAATTGTTCTATTTGGCGCTATCATCCGATCCGTAAAACGTTTCAGGTCGTCACACACGGGACCACAAACCCTTGGGGCCTTGATTACAACGACTATGGACAATGGTTTTTCACCAACAATGTGATCAATCATCTCTGGCACGTGGTCCCTGGGGCTCATTACGCACGCATGTTTGGCGATGATTTCAATCCCAACCTTTACGAATTGATCCCACCCACTGCAGATCATTTTCATTGGGACACGCTTGGTAACCCCGGCGTCACCAACAATGCAAACCGAAAAAAATACGATGGCCGGCATGACACCCACGGTGGTGGCCACTCACATGCGGGCGCCATGATCTACCTGGGGGGAAAGTGGCCGGCCGAATATCGCAACTCCATCTTCATGTGCAACACACATGGCAGACGCGTGAACATGGACAAATTGGTCCGCGATGGGAACAGTTATCGCGGCACTCACGGAACCGATTTTCTTATCGCCAACGACCCATGGTTTCGTGGGGTTGAAATGAAATATGGTCCAGATGGAGATGTCTTTCTCACGGACTGGTCCGATCTAGGTGAATGCCACGATCGAGATGGCGTGCATCGGTCCAGCGGCCGAATCTACAAGATCGTCTACACAGGCAAATCGCGAACAAGTCACGGCCATCCCACGGCGGAATCACTCTTACGGGGCACTCCCAGTGAACTCGTTGCCCTGCAACTTTCTTCGAATGACTGGTATGTCCGGCATGCCCGCCGCCGTCTTCAGGAACTTGCCTTCGCTGGCGCTGACCTGAGGGCAGCCACAGCACAACTACTTTCCATTTTCGACACACATGATCAAATCACGCGAAAGCTTCGAGCCATGTGGTGCCTCACCAGCATCAATGCCGTCAACGAAGATTGGCTGACCCAACAACTCGCGCATCCCAACCAGCACATCCGTCTATGGGCCGTGCAATTATTAGGCGATCAGCAGCATCCCACCAATCAGTTTGGATTGGCCCTTGCACAAATGGCACGCAACGAACCATCGCCCCTCGTGAGACTCTTCCTTGCCTCTGCGATGCAAAGACTTCCAGTGGCCCAAAGATGGGATATTGCAACGGCACTCACGAGTTATTCAGCGGACGTGAATGACAGAGTCCAGCCATTGATGATCTGGTACGGAATTGAAGCGGCAGTATCGGCCGACTCAGCCAAGGCACTGGCACTTGCCCGCACGACAAAATCCCCACTCATCCGTCGCCATATCTCTCGCCTACTTGCGTCCCAAATTGACGAGGCTCCGACACATATCTCACAATTATTAACAGCAGCGAGTAAGTCATCGAAATCAACAACGCAGGACTATTTGAAGGGAATTGCTGCAGCACTTCGCGGCCGTCGAAAGGTTGCCGCGAGACCGGCATGGATACCGCTCATCCAACAACACCAATCCGAAACCGACAGCGACCTCAACGATCTGGCGAATGAGCTTTTGGTAGTCTTCGGTGATGGACGGACAATCGATTCTTTGCTTAAGATAGCCCGTCAAAAAGATGCTGATCCTGCAGCAAGACGCCAAGCACTTAAGGTGGTCCTCGATTCGGGAACAGAGGGACTGCAAAAGACCCTACTCTCACTGCGTTCTGATCAAGTCATCGGCGCTGATGCAATCCGCGGGTTGGCAAAACATCCTGCAGAAACCGTCCCAACTCAGCTCATCAAAATGTATTCCAATGCAAAACATGACCACCGCCCCGCAATCATTGAAACCCTTTCGTCACGCCCAAGCTATGCAGTCCACTTGCTGAACGCCCTGTCCACAGGAACAGTCACCGCAGACGATATTCCCGCCGGCACCGCTAGTCGCATTGCCAATCTTGGTGACCCGCACCTCACTCAGTTACTGGCCGAACATTGGGGTGCGGTACGCGCCAGCACAGATGAAAAAGAACGTCGCATCAAACAATACCGAGACATGCTCATGACCCAACCCGCTGTCGCTGGCCCCGCAGGAAGCACACCGAACAAACCGAATGGACGCAAACTGTTCGATAAAACGTGCGGTACATGCCACATGATGTTCGGAGAGGGTAAACAAATTGGTCCCGACTTGACCGGTTCAAATCGTGACAGCATTGATTACCTGCTGGACAATATCGTGGACCCAAGCCGCATCGTGCCGCGTGGAATGAGACAATCAATATTCCTACTTGATGACGGTCGCGTTATCACAGGTGTGCCGATACGCGAAGATCCCAATACTCTGACCATCCAAACCACAGACGACGTCAAATCCGTAGATACAGACGCAATCGAAAGACGGCAACAGCAGGAAACCTCACTCATGCCCGAAGGACTGTTGGAAAACCTCAGCGACGCTCAGATCCGAGACCTGTTCGCGTTTCTACAGAGCACAAGCCAAGTTCAACAACAGTTGAAACCGAGCCACTGAACTGGCCCATCTACACTGATTGCCAATCCATTGGGATTAAACACAAGATAAGTGGCTGCCCCCACAGCTGGGTTGAGCCCTCTCTGTTTCCGTCGCTTCCGGAGAATGGCTGCCAGCAATGTCGCGCCTCTGAATCAGTTACTGACTATCCCGCGTTGGGGTTCAATGGCGTCAAGAACCATTGATTTTTTGTATTGGTGGTCGATTTCTTCGGCGGCAAAGGCACAGGCTCGCCCGTGATTTCTTCAATGCCCCACCGCGTGGCACTCCCAACGACATCGTTATCTCCCGCATATTCGGTGAGCGCATCCTGAGCAGACTTCGCGTTCATCCGGCCAAGACTCACGGCGCACATGATCCGGACCAATTCAAGTTCCGGAAACATCCCTTCGTCGTCTCGCAGTCGTTCTACCAGGCTCGGAATGAATTCGCAGTCAGATTGATCCTTATAAAACAGCCCCAATGCCCATACCGCAGCCGGTCGCGGATACTCACCATAGTCGTAACTCTTGGGAACCAGTTTCTCAAGTAATGGCGTCGCATCAGTGAACCCCTGATCTCCGAACGCAAAAATCAGATGCGCCAGATGATACGTGACGCCTGGCATGCGTGCATTCAACTCACCCGAACTCAATCCCTGATAAACACTTTCGGCATGGTCCAACATGTCTGGCAGCACCTCAGCAACTCGCAACTGACTTAATCCCCACGCGGACGCGACCTTCACATCTGCTCGTGGGTGACCCAGCAACTCCACCATCCTTCCCGCAGCAGACTCACAATCAAGGTAACCGAGTACAACACACGCCTGCTCGCATCCTCTCCAATTCTTCCCCGCAAGCACCTTTTCCACCTCACTCAAGACGCGCGGTTTGAGCTCCGCTGATTTCCCATAGTCGACGAGCGATTCTGCCACGAAAGCCCTCAGACCAGGATTCACATCGTTCAGCAAACTGGCAAGGTTTGCTATCTCACCCGGCTTCCGACCATTCACTAACGCTTTGGCACACCAGCGACGAACGTTTACGTCAGAACTATCTACCAATTTGCCAATATGGGGTTCGACGAGCTTGGAGTCCACGCGAAAAAGATGAGCTAGTGCAAGCGACTGCACCACACTGTTCTGATGGCCGACTAATTTGTGCAGAAGGCTAACGGCCTCGTCTGAATCATTTCCACTAATCACCGCAACCGCCAGCAACCCATCGAGAACCTGCGAGTCGGGTCGCCTCGCAAACTCCGCTGCAAGTTCCAATTGTGACTCTCGTGATACCGTTCCGAGTGTCTGAGCAGCCGCCAACCTCAGCTTTCGCAGAGCGCTGGTATTGAGCACCAAAGACCGCAAAGCATCATTTGCCCCCGCGGAATTGATTGCCGCCAACCCCTTGATTGCAAGCATCATCTGGCTCGGACTGGCAGCTTGCTCCTGGACTCTGTCGACCCAAGCACTTTCCATCGCCTTCGATTTCCAGTCTGCAAGCGCGGGTTCCACAATTTCAGAGACAGCTGCACCTTTCGACAAAGCCAATTTCACGAACAATTCCTGCTGATCACGCACATCCAAAACGATCAATGTTTGCACAGCAGCCCGCAGCACATCCAAATCCTGGCGATCGGCAGAAGCCAGCTTGACCAATTCATCGATCGCAACATCCAAGCCTTGCAAATCTTCGGCGAACGCCATGGCCATCGTATCAATGATGAGCCGCTGCAACTCCGGCTCCTGCCGCTTCAACGCACGGATCCAAAGTTCAACAAGCCCTTCTGGGAACTCAAGCGGAGTCGCTTCCATCAACGACAAAGTTGGACGTTCGAGCATGAGCATTTCATACTCATCAAAGCGACCAGGAACATCGTCCCCAGGGCCTTCTGCATCAACGACTGGGATGTGCAGCATTCCAAACAGAATGAGCGAAATACCAACAAATTTCGATCGAATCATTTTCAAACCGCACGGGAAAGTCGCCAAACTTGCACGCCAAGAACGAGAAACATCAAAGAGGAAAGAATGCCAGCAATCCACCAGGAAAGGGGCAACAACTCGTAGGATTCAAACCCAGGAGCGTCGATTACACTCAACGCTGCGCCTACGGGCGTGGTCACCAAAGCGGTTTGCACGGTCTGGAATCCAAACGGAGCATCTCGCCCAACCCACACCAGTAATGGTAAAAGGAAAACCGAGATCACAACCACATACGTAATCGAAGTCGAAACGGCTGTCGATCTGAACAGACTGCCAACCGCGGCACTGATTGCCAACGCATAAATCGAAGTCCACAAAAGACAAACCAAAACCTGCTGGACTTGAAAGGATAGCTCTGGGGCAATCAGGACCATCATGACGTACCCGGGCAGTGTCGCCATCAATACCAACATCAAAGTCCACACGACGCTCATCAATTTCCCGAACACCAATCGAAAAGAGGAAATGGGTGTCATACGCAAAAGTTCCCAACCCCCACTATCTCTTTCACCACTGATCAATCCTGACCCCAGACTTGGTGCTAGAACAATCACAAGCAACACCTGAAGCAAGACCAACAGAGCGCCAATTGTCTCAACACCCCAAGAAGTGATCCCTGTAGCAGCCATGTAGGTCAGGACCATCGAAGTCACGGCACACACAGACACCAGTCTCAGCAGCCACTGTGCCCGGCCAAACCGTCGACAACGAAACTCCTTGACCATCACAGGGTTCAGATACCACGGTATGCCCCCCTTGCGTCTCTGCGGATCAACGATGTAAATCAGTCTCCGCAAAACCCTCTGCATCAAACCCAACTCATTTGTGATTACACCTTTCGAGCGAGATTGGTCAAAAATCCGATGGTTCAACCTCGCGATTGTCCAACATGCCAGGCCAACTGAACTCAGCATCGCCACAGCAATGAAACCTGTAAAACTGGGGAGTGTATTGAGACCAAAGGATCCAATGCTACCCTGCCCCATGATCTCCATTACCCCCGGCAGCGGAGACGCATTTCGCACCCAACCACCTATCACCGCCGCAGTGTCACCACCCACACCCGTCCCACGGAAAAAAGCATCCGGAAGGAGTGTCAAGAACAGCAGCCCAAACACGGCGGCGTAAGTGATACGGACCGCAGAATCACTCGACTGCACATAACTGCTGATCAGCATTCCCAAAGTTGCATATTGCAGCGCCAACAAACCGAGAACCAAATACAAGAACATGAACTTTTCGCCGCCGATGCCGCCCATCGCATAGCACGCCGCCGAAGCTGGAAGACTGCACAACAAGACGAGCATACTGAACAAAAGAACGCCAGATATCTTGCCCAGATAAATAGAAACTCCGTTCATTGGTGAATTCAATAGCAAGGCAAGCGTCCCGCTGTTCTTTTCATTCACTAATGAGGTCGCCGGAAAGGCGGGGACTAAGAAAACCACCCCCGTCATCAAGCCATAACCGAAAATCCGAAACACCTGCAGCGATTGAACCCCCGACAAATCAACCGACGCGTCCGATGGCCACCTCATCAGGACGGAAACAGAAAACAGAAGCGTCAAACAGGCCAACATCCCGAAAGCGCGTGGCGACCGTAGAATACCAATGAACTCACGACGTATGACAGGATTCATGATGCCGCTACCTCGGCAGAAGATTCTGATCTTCCTGCAACTTGTTCTTCATTAGCAACGTGCAAAAAAGCATCCTCAAGGTCAGTAGCGACCTCTCGGAACTGTGAAACGGGCTGCCCTTGCTGAACAAGGTGCACCAACAACGGAGCGATTGCATCATCCGCCAAACTGGTATTGAACCGCACCATCTGTTCCGCTTCTGCGCCCGTCGCTTTGCCAGGGCCACCCTTTTCAAGAGCCGCTTGCCCATCGAGCCAACTCTGCACAAAGGCCGTAGCAGCACCGACGCTTTCCCGACGAAGCAACTGGACCTCGAATGTCCTTCGCTGTTGAATGTCTTTCATGATACTGTCAACCGTTCCAAATGCTCGCAGCTTGCCTTTGGTGATCATGGCGACCACGTCGCAAACACGCGCGAGTTCGGGAAGGATATGGCTAGTGACAATGAGAGTCTTTCCCATATCACTTAGTCTGAGCAACAGAGTCCGCATGTCGATACGTGCTTGCGGATCCAGGCCATTCGCGGGTTCATCAAGTATCAACACCTCCGGGTCGTGCATCATTGTGCGAGCCAGAGCGACCCGCTGTTGCATGCCACGACTCAACGCGTCAACGAATAAGTCCTTCATGTACGTAGCGCCGGCGATCTCCAACACTTCATCAACGCGTTTCAATCGGGGTTTGCGGGCGATTCCATAAACAGCACCGAAGAAATCCAAATACTCGCTAACTCGCATGTTGTTGTATTTACCGAAGTCATCGGGCATATATCCCACGAGCTTCTTGATTTTGCGAGACTCGGTCACGCAATCAGCACCGGCAATTCTTGCGCCGCCTGAAGTCGGTCTCAGCAAGCCCACCAGAATTTTAATGGTGGTTGTTTTGCCAGCACCGTTCGGGCCGATAAAACCCATAATTTGGCCTTGCTCAACCTGCATGGACAAATCGTCCAAGGCGGTGAACTCACCGTACTGTTTGCTTAGTTGGTCAATCTGAATGACCGCATTGCTATCGCTCACTGACATCTCCGTTTCCGATCTGCATTTTATATATATCGTTCACTTCACAACGCCCTCAAAACTGACTTGTAAAGATTGAATTCCCCAAGTATTCCGGACAAGTTTTTCATTCACCATGCCCGTCTCACCGTCCTCGTCCAATTTTTCTCTTTGCTCATCCGACTCAGACACATCGATGGTAACCCGAAGCCCTCCCTCTTCATCAAGCACGAGTGCTTCGGAATTTTCAATCGTAAATTGAACCGCCCCGATTGGACTGTAGAATTCATGAAGGGTCGCAAACTCACCGCCAACGAAACCTTTGATGGAGACTATCCGACCTGGTGCCTTGATGTTCAAATCGATCGTTGCATTCAACAACTCACACGGCATCACAGACTGGGGCACCTTGAAACGCATGCTGGCTTCACCCGCCTTAAGCAACTCGTCGAGCCACTTACCCGTGGTTGCGTTGTAAAAATTAATCCCAGTGGATCCTAAAAGTGCCTCATGGGGCACAAAGGTCGCTGGCACTTTAAACGACATATCTTTTGGCGTCTTCTCGAAACGCAGCGGCATAGAGACGAGCGACCACCCCACTTGATCGTATCCTTCACCAAACTCAAGACCGATTTCGATCGGTTGAGCCCACGTGACGAGAGTTGGCTCCGAGGTGAAGAAGTCGACCTCATGGCCGGACAATTCTCGCAGCAAACGCTGGCGCATTTGCTGGTTTTCAGACAGCACACTGCTCCCAATGAATCGGCCTGGTAGCAGCACGCCGTTGCCGCGGTAACCTAGCTCAGGATTGCCGAGAGGAATGAGAGACATATCCGGCGTCCCGACCGTGGCAACAAAAGCATCCTCACACACATTCGGATCCAGCCCATCCACACTCACCTCAAACCCATCCGGCGAGAATCTCCCGATCGCATTCCAAGGCGTGTCAATTTCAACCACTGCCTCATTCTCGACGTGCTGCACGACTCCTGGGGGTTGATTCACAAAGTACCATTTGGCACCACCTGCATCATCCCAGACAATGCGTTTTGGAGCTCCGCCATCCTGTCCAACTAGGTAAGTCGTACTATCACCGCTGGTAAAAATGGGCAGCGGACGTGCGTCTTGACTGTAAATGGCGGCTACGGTGCTGACCCCAGCAGTCGCACTGTCAGGAGTGGTGCGAATAAGCTGCCCCGTGGCAATTGTCGATGGAACCTGTGTTGTATTCTGTTTTCCCATCGCGACCAGAATCACCATCGCAACAATCGCTGAAACAGGCACTAACACGGCCAACCTTTGCAACTGTTTTTGGGCCATCAGCGAAATCCCGCCGACTACAACAACTAGCATCTGCACACACAACACCCAAGCAATCGAGCGTCGACTTGGAATGTTGTATCCAATCTCACCGTCAAGTACCTGCGACACTTGAGCAACATACTTGGGTGGTTCGATCTTGGAGACAAAAAAGCGAGTGGCAAGTGATCTCAAGGGAGGCGAGATTTTTGCATCCAAGAGCCACCCGCGGGCACCAAGCGTGGTGAACAACACCTCTCCCTGCCCCACCTTCTTCCAGAAAGCTGCCGGCCAACCGTCAATGTCGCAAACCACTTCATCGGTATCCACAACAACTCTCGACATTCGAATCGGATTATCGAAGCTCATGTCGGTGTAATCATCCCGTGAAGACGAATGCTGCGCCCGAACGCGTATCTGATAATCGTTAAGTTCAACCTCATCAATGACGCTATAACACATTGCATCACCGAGCAGTTTCTGCACTGATTCGGGACTGATTCGGTCCACCATGATCCAAAGCCGGCCCCCGTCATTAAGCCACGAACGAATACGCCGAACCCCAACAGTGTCTGCAAGCACCCCATCATCGGCAATGATCAGTTGATCCAAGGGATCGAGCGGCTTGGAGGTTGGCGGAATGAACCCACGATTCAAATCGACCATCCCGAGATCCTGATCACCACTACGCTCGCTATCGGAAATTGCGTAGAGAGTGCGACTGATGACATCTGCCTGGTACTCTGCATCCAGAGAATTCACCCGCGGCGATATGATCCTTCCTGTTCGGTAACCTTCGCTCGAAAGCAAGAGCCGTCGCTTACCCTTGGGCATACCGACAGCATTCGCTTTGAACTCCTCACCACGATCAGTCTCTTTGAGTTGCATCGTAGTCATCTCAGTGTAAATTTCTGGATTCCCAGTTCCTGTATCTCCAACGGAAGACACCTCCTCTGGAATCTGCACCGCCAACCACGATTGTCGCTTTGAGCCAGCAGGTATCCACAACCGGCGCCCGTACTGCAGTTCGGAACCATCACCGATCGTTACAACGCTCATCTCCTCCGCGTCCTGAGTGGTCTTATTCAGCCCATTCACACTCAAAGTTGACCAACGCCCCGCGACGTGGCGCGAAGCGCCCGCGTTCGCCACTGTCACCGTCGGACTCGGCACTGCCGCCTTTGAATCAGTCGCTGGCTCTGCCTTTGACTCTGGGGTAGCGTCTTGTGCTTCCACGGTCGCTGGAACGCCATGACCACTTAAAACGATGACCATTGTCAACACACAAAGGAAGATCGTCGACAAGCCGTGTTGAAATGCTGCTATCAAGATCGTATCTGAGGTTGGCATAAAGAGAAGTTGCTTGACAATCACCAAGCATTTCACGGCATTCTAAGGGAGCAGCGATGCACTAGCAATCAGTCGCGAGCCACCTCAGGTAGTCAACTTCCTAGGACCGGAATGCAAGGCCCGCGGCTTGAAGCGTTCCACATTCGCTCCGACCAGAGAATATCAGGGAATACATGATCAAAAACCACGACCGGTACCTCCATGCGGCAGTCCCCCATGCCCATTCCCTCGCTGTTCCCACCCACGCTCGCGTCAGGAACTTCGTACTCTCACCCCCTGCAAACTCAGCTAACAGTCAACCCGACCGAAACCGTGGGCTTCGAGTACATCCGGTCAAGAAACCTATCCCGTGCTACCGGGGCGCTGCACACCATTCGCCACTGATGCTATCCGTCCCCCACTCATCAAAACGCAGATGACGTGCCCCATTGGCCCATGACCGCAGAGCCTCCTGCCGCAGTCGGCACACAGACGCTAAGTCGCGTTCCAAGCCTTGTCATGCCCACCGCTCGCCCAGCACTGAGCAAATCACTGGCTACCTACTGCGGAAACTGAAGAAGAAGATGATGATGACGCTCTCAACCAAAGCCAACAACACAATGCCACAACACCCTCCACCGTTGCAAACAAAATCCGCGCAGCAATGG
>Ga0315321_10001757_pt1 | contig 16767 bp, 12 predicted proteins | sample M180m21515metaG_FD_203464 | JGI IMG/M metagenome (GOLD analysis project Ga0315321, IMG submission 203464) | Ammonia-oxidizing marine archaeal communities from Monterey Bay, California, United States - M1 80m 21515 | ecosystem: Environmental > Aquatic > Marine > Intertidal zone | place: USA... | reverse complement strand
CGGATTTTGAAACAGTTCCCCTTCCTCCCAAAAAAATAAAAAAGATTACCAGTAATAATCCCATCATCAAGGTTAACGCAAAAGATAGAAATACTTGGATGCTAGTGGAATTTACAACTGGGAAAACTATGCAAATTTCTGAAAGAGAAGCAGAAACAGATAAAATAAGCCAGACTAACTGGGACCTTGGCTTCAGTCGCACAAAAATTATTTCAAATGGTGGTAAAACCAATCCGCGCGGAAAAACCGGAATTATCAACCTTGGGCTTGTCAATTTTGATGATGTTAAAACGGCCCCAAAAATCGGCTATGCGCAAGACCACCGGTCACTCGGAAATTTAATAAATAAAGAGTTGGCGGGCTGGTACAATTATCGTACTAGGACCCACAATATTGAGTCCAAGAAAAATGTTTACGCACTAAAACTAAACAATGGCATTTTCATGAAAATGAGGATTCTAAATTATTATTGTAGCCAAAAAGATAATGAGTGCCGTTCAATGATATGCACCCGAGAGGAAGCAGCTTGCTTGACTATTGAATATGTTTTATCTCAACCTGGTTCACAAAAGTTTCTTGATACTCTTCATGTGAAAAATATCCAATCACCAAAAAAAGTAATTGAATAAAATATTTCTCACTTTCCTTATTTTAACATTTCTTGTTTCTTGCAATAGCAAAAAACAATTCGAGATGATTCTTATAAAAGATGGCTGGTTTACACTAGGCCTTAATCCTCAAAATACTGTCCTTCAGTTTATGTCGGACAAGACATCATCTCTAAACGCCCAGCCAGAGCAACAGTATTTCTTAAAGGCATTCTATATAGATAAATTTGAAGTGACCTATGAAGAGTTCATTATTTTTAAGCCTCAGGCCAAATACCCAACCCGGCAAATCAATCTACCTGTGAGAGGAGTTAACGAATACGAAGCAGAAGCCTATTGCATTTGGATTGGGAAACGACTACCAACAGAGTATGAATGGGAAAAAGCTGCACGCGGTGGAAACAATCGACTTTTCGTCTGGGGTAATAATTTTGAAAAGGACTTTGCTAATTTTGGTAAACAAGTCATGCCTGTAAATTCACTGGGTAATGATATAAGTAGTTACGGGGTTTGGGGTATGAACGGGAATGTGTCGGAATGGACTTCAAGCTGGTACCACCCCTACCCTGACTCAGATCACCATGATAAAAATTATGGGAAAAAATTTAAAGTCACACGTGGTGGATCGATACAAAAACGAAAGCATGGCTTTATGAAAGAATTCACTATGATCCCCCACAGGAACATTGCGCCACCAGAAATGAGATTCTGGGATACTGGTTTTCGTTGTGCAAAGTCAGTTTGACCACATCTTAGTCTAACGTTCCATCTGTTGAAGGGGAAGTCGACTCTTTTGGGGCAGAAGATTGTTCACCATCCTGGTTTTCCCTAAAAAAAGGTGTCGGCAAAGGAGGCATTGGAGATTTAATATTGCCTGAAATATCCTCTCTTGATGAATCAGCAGGTTTAGAGTTGCCCACAGATTCCGTATTTGAACTGCCGCCATCAACTTCTTTTGTTGACTGCACTGGGTTTCGGCGTCTTCCTCTCTGAGGTCCTCGACGGCTAGGTCGTCTGGTATACTTTCTTTTAGTGGTAGTCTCTGGTTTATTACTTTCAACCCCCTCAGAACTCTCTTCAACTTTAACAGCAAGTTTGGATGATTCATTTTCACTAGTTGACCTAAGCATATCACCTTCACTTACCGATTTAGGCGTTCGACTTCTACCACGAGGCCTCGCTGTTCGGTTTCTACTATTAGATCTAGTAGTTCGGCTTCTACTGGCTGATTGAGACTTTTCAACGGACTCAGAAGATTCCAAAGTTTTATCTTCAGCTTTAGGGCTCTGAACTATATCAGGCTCCCAAACTTCGGATATAGTATATTTAAAGTTTTCATATGTTAAACCAGCTTTTATCTGGAACTGGAAATCAATCATATGTTTAGATTTCAACTCAGCCAAAATGGCTAACTTATGATTCAAAATATAATTTGAAATTTCCGGGGATATTTCCAGCGTAAGAACTTTCACTTTTTTCGAAGCAATGATCTCTTGTATTTTTCTAAGAACATTCAAGATTACGGAATCCACTGAACGGACTAACCCCGAACCTTCGCAAAGTCCGCACTTTTCAAAAACCCCCTCTTTGACAGGGGGAGAAATCCTCTGACGAGACATTTCGAGCAAGCCAAATTTAGAAATACGCGCAAGATTTATTCTTGCTTTATCTGTCTTACACCATTGCTTCATCTGTTTTTCAACAGCAGATTTATTCTTCTTTTGGAACATATCGATGAAGTCAACAACAATAAGACCACCTAAGTCCCTTAACCTCAGTTGACGAGCAATTTCTTTAGCCGCCTCAAGGTTTGTTGTTACCGCTGTTTCTTCCAGGTCTAAACCACCCTTAGTTTTCCCGGAATTAACATCGATAGACGCCATAGCTTCTCCTATATCAATAACAATGGAACCACCAGAAGGCAGTTGAACCGTACGCTGGTAAATAGATTCAATTTGTTCCTCAACATTATATTCAGAGAAAAGAGGTTTTGTTTCTTTATAAAGTTTAACGAGATTTCGGTTACGAGGCATTACCAATTTTATAAAATCCTTTAAGGATTTATAAGCGTCTGTATTATCAACGATGATCTGGGAGGTATCACTACTAAAATGGTCCCTAACAGTTCTGACCACCAAACCTGGCTCCTGATAAATTAAATATGGAGCTGTTACAGATTCATTTTTCTGGGAACTTTCCACCTTCTCCCATATTTTCAGTAGCATCTGTAAATCCTTCTGCAACTCAACTTTGGTCTGTCCAACACCGGCGGTACGAATGATCACACCTAAATGTTCAGGCAAATCCAAGTCAGCAACAATATCCCTGAGTTTTTTTCTTTCACTCTCATCTTCAATTTTTCGAGAAACAGCACTTCCTTGTCCTTGCATTAAAACTAAGAATCTACCAGCCAAACTAATTCCATTTGTAAGCGAGGGACCTTTTGCATCTCTACTCTCTTTTGCCACCTGAACAACAATACGCTGGCCACGAATTAATACGTCCTGAATTCTAACTTTTGCTTTTTTTTCGCCTGTATGAACATAAGACTCTTTTAAAACATCTTTAAAGGGTAAAAACCCGTATTTTTTACCACCAAAATCAACAAATGCGGCTTCAATGGAAGGCTCAACCCTATTAATCACCCCCAAATATATATTCCCTTTAATTTGTTCTCGAGAAGAATGCTCAACGATATAATTATCGATAATATTATTATCAAGAACAACAGCACGACACTCTTCAGAGTGTTGAGCATTGATCAACATAACTTTCTTAGCTGATTTTGTTTTTCTCATTAGAATTTTTCTTCCTGACTTTTTGAGCAGGTAACAACCAACGGTAGGTTTCGAGGCCGGGTAAAATACTCAAAGCTTGAAATATAATAAATTAACCTTTATAATTCAAATAATTAAATAAATTCTTGAAATTTTTTCCGGTTAGAATCACAGGTTATAGGTCTTGGTGAGGAAATAAAAAAATCTGTGTTTTTGGGTTGGTTTTTCCTGTCGGAAAGTCTATAAAAATGTTATTTAAACTCTTTCTAAATAGATCATAAAGTGTGATATTTTTTTTGATATTTATTCCTTATGGGAAATCGAAGCTCACTTATGACTAAAGCTGGTTAATTACAGCGTTAATTATTAATTCATGTTACATAATATCAGTACATCTATAACTATCATACCATCCTTATCCAAATTAATGGAAAGATTATTGATGATTTATATAAATTATAACTATAAAAATAGAGAATACTTTGTAAATACTACATACAAATATAGAAAAAAATAACCAATTTTTAAACTTTAATTTTGCACCAAACAGGACCTCAGAATGCCCAGTATGAACTCAAATAATCCAATAGGAATGACCCAGTTAGGCGAACTAAAGTCTAACGATTTAAGGGGTAAGACTATATTTATACGGTGTGATTTTAATGTTCCTCTACGGTCTACTGCAAAAGGACTATACCGGGTTGCAGATGATACCAGGATTCGACGTTTTTTAGATCTTACTTTCAGAAAGATCCATGAGTTAACGGAAGGAGATTGCCGAATTATTATCGGCTCACATCTTGGTCGACCTCATAAGACAAAAGATCATTCAGGATGGGATGGAATATTCAATATTCAATTTGTTTCGTCTCACTTCGATACTTTGATACGAAGAATCTATGGTGATACATACACAATTTTTCCCCCTGAAACTATTGACTCTCACATGCAACATTCTCTAGAAATCGTTTCTCATAAACGACTACCGCCTGGAGGAATAAAGTTCCTTCCAAACTTGCGATATCTTTTAGATCCTAAAAATACAGACCTATACCGCACTGAATTCATCACTAAATTGGCAGATATTGCTGATGTTTATATAAACTGTGCATTTGGTTGCAGTCATCGCGTCACAAAAAGTATTAAACTTTTACCCCAAATGATGCGTCAAAAAGGGAAGCTGGTAGTTGCTGGTGTTCTTCTCTACCAAGAAATTAACCGAATTGGTAAATTTGCCGGCAGGATATTATCTCAACCTAAAAAGACTTTAGTCGTTGCAGGTGGAGCAAAAATCTCCGATAAGATTGAAGTTTTAAAGCAATTTGTCTTGACAGGAGTCAAAAGCATTTTAATTGGAGGTAAAATGGCCAATGCTTTTCTATTGGCCCAACAACAAAAGGAGTTAATTCAACCTTTTCATACCGACAAGCTTCCGGCAAAATTACTAAGCCAGAAAGTTCAGGAAAACGAGGAACTATTAAAAGAAATAAATCTAGCGGAAGAAATCATCGAACTTGCAGAAATCAACAAGGTTGCATTAATATTTCCCGACGATTACAAGGTTGTATCAGATTATCAAAGTACTATTTTTGAAAATAAAGTTACACCCGATTTCTCTAAGGAACTCCAGCTTGATTTAGGCGAAAAAACCATCAACCAATTTGAGGATCTTTTTAAAGATATTAAGAATGTTTTTTGGAATGGACCTCTGGGTGCATATGATCACCCTGCATGTAGCTATTACGCTGAAGGTTCGCTGGAGCTAGCCAAATTACTATTTCAAATGGCCCTGATTGATTCTAAATTATCTGTAGTGATTGGTGGAGGAGATTCAGCTGCGATCCTTAACAAAATTGGAGTCACTGAATTAAAAAAAATGATCAAGGCACAGATTGAGAAACAATTTCCTTCAACCATAAACCGAAATCAAATATCAATAGACTTTCTTGAGAATGATTCTTATCAGTTATGGAATTACTTTTCTACCAATTTCTTTGTATCCACCGGCGGGGGTGCTTCTTTGGATTTTCTTTACGGATTTTTAAAAGGAAAAGCTAAAGGAGATATGGCTTCTTACCTGCCTGGTACTGCCACATTGATGGAGTTATGTGAATTATAACATGATTGCAAATCGGACAATTTTCCCAAACAATTTTCTAAAGTTTTTCTCAATTTCTCACACTCGTTTATCAAATCGATGTAGCACTTCCGAGTTTCAATCGCCATAGAACATATATTATTGCCTTCAACGTTTTCCTTTCTTTTATTAAACATATCTGTCAAAGACTTTACCTCAGGATTACTTAGCCCCATAATCTCTATATCTTTATCTATTTCAGTAATCCCCTCACCATACTTACCCATTTCCTGAAATTTTTCTTTGCGGCCCGAAGAACCTTTAATTATTTCTCCACAAAGATTCTTACCTTTGTAGGCAAGCCTTGAGATACTTTTTAATATCGTGGTCTTTTTTTCTAGTTGTTCATCAATGATTTCTATATTGGAACAATCATATTCCTGAACTAAGTTTTCACAGACACTATTTATCATAAAACTATCAACTTCCATTCTTTCTTTAAGGGTTGCTCTCCATAAAAGCGTATAGCACGACCGAATTAAATCATCCAATTCAAGCCTATGCCTAACAAGAGGCCGTAATCTAAAGTTCATGTTAATATCAAATATAGTTTCATAAACATTTACTTCTGAGTTCTCATTGATTGTTTCAGGAAGAATCCATGATTGGGTTAGGATATGATTTTCAATTGCTGAAAAAAGATGTTCTGGGTGCACCTTATCAACACATACTATATTATTGCAATGTACTCCATAACTGCATGGCGCACAGGAAATTCCTGCTTGAAAAATTAAATGTCCCGGAGAAAATGGTGCCGTCTCATAAGGATGTGCATGAGCAAAAAAGAGCCCCAAAATTTTTGTACCCAATGCTGCAGCTAAATGCATCGTCCCTGTATCATTGGTGACCAGATATTCGCATTTTTGGAGTACCTCGGCTAACTCACTCAGACTGGTTTTACCGGTAAGGTTGGATATACGATCTTTATTTTTTATTCTACTAATAATTTCTTCTGCAACTTTACTTTCAGACTCGACACCAAGCATCACAATTTTGGCATTGGTTTTTTCTATTAACTTATCCGCCAACTTTGCAAATGAATGAGTTGACCAACGTCGCCCCTCCAAACTTGAACCTGCTTGAAACCCTATCAAAAGATCTGTCGTAGGTATCAACTTACCCACTAAAGACTTACTTTTTGGTCGTAAGACTTCAATCTCACGGCCTTTAACATCAATACCACCACTACCAGAAAAAATTTCTACCAAATTAAACTCATTATAAAGGCGATTAAAAACCTCTACCCCAAAATATTGCATCCATGGATGTCCCGTCTTACGATCACCAAATCCATTGCAATGAAAACCTACAACATTTTTGATCCCCAAAAACCCCACCATGAGAGCACTAAACTTTGAATGGCTTAAATTTACTAATAGATCATAGTCTTTGCTCTTGATAACCTCCAAGGAATTCTCAAGGTACCGATATATTTTTATCCATGATTGATCTTCCCAATTTTCAATTACTTTAAACTGTTTAAAGTCAATAACGATAGAGTCATCTACATCAGGTATTAGCGGAACAGCGCTTGCAAAATCACTCGTCACAAGAAGGGTAATTTTTGAATTAGGATACTTCTCCTTAAGTCCTTTTATTAAAGGAGTCGTCTGAATCATATCTCCCATTCGAGTCATGCTGAGAATTAAAATATTTTTAGTCACTATCAAGCATTTTCCTTTAAAATCTGGTTTAACATTAAGAACAAATATTCTTTATTATCCAATGTCCCCTCACCCTTATGAATATGATCTATAACTGTTTTCAGAGAAAAAGGATGCTGACCTTTGAACTGTTTTAGATATTGTCCTAGATCAGTACTTTCACCGGCTTTTTCAACACAATAATCTAAAGGATCTCTTTTGATTTTCCCCATAGAATCAAGAGAATCCCTACGGTCTAGAAACACATGAATCAATAATTCTTGCATACGATGCTTCATTGTATGTTCACCTAAGACTCGCTTAGAGGATTTCAAGGCAATAGCATTTCTTTCTTCAGGCCGGGCAAGGTAATAGTCAATTTGATCGCGCATTTGATCCAGAGTATCGAAAGTTATTATTTCTTCACCTACTTTAAACATACGCGATAGATGTTTTCGGTTATCAACGAGTTGGAATCCTCGGCAAGCAGAAATTTCAAAAGTTCGAGGGTTTACAAAATCACCATCTGGATTAATTCCATAATGATAACTAGAAGAATGCAAGTTTAGGTTAATTTTAGCCGAATTATAAATCCTAACAGTTTCCTCTGTTGATATGCGCTTATTATTATTTTGAACTTGTCGACCAAGAGGTGTTTCCAAGTTCCAACCTTCTCCCCAAATCTTAAAATCAAGGTCCAGCAATCTTGGAAAAGACTGAACACGATTATGATAAGCGGCCCCCATGAATGAGACATCGGCTTCATAAAGATCTTTGTCAATATTATTAAAAGGTTTGTGAATATCTGGAGAACAGGCCTGCGGCAGAAAATAACAATCCTTTACTTCTTTAGACCTTAGTTCATCGTGAAAAAGGCCATCTTGCAAAGTAAAAATATAATCATATGATGTTACTATTTCATTCCAGTATGGCAGAGCCCTAAAATCTTCTACGAACCAGAAAGCAATAGGAATCTGTAATTCTCTTAGTTTTTTAATTGCATCTGGTGTGAGCGGTGCTTGAGCAAGAGCCAGAACCAAATCTGGCTGAAATTCTGACGCCTTGGCTGCGGCTATTTCACCCATAAAGCTCATAAAGTTGCGCGAAAGAATTTCAGAATTTATTAGGTCACGAGTCACCCCTTTCAAAGAGAAAAAACCCTGCTCAAATGCTTCACAATTCACGGTTGCTACCTCATGGCCCATATTCTTTAAAGCCGTAGCACAGTGATGAGCTGTTGGTAATGAACCTCCGTAAACAGGATTCACAATCATTACTTTCATAGTGCGTTGCTGAAGTAACTTTCTTACCTCTAGACCTTCAACTAATTTTTTGAAATAGGACTCACCAATCTTTATTGAAGGCGGATGCTTAAAGATATTCCAGCTCTTTGTTTCTAGTCGAGCGAGCAAACATGCAGGAGATTCTCCGATACGGAAGCGCACTCGCGGTAAAAAAGGCCGTATGTCCACACATGTCATAAAAGCTCTGAAGATAGGCATCAAAGGTTCTACAACAGTCAACTCTCCTGATTGTTTTTGCAGTAATGCTTGTATATGATAGCCAAAACCTAAACCAAAAACTACAGTTTTAGGTTCTGGATGAAAAATAAAATTGGCTAATGCTTTATCTGCTTCCTCCAACGGCCGGTATTGGCTATGTAAAGTAACTCCAGAAATTTTAGGGACAGGTAGTCCATCTTTAGAGCGAATAACATCCAAATTTTCAGGAAAAGATTGCGAGGCAACCCGCTCTGCAAGTTCCGGGTCGGATTCTTGGAGAAGCTTTAGGTTTTGAGTGAAGAAATTCATTTTAAACTATTTTTATTTGCTCAACACAAGATCTGTCCGGATATTATCCAGCATTTCTTGAGCCGATTCATGTTTTGGGTTTAGAGCAAGGATGCATTCTAAGTTATTGATAGAGTCTTCAACTTTTCCTTGCTTATATTGAATACCAGCTAAAGCAAACCGTATATTGAGATTAGCTGGGTGGTACTCTATGTATCTAGATAAATAGATTTCAACTTTCGCAAAATCTTTCAATTTATAAGAAATTTCCAAAAGAAATTTACAGGCAGAAAGGTTTTCAGGGTTTGCGTCTAGAGACTTACAGAAATAATCAACTGCTCCGTCAATATCGTTGCCCCTAATTCTTAGCATTCCAAGGCCACAATAGGCTTTATCATTATTGGTATCTTTATCTAAGCATTTATTAAAACAAATATCTGCCTTCTTGATATTATTCTTGTGAAGAGCTAGCAAACCTGAATGTAACCATGCTCTTGGATTATTCGGCTCCTTCAAGCAAGCCTCTTTATATAAAGTATCGGCTTTATCCGGAGTTTGAAGTTTCATATAGCAGTCCCCCATTCCAATCAAGGCCTCAGTGTTTTCAGGAGATATTTTGATAATTTCTCCAAAATGTTTTAAAGCTCTATTAAGTTTTCCCGAATCCAATTCTTCTGAAGCTTGCAACAATAAATGATCAAGCTGTGATAACCTTTCACCACCTTCATATTTGTCAATCACTGCATTCTTGTTAGTATTTATTGGGGTTGCAATTACTTGATACTGAAACACAAAAAACCTTTTAATCTCCTCAGGTGATAAATCCTTTACTTGCGTCCTTCCAAAATTAAGAGTTGTAGTATTTTGTGTTAAAAACTTCTCGTACTGCGGATCAAGAACCTCTTCAACCTTCTGAATGGAGTAACCTGCTTGAGAAAATAGCTTGATGATTTCCTTATATGTAAAGAACCTAAGATGGGTTTCATCAAGAATCCCTTCTTTCTCATAAGTCCAGTTACCCTCAATCAGTTTGTGGATCACCCCATGAAATTGAACATTAGGAATACTGGCTACAATAGTGCCCTCTTTTTTAAGCAAACGTTTAACCTTGAGGAGCGCAGAAAGAGGGTCAACTAAATGCTCGAGAACATCTGCAAAAAAAATACAATCAAAAGTGTTATCACTATAAGGTAAGTCAATCTTTTCTATATCTCCCTCTATGACATCGTCTAAATTTTTTTTTGCTTCCCTAGCCGCCTCTGCATTAAACTCTAAACCTGCCACAAAGGCTCCATTACGTTTTTTTAGTTCTCGTCCTGTCATTCCAGTAGCACAACCCACTTCTAAAATATGTGTAGCATCCATCGGTATAAGAGGAATCAAGTCATTTCTGACATTTTCATAATAAGAGGGCGGTTTTTCATTCATTAATTTAGACTCCTTTTTCTCAATACTTCCGATTTGCTTATCTAATATTTGAATCATTGTATCTGTCCGATGACAATAAGTATGTTTGGCTAGAACCTCTTTTCTCCCTTCGTTTGCAATTCTTTCTCTCTCAGGTTCATTATTTAGATAGTGGGTAATAGTCTGCTCAATTATTTCATCGTCATAAATAATCAAATGTTTTTTATCAGCGAAAAACTCGTCTAAGCCACTTCCCAAAGCACGGTCAGTAACTAACATACTCCCACTGCATAAAGCTTCAAATACTCTCATATTTAAATCATTATTAATTGCATTATTAAAAACAATTCGCGAGGCACTAAAATGTTCAGCCATTTCATTCATAAATTTTCTTTGGCAATCTAGATCAAACTTTTTTTGAATTTTATCCAAAAGGTTTCTACGTCGATCCAATTTTGAAGAAATAGAACCTATAAAACCAACATCACATTTCTTCAATACGTCAACTTTCCCATGTATCTCGGGGTCACAAGCTAAAGGTAACCACACAACATTTTTTATTCCCGCCTGAATCATGGGCTGCACATAAGCCTTTTGTGCTAAAAATACAAAATCAAAACTTTTAGAAATTTCTATATGCCTCTTAAAATTTATATGTGTATCTATTAGGTAACAAGCCGTGGGTAAGTTTAACTCTCTTAGATCTATCGGAATATCACTCAAGCCTGTTTCAATCCACAAATAAAAGTCAGGTTTCCATTTATTTGGAAGTTGCTTCATAACCTCTTTCAAGGTTGTTTTATTCCCACGAAATATATCCTGTGGTGTGATGTCCCAGTTTAGATCTTCAAGGTTCCAGAGTTTAATTACTTTCTCATTTATCTGAGAACCACAAGTTATAACATTATGATTCTTTCTAAAGGCTCTTTCTAGGTAGTGTGCTGTGGTAGCTGGATAAGAAACAAAGTCCATCAAAATATTTTTCCGAACCTTTGCATTAAAAGGAATATTCGTTTTTTTTAAGTTGACTCCGGTTCTTTCTAAAAATGCTAGAACAGATTGATTAATCACCTTCTGCCAAGAATCAAGAAATCGATGTAAGGGAAACTTATCTTGCAGGGTTTTTTGTCCTAGCTTACCTATTCTTATAGCTTTTTCCGGGTCTTTTAAAAGAGATTCAATACACTTGTTTAAATAGTTCAAATCATTTGAAATATATCCATTTTTACCATCTTCAATAGGTGAGGATTTATTCCATGAACTTACAACCGGCATTCCAGTAGCCATAGCCTCGAGCATACTCAAATTATATCCATCTTCATATTCATCCACCGTGGTATTGATGAAAACTCTACAACTTCTATAGTTTTCCAATAAATCTTGAAATCCATCCGATAATCTCGAATTATGAATATTAGAATTTTCACCTATGGTTATCAAAGGATGATTCCCCACAATTTTTTTACTGGTTGTATAACCCATCATCAAATCTCGTTCTTGAAGTTGATTACCAACCTGCAAAACTGTTTCCATATCACCTCGGTATCCACCATAGTCATAAATATCAAGTCCAGGTAATATTACCTCACCATTTAACTCCCAATCTTTCCGCTTTTTCTCAGAAATAAATACTTTGTTAATGTCTTTTAGAAGAGGTTTTATATTTTTAAAATAAGCCTTCCGATGAACTTTATTTTTGGATAAGCTTAATTCAGTAGATAGACAGTTGTGGAATACAAATATCTTGGGTAAAATATATTCTCTTACCTCTATTAAATCCTTAATATTATGTGCAATAACAAGATCGAATTCTCCGTGTTCCAATATTTTTCGAGCTGTGTTTCTGGAGATTAGGCTTACGTTTTCTGGAATAGAACGCATATTTTGATTCCAGTGGCGATAGTGCCCAGGAACAATTTCTGGTTCCTCTATTAGGAACTCATGTCCTGTTCGCGCAAGTAGGCACAAATAAGGCTCATGCCAATTAAAGGAGAGAATTTTTAATTTCATAATCAGGATGTTTCATTTAATAAAAGAGCATTCTTTACTATTTCGGTGAAACTTAAAAATCACTTAACCCTAATTATTTATAGATTTCGAGTATGAATAAGAAATCTGGAATATTTTAGAATTTTTAGGGAAATGGTTATTTAGCAATTCATTAATTTTATTAGTAACCAACCCAAAAAAACTTCATCTAAAAAATAAAATTCATTTTTTATAAAAAATCATAATTTTTGACGGGGAAAAGTTTTATTCTTTTATTTGTTAATTTAGAGGGGATATTCTAGGTTTTATGTCATATAATCAAAACTCAAAAAAAATAATGGGTCGGCAGCGATTAATTGAGTATCGTAAAGCTTTTCAAGAGAACCAGGCTTTAAAGGGCGAAATACCTCAAGGAGAGGGAGAACTTAACCGTGACGGGAACCCTAAAATTCCTCCAGGACAAAGAGTGGTTCAAACCTGGCCAGTGCTGGACCTAGGAGTTACCCCAGATCTGGATGAATTTTCATGGAACCTTACAGTCTCAGGTTTGGTCAAAACGGTGAAAACATACGATTGGGAGGAATTTCTCAAGTTACCTCAAACTACCGATATTTCAGATTTCCATTGCGTTACTACCTGGAGCAGACTGAACAATAATTGGAAAGGTGTAAAGTTCTCGGATATCGCATCACATTGTGGGGTGCTTCCCAGTGCCAAGTTTGTCTACATAAAAGCTTGGGACGGGTATTCAACTAATTTACCATTGGATGAAGCTATGAAATATGATGTCTTATTGGTACATGAGTGGGAAAATCAGCCTCTTGTTAAAGAACATGGTGGTCCAGTACGTATGATCACTCCACAACTCTATGCATGGAAAGGGGCAAAGTGGATTGGAGAAATCATTTTTCGAGATAAGGATGAGCTCGGATTCTGGGAAAAAAGAGGCTACTCCAATAACGCAGAACCATGGCTGAATGATCGTTACTCCTAATAAGTTCTAGGGATCAAGTCACTCTCAGAGTTTTTAAGTTGGCAAAAGCTGCTGACTCCATAATTTCCTTGACCCCAGCATCCCCTATTCCTGTATCAAACAAAAGAAGGCTTTCTACATTTGTCAAAGTTTTAGTATTTGCCAATAGTTTAGCCGACTCCAAATTAAGATAATTTCTTGCTAGATTAAAATGTTTAACCCTTTGTAATACTTTTGACTTTGCCAAAACCTTAATACCTTTTGGGGTTATTTCCGTTCGATAAAAATTTAGTTTTCTAAGATTGGCAAAAGTAGGAGCTTTTGCCAGTGTAATCAAAGTTTCATCACTCACAGGATTTTCCTGAAAAATTAAAACCTGCAGTTTTCTAAATTTCTTAGATTGCACAACTGCCAACCCACCTTCGGGGCCAATATTGTTATAACGTAAATCGAGAAGAGATAGGTTTTCAGCAAAGTCAGCAGTTGACAACTCCTTAACTCCTTTATCAGAAATATTATTCTCGCCAAGATATAGCCGTTTTAAATTTTTAAAAAGTTGGCAATGAAACAAATGGTGCGCACCTCGCCAAGTTAGTTTATTTCGAGATAAATCTAAGTTTTCAACATCAAAAATACGTTTTGTTTGAACTAATGCCTCAACTCCCTCATCCCCTAAAAATTTACCATTCAACTCCAATGATTCGCCATCAAGAGATTCATCAATAACCCGATTAATATAATCCAGCTTCACTTGAGTAATCATACTAAATCCTAGCTTGGTTTTTTATTGACTGCACAGCGAAAACCTATATCAGTAAATCCCCGAGACAAAGGATGACTCCAATCCCGATAACCCGTTGTCATAGCAATCACAGAGTCTGCCCACGAACCGCCTCTTCTAACTTTCATAACACCCCTTGTTGGTCCTCTAGGATTGTGCAGAATATCTGTATAATAAAAATTAACAGAAAACCAATCTGCAACCCATTCCCAAACATTCCCAGCCATGTCATGAACTCCGTTCGAATTTGCAGGAAAAGAACCTACTTGAGAAGTTTTTTCATTTGATTTTAAACCACCTCTGGCAAGCGGGTTCATTAGGTCAAAACCTTCACCCCAAGGAAACTCACAACCATTACCATTTCCCGCAGCTCTCTCCCATTGAGCTTCACTAGGAAGCGATTTGCCAATCAAATGGCAGTAATCAGCTGCTTCATACCAATTAAGTTTTGAAACTGGACAATTATCGCAATCTGATAGAATACTTCGACGAAGAAAGTGATCTGGAAATAATTTCTCAAACTTTTTATTTGTAACCTCAAATTTATCTATCCAAAATGGATTCAGATGGACCTTCTGCTCAGGAGCGCCATGTTGAGGACCAAAACGATTACAACCCCTATTGAAAACTCCTCCGGGTATAAGCACCATATCATCTGTGATAGTAGATTCTTTTGCAAAGACAGGTTGAAAACCATCAAGCATAAACAAAAATACTATGCATAAAAATTTAAACAATCTAGAAGCATAAAGTAATTTAAAATTTATCACTTAAAATCTCTTAGTGCATCTAATATATTAAGTGTCGCCTTAGAACGATTTAAGGTATAAAAGTGGATGCCTGGAACCTTATATTTTAATAATTCCCTACACTGTTCAATAGCATGAGAAATACCAATCTCTCGAACCTTTTCATTATCATTCTCAACACCTTTAAATTTAGACAGTAATGACGGAGTTAGATTAGCTCCACACATTCTAGTAAACCTCTGCATCTGCTTGAGGTTTAAAATGGGCATAATGCCAGGAATAATGGGAATATTAATTTTTGCCGATTGCACTCTATCTAAAAATTTAAAATAATTCTGATTATCAAAAAATAACTGAGTCACGAGAAAATCTACTCCACTATCAACTTTTCTCTTTAAGTTTTCGATATCCTTATCAAGATCCTTGCACTCTATATGACCTTCAGGGTAACAAGCAGCACCAATACAAAAAGAAAAGTTTTTTTTTATAAAGGACACAAGTTCATTACCATATTCAAACCCACCTTTTGTTTTTATAAATTTCTCTTCACCTTGAGGAGGATCTCCCCTTAATGCAAGAACATTCTCAATATTTCTCTCATGTAAGCTTTCAAGCACCGAATAAATTTCATGCTCATTATGCCCTACGCAGGTCAAGTGAGCCATGCTTTCAATACCAATAGCACTTTTTATATTTCCAACCAAGTCTACCGTTTTAGAGCGCGTCGTCCCACCGGCCCCATATGTAACCGAAACAAAACCAGGATCAGAGGATTTTAATCTAGCAATCGTTTCATACAATGTCGCAAAACCCTCAGAATTTTTAGGAGGAAAAAATTCAAAAGAAAAAATGGGCGATGACGAGCATAACTTTTCACTTATTTTCATAATTCGATAATAACACAAGGCCTATATAAACCAACGAAAGTTAAACGAGGCTATAAATATAATTAATAACTTCAGGATATAATTTGGAATAGTGCACTACCAAAATATGTCCTATCTAGACGTGATCGATTTGTTGAGTTTTTAATTCAGGAAGGGTCTGGTATATACTCGTAAATACCAAATTTTTTCAAGTAGGATATAAACGCTACTAAATTTACCAGTTCAACTGGCTCGTCTTCAATCAAATTTATTGCTTCAGTAGTAAAATATCCTGTAGTTATCAAAATTCCCCGAGACGCGCCCTCACCTTTCACGGTATCCAGAAAACCTTTAACCTTAATAGCGTTAACAGTTTTTCCAGGAGGATCAATAATACATAGAGCAATATAACTACCACCCACAACAGGTGTTTCATCATTCATGGCTATTTCTAACTCATGATCATCTGCCCATATTGAGTGAACATACTCGAGGTTAAACTTTTCTAAGAATTCAATGCATTTAGATTTGAATGCATCCCTATTGGTAAGGTAAAAGGGAATATCTGATTGACTATCAAAATGAGCTTGCTCTTGCGGAGCAGGAGGGGAGGTTTTTTTCAAAGAAACAATAAGAATAATGCCAACAACAAATGCACCAAAGGTAATAACAAATATAGCCACTTACTTTATCATTTCATCCCAAATTTTTTCTTTTTTGCCCTGCTTTATCCATTTGTCATTTGCGATCATTTGTTTCACAGCAACCCAGAATACCCAGCCTACAAACAGCAACATGGTACCAATGGGAATATTATCTGGTTTAGTGGCAATTAAAAGAAAGTTCTCAAGCCCTGAATTTTCCATCTCATAGTCTCTATTTATAGTTCAAAAATTATAATATTATACATTATTCTGATATAGCAACTTTTATTCGTCTTCGTCTTCGTCTTCTTCACCGCCTTCATCTTCTTCGCCGCCCTCTTCATCTTCTCCATCCTCTCCCAAGCTCACATCAAAATCAAGCTCAGCAGTGTTGTAGGCAACA
>Ga0315321_10001754_pt1 | contig 16784 bp, 12 predicted proteins | sample M180m21515metaG_FD_203464 | JGI IMG/M metagenome (GOLD analysis project Ga0315321, IMG submission 203464) | Ammonia-oxidizing marine archaeal communities from Monterey Bay, California, United States - M1 80m 21515 | ecosystem: Environmental > Aquatic > Marine > Intertidal zone | place: USA... | reverse complement strand
ATATAATCTACCGGAATCTAAAAATGTTGATGAATGAAAGAGCGTTGACAACACCCTGCACGACAAACCTAGTGAATGCAAAAAGGAAAACAAGGTTTAGAGAAAACTTACCCAAGGAAATCGTTTGCATCCTTTATTGTCTTTGGAGGGTGTACAACCAAAAGTGAATAATATGGACAGCAAACAAGAATTAAAGGATGCCCAAGAAGTTTTGGTCAAAGAAGCCAATTCGATAACGGCGGCAGCAGATCGCCTGAGCGAAAACTTTTCTCAAGCGGTAGACAGCCTTTATACCGAACGCGGAAAAGTTGTTGTTAGTGGAATAGGAAAATCAGGACATCTCGGCAAAAAGCTAGCGGCAACCTTTTGCAGCACGGGAACCCCGTCCGCCTTTCTTCATCCATCCGAAGCGGTTCATGGAGATTTGGGAATTCATCAAAAAGGCGATCCCGTCCTGTTTTTGTCTAATAGCGGGTCGACACCAGAGCTTTTGGCTCTGGAGCCCATCCTACGGGGGCGCGGAGCTAGAATAGTCGGTATCTTCGGCAGTACGAGAGGTCAACTAGCCTCAAAGGTAGATGCATTCTTAGATTCATCTGTTCCCGAGGAAGCAGACCCATTGGGTATTGTGCCAACAGCCAGCTTTTCCGTATCTGCCGCACTGGGAGACGCCTTGGCGTCGGCTTTGATGAAGAGAAGAAATTTCTCCGAGACGGACTATGCCCAAACTCATCCTGCCGGACAACTGGGAAGAAACCTAACCCTGCGGGTTTCCGACGTCATGCACCTTCTTCCCAAAACGGCATGCGTAACGAAAGAAACCCAAACAAAGGACTTGGTCATCGAGATGACCAAATTCCCACTGGGCGCAGCCTGTGTGACGGAAGGAGAAAAACTGTTGGGCATTGTTACGGATGGCGATTTGCGAAGAGCCCTGAACGAAAATGAAAACCTGCTGCAACTTTCTGCGGAAAAGGTTATGACGAAATCGCCGCAAACCATTGCTCCAGAAATTTTATTGGGCGATGCGCTGAAGGTAATGGAAGATCGCAAATCCCCAATATCCGTTTTACCGGTAGTCTGCCAGAAAACACAAAGATTGCTAGGCCTGATCCGCCTTCATGACATATACACACCTTCCGGGTGCTGAAAGTTTCTTGAGAAAACACTCAAAACCTGCTTATATGTAGCCAACAAAGACCTTAGAGGCGTGAATTCTAGGAAAATCATTCTATTAACCGCATCCTTACTAGCATTGCTCGCAGGGGGTTATCTTTTGCAGCAACTGCGAGATGCATTTGATGAACACTCACACTGGCGATCGAGAGAAGCTGTTTTGGAAAAAGAACTGGAAGACCTAAGAGAAGAGGCTAGGGCGGACAGGGAGTTCCTGGATAGATTGCGAAGAGACCCAGACTTTCAAGATGCTATTGCCAGGAAGGAACTGGGATATGGAAAAAAGAACGAACGCCTGTATCGCCTCCCTGAACCCGATGGCGAAAAACAAGTGGTTCAGCAACCTTGACACATAGCAGAAAAAGGCAGACTAAGCGCAAAATTCCGGAGAGGTAGAAAGCACCGTTTTTTTGCCTAAAGTAATCTGAGGTGCCTGTATCAAGAAATTATAACCTCGACAGGAAAGGTTTTGAGTGACCTAAGACCCTTTTTGTATAATTGTATCTAAATATTTTATTCACCCAACCATGTCAGAATCCACTACAGAATACCTCAACCAAGCCAAGGAAAGCGGAGAGCTTTACGAAAGCTCGTACGAAAACATTAGCGAATTGCTTGGAATAGAAAACCTGCCCGACTGGGTCAAAAACTCTTTGGAGGAACTGATAGGCGATCAAAGTTGGGAAGAGTTAAACAATCGCTTTCATGCAAATCTGGCCTTTGGAACCGGCGGAATGAGGGGAAGAACCATCGGCAACAGGATAACGCGTGCAGAGAGAGGAAAAAGCGGAAAGGGCGAAACACCAGAATATGCAGCCGTGGGAAGTAACACGCTCAATGAGATAACGGCCCTCCGTGCCACCAAAGCCCTCTTTCTTTACGTAAGGCAATGGATGGCCGAACAGGGGATACTTGAGCAACCACGCTTGGTGGTTGCCCATGACGTTCGCCATTTTTCAAGAAAATTTTGCGAGCTTGTGGCAAACGCGTGGTTTAGACTGGGGGGCTACTCAATGATATTCGACGGTCCTCGGTCAACGCCGCAACTGAGCTTTACCGTCCGTCACCAATATGCTCATGCCGGTATTGTAATTACCGCAAGTCACAATCCATCGCATGATAACGGGTTCAAGGCATATTTCGGTGATGGGGGTCAGTTGATACCGGATCACGCGGAGAAGGTGGTGGAGAAATACAAAAGTATATCAATCTCCGAACTTCTGCCCTTGCTAGATAAGGATACTTCGGGCGTTCCCCCATGGACAGTGCTTCAAGCAGGGGATGACCTTTCCTATCGGGCGGCGCTCGAAGATGCCGTTCTTGATCCTGAATTGCTCAAACAGCATGCCCCCAAGGTGGTCTTTACGCCTATCCATGGAACAGGAGCTATTTCTGCCATACCAGCCCTTTGGGATCATGGAGTGGAAGTGGTGGTGGTCGACGAACAGAACAAGCACGACCCTAATTTCAGTACGGTCCAATCTCCCAACCCGGAGAATGAGGAAGCACTCAAATTAGGCATATCGGTTGCCCGAAAGACTAAGGCAGAATTTGTTATGGGCAGTGACCCCGACTGCGATCGAATAGGAGTGGCAGCAAAACAAAAGGGTGGTGGCTATGTTTGTCTTACGGGCAACCAGGTTGCGTGTATGCTTGCTGAATATCGCCTAATGGTTACCAAGAGAAAACAGCTTTTGGAGGATGGAGCGGGAGAGAGGTTTTCCATTCTCAAGACTTTTGTAACCACCCCCATGCTAAGTCGCATTGCCGAGGGGTATGGAATACGGTGCGTAAATACACCGACCGGTTTCAAATGGATGGCTGAAAAGTTAGGAAAGTATGAAAGCGATGCGATACTGGAATTAAAGGAAAAAGAAGGATTGTCATTGGATTTTGATGGCACCGATCTTTTTGCCCGGATCGATATACTTTTGCGTTATTCGAACTATGTCGTGCTCGCGGCTGAAGAAAGCTATGGATATCTGCCGCTTGACGTGGTGCGAGACAAGGACGGCAATGCATCGGCCTTGGCAATAGCAGAGCTGTTTGCATTTCTAAAATCTACCCAGTCCACCCCCTTTGATTTCTTGGATACACTCTACAAAAAATACGGGTATCATTTCGAAAAAACTGAAAACTTATATTTTGAAGGAGCAGAGGGAAGTGCTACGATTAAAAGACTTGCAGATTCCTACCGAAAGAACCCTCTTCCTGATGTCGAGGGGATAAAGGTGACCAAGACCAGGGATTTCTTAGAGTCTGGCTATATAGATGAAGACGAAGACCCTCTGCCGGTGGAAAATTTTCTCCACATGACTCTGGAGAACGGATATTCCATCGCCATTAGACCCAGCGGAACCGAGCCAAAGATCAAATATTATCTTTTCGGTTGTGGCGAAAAAAATGCGACAGACCTAGGGGCATCCAAAAATGAAGTTACGCAAAAGGTCGAATCTATGGCCAGCTGGCTTACGGAAGATGCAACGGCCCGATTGGGTGAAGAAAAATAACTCGAGTTGCTTGCTTGGTAGCCAGCTTACCGAATGTTAAACCAAAAGGCTTGCGGGCCGCTCTAGCGTTTCACCTAGCAACTTAAGAAAGCGGGCGCCTACAGCACCGTCAACCAATCGGTGGTCGCAACTCAAACCCAGGGTCATCGTCTCGCCAGCCCGTAAATTACCTGATGAGTCCAGTACGGGTTTTTTAACGCTTGCGCCGATGGACAATATGGCGGCATTGGGCGGGTTTATTATTCCACTGAAGAAATCAATCCCAAACATGCCGAGATTTGTCACGGTAAAAGTCGACCCTGACATTTCATCCGGAGCCAATTTTTTACCCCTGGCTTTTTCTATTAAAGATTTTGCTTCCAGCGAAAGAGTTATCAAATCAAGGGCTTCCGCATTTCTGATGACTGGCGTGACCAAACCATCATCTACGGCAACGCCGAACGAAAGGTGAACGTTTCCGTGAAAGCGAATCTCCTTTTCCTCCCAAGAAGTGTTAATTTCAGGAATCCACTTAATGGTTTCGGCACATGCCTTCAGAATGATGTCATTCAAGGTTAACTTGAGAGGTTGTTCATCCGGAGAGCAACGATTGGCCAACCTTTCGTTCATTGCTTCGCGAGCAAGGCGAAGGGGTTGTGAATCGATTTCCTTCTGGAGGTAAAAGTGTGGAATTGTATTTTTCGATTCTAGTAGCCGGCTAGCGATTATGGAACGCATTTTCGATACGGGAACCGATTGCTCTTTAAGATTCCCGCCGGAACCGGCTTCCATCCGCGTCGAAACAACTTTTTCCTGCGAGCCGGAACTTGGGGCGGGGGCGGCTTTTTCTGCAGGAGCCTGCACAAAGGACAAGACGTCTTTTTTTGTAATTCTGCCACTCGGGCCCGAACCGGTAACCTTGCTTAAATCGAGTTTTTCTTCCAGGGCAATTTTTTTAGCAAGAGGTGAAGCAATGATGCGTTCGGAGGAGATGGGCTTAGCTGATTCCTTCCCCCCCTCGTCGCCATGGACCGGCCCTGACGTAGCAGGCTCCTCACCACTCTCGCCGACGGGCTGACTGTCGTCGGCATTCACTTCTTTGTCCGACTCTGGTTCGCTCGGGGTTGTCACCCCTTCCCCGGTTGTTGCGGAAGGAAGATCTTCTACGTTTTCCCCATCCTCCCCAACTGCAGCCAAAGGGCTGCCTATGGGAACCTCTTCGCCTTCCCCCACAAAGATTTTCAAAAGGGTTCCATCATCAAAACACTCTAATTCCATGGTTGCCTTATCGGTTTCAATCTCAGCCAAGACATCTCCGTTGGAAATAGTATCACCTTTCTTTTTGTGCCATTTAACAACCGTTCCGACCGACATGGTGTCGCTCAATTTGGGCATTTCGATAATTGTAGCCATGATGAAAATAAAAAAGATTAAAGAAGTTCCATTGCCTTTGCCAAAACACGATCATGATCTGGAATCTGAAAGTTCTCGAGATTCTTGCTGTATGCCTGAGGAACATCAATGGCGGAAACTCTTTTTACCGGTGCATCCAAATGGTCAAAGGCTTGATCCTGAATAATAAAGGCAATTTGCGCGTCAACGCCACAAAAGGGTTTGTTTTCTTCAACCAAAAGAACGCGGTTTGTTTTTCGTACGGAAGAAAGGATGGTCTCGACGTCCAGAGGCCTGATGGAGCGAAGGTCGACCACTTCGACCGAAACGCGATGCTTTTCCTCAAGGGTTTCGGCGACCTGCAGAGCAGTGTGCACAGATTTCCCGTGTGCAATAATGGAAAGATCCTTGCCTTCCCGGATGACTTTGGCCTTTCCCAGGGGAACCAAAAAATCGTCCTCTTCCGGAACCTCCCCTTGCAGGTTGTAAAGGATTGTGTTTTCCATCATGCATACCGGATCATTGTCCCGAATGGCTGACTTGAGCATGCCCTTGGCATCAGCGGGCGTAGCTGGGCAAATTACCTTTACCCCCGGTGTATTGGCCGCGAAATTCTCAGGTGTGTGGGAGTGGGTTGCCCCGACGTTAGTGCCTCCGTTTGCAGGCCCTCTAAATACGATTGGAACGTTAATCAGCCCACCGGACATGTACCTGACGTTGGCCGCATTATTGAAAATTTGATCAAAAGCGACATAGCAGAAACTCCAGAACATAAATTCTACGACCGGGCGCATGCCCATCATCGCGGCTCCGACGGCGAGCCCGGAAAAAGCAGCTTCGCTGATAGGGGTATCGATAATTCTATCCGGCCCGAATTTTTCCAACATGCCTTCGGAAACCTTGTAAGAGCCCTTGAACTGGGCGACTTCCTCCCCCATAAGAACGACTTGATCATCTCGGGAAATTTCCTCTGCAAGCGCTTGATTGAGTGCTTCTCGATAAGTAATAGTGGTCATTGTAGAAGTAGTGAAAATTGATCAAATGGTTTCGAAAAACATAGTGCCCGAGGATTTTTTTTCTTCCGGGTTGTCCGTTTCCCAATATACGTCGTCCATCAACTCCTCAGGTTCAGGATACGGACTTGCTTGCGCAAACTCCGCCGAAGCCTCGGCTTCCTCCTTCGCCCGCTTGTCAATGTCCGCTGCTACCTCTTCAGTCAGATGGCCTTCCCTCAGGAGCTTTTCCCTAAAAAGGTTTATGGGGTCCTTGCTTTTCTTATACTCCTCTATCTCTTCCTTGCTACGATAAGTTTGGTCTGGGTCAGCTACTGAATGACCTCGATATCGGTAGGTTATAATCTCGAGAACGGAAGGCCTGGATTCCGAATGGGCGCGCTCCAGGGCCTCGGAAATGTTATGACGGACCTCATAAAGATCATGACCGTGCGAAACAGACCATTCTATGTCAAAAGCATCACCCCGGCGGGCTAGTGGCTCTCCGGCAGAGTGTCTGGCTTCGGCCGTACCCATGGAATAACCGTTGTTTTCTATTATGTAGATGACGGGAAGGTTCCAAAGAGAGGCCAAGTTAAGAGACTCGTAAAAAGGGCCTTGGTTGGTTGCGCCATCACCCATGAAGCAAAGACAGGCCCCTTTTTTCTTATTGAACTTAAGGGCATAAGCCATGCCCAGTCCGAGCGGGGTTTGTCCGGCGACGATTCCGTGACCGCCCCAAAAATTTTTATCCGGAGCGAAAAAATGCATCGAACCTCCCTTGCCTTTCGAGCAACCGGTTTTCTTGCCGAAGAGTTCAGCCATGCATTCGTCCATATTCATTCCAACGGCGAGCGCGTGGCCGTGATCACGATAGGCGGTGATTACGTGATCGTCTTTGGACATGGCAGAAACCGAACCTACGGCAACAGCCTCTTGACCAATATAAAGATGCAGAAACCCGCCGATGTGACCTTGTTGATAGGCCCGCAAGGAGCGTTCCTCAAAACGCCTGATTCTGACCATTTGTTCATACAGTTCGATTTTAGAATCGGGAGACAGGTTTTGGTTGGCAGTCTTGTTGGCAAAAACATCCGATTCCTCATCTTCACTCCCGACAGACTGTTCGGGTTCGTCTGGGGCGACAGAATCCTTGGGTTGTGAAACCGCCTCTGGGGTGTCGGCCTTGTCCTCAACAACCTCCGGAGCAACAGAACCATCCTCAACCGAGCGTGCAGGCACGCTTGAGGGGGTTGCAGCCTTAGGTTTTGACGCCGTCTTTTCTTCGTCAAGATTAGTATCGTGATGTAATCCTTCCATAATTGTCGATTGGAGTTTGGGTAAGGCTCATTATCCCCCTAGACGGGAAATTCTTCAATGCTTAATTTGGGTGAACCACTCGATCGACAATCGGCTCGAACCCCCCAAAAACCCATCTTTCGCTTGTCGAAAAAAGGCCATACAAGCTGATGGTCGCCAGGAGGAATCTTGAGAGAGGAAATAGCCTCACGCGGGAAAAAGCGAAAAATACCCTCCTCAATATCTTTTGGAAGACTTTGAATAACCCGAGTGCAATCAAACAGAAACATAAGCCAGTTGGTGGTAGACTCGTAACTTTTCTCCGATACGTATCCGAAAAGCGAAAGATCTTCGTCTTCCAGAGCAACTCCAGTTTCCTCAAGGGCCTCTCTCTTGGCGCATTCGTATGGGGATTCGCCATCAGACATGTTAAGTTTTCCGCCAGGCGGACTCCAAAAACCCTTGTTGGGAGTTTTGTTGCGCTTGATCATGAGAATCTCATCCTTTGTGTTGCGAATGAAAAGTAAGCAAGATATCTTGAAGTCCATAGAATTTAAGCTTGTTTAAATGAACTTTCTAGAGAAAGGATATACTTACTCCAAACCTTAACTTCTCTACCCATGAAAATCCTAGCGTTAAAACTAATTCTACTCTTGCCCTTCGGTTTCTTCTGCCAGCTTTATTCGGCACCGGACGAATATGTTAAATTGACAGGTCCAACGGGAAAGAAAGTAACCATCGCGAAGGAGTCAGACATGTGGATCAAGGCAACCGTTCCTTTTGGAATAGTCTTACATCCCAAGGCCCAGGCTTATTCCAGAAGCAAGCCAACCGGGTTATCTGACGTTATTAACTTGGAATTCATGAATAACATCAAAGTGAGGATTTATCTCTGCTTTAGTAATGAATTCAAGAAGAAAGCCCTAAGAAGCGCTAAGTTATCGGATGCGCAGTACTATCAGTACTATAGCGCGGAAGTGGAATACCTTACTGTCAAAGTGGATAGGAATACCAAAAACGCCCACTTTCTTTTTCCCGCAGTTTTGGCGGAACGGGACGGGTTCTATAAGGCCGGGTATGTGAAACTAGTGGGATATGCTGTGGAAATTTCACAAAATGACGTGCCGTTTGAAATGACTGAGAGTATATTTTTCGATAAATATCGTACGGTGGATATCCTTAATAAGTTCAAGGCGCAAGCGGTTGAGAAGTCAGAATCAAACAAAGGACTTCTTCTGCCGGCCCATCTTGTCAGTCAAAATTATTTGGATCCCACTACTGTAGTCAAGCAGAAGGCGGGCTCGAACAATTAAGGAAACCTTCCTCACCCCAGCAGTCCAAGCCAGTGTCGGATAAGAAGGAAATAATAATCAACTGCGGCATATCTCATGTATCCGCGGGGGTTTTCTCTCAGGATGGTGACAAGATCCTGCTCGAACAGGTTGGACTTGAAACCCTGCGCTACGATTTATCCAATGAAGACCAATGGCTGGATTGTTTCTCCACGGGACTTGAGAACTTGTGCGCCAAGGAGAATATAAAGGGAAATGCCCGGTTCATTTTTCCGTGTAGCCTCCTGTTGTCGAAAACCATAAGAGTCCCCCACGTAGAGGAGGAAAGGCAAAAGAAAATAGTTGCGTTTGAGCTTATGCAAAAAATGCCCGTGCCTTTGACCGATTTGATTTGGGATTATCAGGTAATTGATGATGATGGGGTCGAGCAAGAGATCCTGGCCTTTGCGGTTAAACCCAAGGTTGCGGAAGACTTTTGCGAGAAAGTAATGGAAATCGGGCTAAACCCCGTGCAGATAACACCAGCTCCGGTTTTGGATTACAATGCAATGCGAGCGACTGGAATTGGGCAGGAAAGCGGGGAAACGCTTGTAGTGAACATAGGAGCCAAGTCCACCAACTTACTATTTCTAAATCCAACTGGATTCCTTATTCGCCCGATTTCCATGGGTGGAAATTCATTAACGCAAAACATTTCCGATAATCTGGGAACGCAGTTTGAAAAAGCGGAAGAAGTAAAAAAGAATTACTTTTCCGGGGCAGTTGCTTTTTCGGCAGATGATCCAAGCGTTCAAACCCTGGAAAAATGCTCTAAACAATTTCTTGCCCGACTAACCCAGGAAATCACTCGCTCAGTTGTAACCTACAAACGACTGAAAAAAGGAAAATCCCCAACCAAAATGTATCTTGCCGGAAGGGGAGCGCTCTTAAACCAACTGCCAGAATATCTTAGCCAAAGCCAACGCTTGGCGGTTGACTATTTTGATCCACTCCAAGCACTTGCTCTTTCAGACAAGGTGAGCCAGGAAATGCGTAGCCTGCTACCGTTCATGCTGAGTGAACCAGTCGGTTTGGCCTCCTCGATATTCGCTCCTCCCGCAACGGATAATTCAGTACTTACAAAAACAATCAACCTGCTCCCGGCGAGCAAGTTAACCAATCTTAATTTCAGGAAGAAGCAGCCATTGATTTTAGGGGCAGCCATTATGCTTTCACTGACACCACTACCGAGCCTGTTGTCTGCCTATTTTCAATCCGGAGACTTGAACAAAACACTTGAAGCGCGTGAATCGGTGAACGGGGACCTGGCAAGTGACCTCGATGGACTCGAAGAGAAGGGAGAAAAGCTTAAGTTTCTCCAGCATTTCAATACCGAAGTAGAAGAAAGAAACCAAAAGTTTGAAAAACTGGGTAAAAGTTGCTGGAACACTCAACACTTACTCAATTTTATTCAAGAAACATTAAACCATCAAGAAGTGGCCGATACGTGGTTTGATGAATTTAGAATTACAAACTCAACCGAGGAGGGAACCCGAGGGGCGGTTGCTAACAAGAACCAAACCGAGCAGGATAAAATTTTAATTCTTTCCGGCAGGTATTTGGTTCGACCAACAGTCAACGTCAAGACGGCAAGTTCTGAATCACTTCGCGATAACCTTATTCAATTGAATAGCGCCAAGCAAAAGGCGCTGACTAACTATCTTAGCACGCTGCCGATAATTAAAGAAATTAGAAAAAAGAAATTTCAGACAAAAGAAAAGGGCGATCTCTTTAATAAGTATTATGTCTATTTTGAGTTCGAAATCATACTTGAAAACTAGTTAACCGTATGAACTTCATCAAAAATAACATAACCCTAATGTCCGTACTTTTGCTTAGTGCCATAATTTTTATTTGCCTATCTGTTTTCTCATCAAGCTATTCGACTGATAATAAACAATTAATTTCAGATATTGAAAACACACAAGAAGAAATCAATGACCATAGAAATGAAATTTCACCATACATAGGCCTTGAATTTGAGTTGGATAAGGCGCGTGAAGATTTAGAAAAGCTTGCACTTCTTGAGCGCGAACAAAACAGGTTGTGGAATAGCGTACTATTTGAGGAAAATAACCTATCGGAAAATTGGAAAAACAAAGATTCCGAATCTGTAAACTCTACACTAATTCGCCAATTCAGTCAGCTGCGCAATTTGTGCAAAGAAAAATATGTAATCTTACCAGGGCAGAACAATTCATCACCATCTGCACCCTTTCTGGAAAATACACCAAGACCAACAAGCGAATTTGGCTTTGGTTTCCGTGCATACGATGGGAATTGGCCAAATTTCAGTGAAGAGGAATCCCAAAAACTAGGGATTCAAATGGCTATTATTAAACAAATTGTTGAATACCTTTCCAAATCAGCAACGGCAAATCACCCTCTGTCTCTTGTTCGTATATTACGGGAATCCGTTGGGCCGATCGATGAACGCAACATTGGCGTAGATAAGCTTGATTTGAGCCAATACAATAAAAAACTTCTCAAAACTCATAAAATAGTGGACAGCATGTGTTTTGAGATAACGTTTATCGGAAAGACTTCAAACGCGAGAACGTTCATGAATCAATTAACCCCCCCCTATTTATTACGTGATTTCTTCGCTAATCGCGACACCTCTAATAATTCTTCTAGCTTACTACCCGGCGCCAATGGCTTTACATCACCAAATTCTGCAATAGATGAGAATACCGAAGTTCCTATCGTTCAAGAGGTAAAATCAAAATATGTTTTTCTCGTAGAATATATAACCGAGTTAGAACGTGACCACGAAAAATTTTTCAAGGATACACTTAATCACGATTCAGTCGACCTTGAGTCTTTAAAGAGCTTTCTTGAAAAATCAGGTCACTCCAAAATGGTCGACCACCTCATTCAATTCATTAAGGACCGTGACGATTCTTAAGGACCATTACGAAAAGATAATTTTAGCTGTCAGCTTAATCTGCGCGACAGTCATATCCTTGATATCTTTGCTTTCAGAGCCAGAGGCATTGGTTCAGGATGATAGTTCCCAACTCGATATGTTTTGGTTCGATATTAACGATAACGGAGAGCAGGTATTGGAGTTTAGCAAGGAAACGCGCCTGAACCCTGGTGATACTGTCACCTTTGTGTCAAAAGATGACGAAGACAGTTTTCAAACTTTTGAAATTGCGCAAATTGCCCTTAAAAGCCGAGGTTCTTACACCATTGAAATCGCTGGAAAGAAAATCGATGGCATGCTTATGTCAAACAATGATCTTTTTCTAGATCGAACTTGGAAAAAATCAAAAGCCGTTTTGGATTTCGTTCCCGATTCAGGCAGACCGTCCCAAATACCTCTTTCACAAGTTTCTTCCATAATTGGAAAAAAACAATTTATTTTTGATGACCCCATAGAGGAACTTGACCCAGACGAACATTTTTTATCCCTTTATCAAGGAATGAATGACAGGCATTCAGATCATAATGATACTAGGGTAGATCGAGTACGATGGACGACATCGACCGAGGAATCCAATGAATCCATTTATGATCTTTTTACACCTCCCGTTATTTACCTTGTTGATGGTAACTTAACCACCAAACTCCCCGAAAAGGAGGTAATTATCGTAGAAAAAACCGAAGAGTTTGGTCTAACTATGGAAACTTTCCAACAAAAGCCCTACCGCTTCCGCATGAAGGGCTTTTCAAGTGAATTCCCCTTTTTCGAAGACCTCGAACCAACCAACAAGGAAAAACGCTTGAATACCAGAATAAAAATGGTTCCCGGGACGCCTTACAAGTCAAACTCGGACGGAAAACCAGGCTTCCCCTCCCTAATTCCTACCACTAAAGACGATGTGAATAAACTTCTGATGGTGACAGTCTTCAGGGTGGACACCGTGCAGGATGAAAAGAGTGGTGGCGTTCGCCCAATTGGGCGCGCAATGGTTAAGGATTTCAAGCTGGGTGGCAAAGTATTTGAAATCAGACATGGATGGTCAGAAGTTTTTGCGGGGGAAAACGAAATCATTTTGAATTATCGCCTTGAGGGCACTGAAGAAAAAATAGTCTTGTCCGACAAGGACATCGGCAAAACCATTGAATTTGGTAGCAGAAAGTACTTGATCAAGGAAATAGATCTTAGTGGCAAAAGTTTGCTAATTCAAAAACGAGGTCCGAACCCCAACGATTTGCTCACGGAAAAACTAGTCCTTCCCTAACACAGGCAAATTAGCTTATCCAGAGATGCGGAGCATTGTCCGCCACGATTACTTTCCACAGAAAACACGCGTTTATTGACATTACCTAGCCAAGAAAGGCCGCGTTTAGGAGACCTACGGGCAAAAACAGTTTTTTCAAAGGCTGTAGGGGAACAATTTTGGTCACGTTATTGGATTGACCCGAGGGGATGTTTCTATGGAATTGTGCTTTTCAATTATTTGATTTATATTTGATTCAAAGCCCCCCCTGCCACCTAAATGTCAAAGACCAATCCATACGTCCGAGTTTTCGTAGTCACGCTCGTATTTCTCGCTAACGTCGAGCTCGGGCTGTCTCAAAACGCTGACATAAACAATGATTCGGGGGTCAATGCGCCAATTTTGGGGGAAGTCCCTGCAGCCGCTCTGCCGGAACCAGTCAATAGTGTGGTGCCCGAACAAGCATCGCCACCAGAAATTCAACCTGTATCCGACCCCACGACCATATATAACTTGGGACCTGATACAAACCTCATCCGCCTGCTGGATGACATTCGTGACTTGGCAAAGAACGGGGAATTGGATTCCGCCCAATCGCTTGCTGCTCGCGCTTTGGAGAAAATAGGTAGAACGGAAGAAAACAGCTTTTATCTTCGGCAAATACGCAAGGAGGAAACCCAACTCTATTTCAGGCGAGCCAATCAAGCCATGCGTGATGAGAATTACTCTTTGGCCAGTCAGCTTCTTGCCAGATACAAGGAAAACGTCAATGATGACCTGGAGGAGCGCAAGCAAAAGAGGGAAATCCTCTTGGAAAACAAAGGCAACAAGGATGTTTCCCTTGTAGGAAAGCTTGTCGAGGAATTGGATCAGGCCAAGAAGGATCTTGCGGAGATTCGTGCCAAGGCCGGCTTGCCAGAGGACGATGCAAAACCTGATTTCGAACGCTTGATGGAGGCCGAAAAGGTAAAGATGTCTTCAGCTATGAGAAGGGGCGAGCAGTTACTGTCCAAGGCGAGAAATGATGCCAATGACGGACAGTATGACCTCGCCATAAACCAAGTAGACGAAGCTCTGGGAATCCTGCCGGCAAATGTTTCCAGCATCGCCTTGATCAGCGATCTATACAAAACCAAGCAACAGGTGACATGGTACAAGATGGGGGAGGCTATGCTCAAGGGTCAGGTGGGAGAGGTTCAAGGCTTGGTCGTGGAATACCAGGAAGTGGAAGATGCTCGAAGAAAGGCAGAGGCCGAAACGTTGGGTATCGATGAGGAACTGGACTTTGACGCGGAGATGGAAAAGGCCCGCCAAAAATCCGAGGAACAAGCCGAATTGGCTGAGGAAATGTTGGCGGCGGCAAGGGGAGACATAAAGAAGAAAGAATATGAAAAGGCGGACAAAGCCCTTTTCAAAATAAAGAATTATTTGGAACCAAATACCAGGACTTGGCCAATCATTCTTCAGGCATCGCTTCTAAAGAACGAGATAAATTTGGAAAAGGCCGAAGATGCCCGCAAGGAAAAGAATTGGGATTTGGCAAATCAGTATTTGGACGAGTATCGAAAGGGTTTTTACCAAGATCGCGATATTCAGGGAGATACTCTATCCTTTAATCGTCCGGGGCTTAAGGCCACGAAGGGCGAGGGTGCGATGGAGCAGGAATTGGGCAAAGGGGATCGCATGGATGACCGGATCAAGAAGGACAAGGCCAACCCCTACCGACGCGACATAACCGAGTTTAGCCCGGAATGGAGAACGACCAGAGAGGAATTGAATGAACTCCTTATGCGAGCCAAGGTACAGTTCATTAACGGCGACCTTACCGGAGCCACCGAGACCTACCGAACGATAGAGACACGTTTTTCCGACAACTACGAAGCCAAGGAAATGCTTAGGAGAATTGCCACCATGAGGCAGGAGGAAAGCTACTTGGGCTACCTGAAGACGAGGCAGGAAATGCTCGAGGAAATAGAGCGCGAATGGGAGAGACCGAAGGTTTTCGACCGCCAAATAGATGAAGTCGAAAAAGTTAAGGAAGGAGCGAACAAATTAGAAGAAAAGCTTAAGATCATTCAAATCCCCGGCGTTCAGTTCTTCGAGTCCCCAATGGATGAAGTGATGCAAACGCTCCAATTGCAGGCCCAAAAATTTGACTTAACGGAACCCGACCCAGCCAAAAAAGGCGTTAACATCATTACGATTAAAGATGATGACGAACCGTTTCCGAACGTTACCATTACCTTGAATTCCATGTCCCTTGGACAATTGATTCAATTCATTACGGAGTCGAAAAATTGGACTTACGATGTCCGGGCAGATGCAATCGTAGTGTCCAAGACAGGAGGGATCAGCGGACGACAAAGGCTTATGGAAACAGAGTTCTACGAACTTACGCAAGGGACCATCAACCGGATGACCGGAGGAGGTGCGGGAGCTGGTGGCGGAGGCGGTGATCCATTCAATCCAAACCCAGGCGGCGGAGGAGGAGGAGGAGATGATCAAGGGGCAAAGATTAAGCAATTTTTGGAAGGGGCCGGCATTCCGTTTGACGATACCAAGGGCCATAAGTTCGTATTCGACGGCTTCCAAATGATCGTTACGCACGAAAGGCGCTCTTTGGACTTGATCGAGAGAATTCTCGAAAGACTGGATGCTGACTCAAGCAGGCAAGTTGAAATCGAAACCAAATTTTTGGAAGTTCAAGAGGGAGCTCTGGACGAGATAAGTTTTGATTGGCAATTCAGTTGGGGCAATCCCCGCTATGCGGTTGATCCTGCGACGGGAAACCCCGTAATTGACTCTACCGGACGACCGAAAATATCCTTTGACAAAACTTTCACGGGTAACACTCGGACCTTGGCTGCGGCCCATTCACCTACCGGAATGTCAAGGGATACGATCATTAGCATCCCGGACAACCCCGATGCCAGTGTCAGTTTGCCCAACCCCGTACCCAGCCTTCCCGGCAGAATAGGAATAGGGGCGGGCGTGAGCCCTTTGATAAACGCCTATTCTTCTGACCTGAGCTTGGGTGGAACCGGAGGTAGCATGATACTGGGCGGATCCCAAGCCAACTTGCTTATAAGCGCCCTCAAGAGAAAGCAGGGAACCGATCTGCTCAGCGCTCCCAGAATAACCGTCATGGACGGACAGCCTGCCCAGATCACGATTGCTCAGGAATTTATCTATCCAACCGACTACCAACCTGCTCCCGCACCTGTTGTGGGAGGAGGAGGAGGCAACAATAACCAAGGTGGTGCTGGGCTGGGTGGCGCGATTCAGATACAATCGGCGATTCCTCAGTTTGACACAGTAGCGCCCGACGACGAGCAACCGGGCTTTCGTGAAGTTGGAGTCGTACTGGACGTAACCCCAAGGATTGAGAAGTACAATTCAATTGCATTGGAGCTTAACCCGAAAGTAACCGAATTTGATGGGTTCATCGAATACGGGGGGCAACAGGCAATGATCGGTACCTCTCAGGTAGGGGCACCCCCAATGGTCATTCAACCATCCGGAATACTCATGCCCATTTTCTCGGTTCGCAAAGTAAATACTTCGGTGACCATATTTGATGGCGCGACCGTGATCATAGGTGGATTGACCAGGGAAGAAGTGAAGACCGTGAACGACAAAATCCCGGTACTGGGAAACATACCATTGATTGGACGTCTCTTCCAATCCTCCGCCGAAAGTTATCAAAAAAGAAACCTCCTGATTTTCGTGAGCGCAAGCATTGTCTCCAGGGGGGGCTCGCCTGTGCGTGAGGTCATACAAAACATCAGTCCGCAATCCATTTTCAAAGATCCTGTAATCATGACGCCAACAGGAACCATTCGCAGAGTTTTCAAAGGAGAAAAGACGGGACCTGCCAATCCATAAAAGAGCGGACTGAAAACCTGCGAATCAAAACCATTTGCAAAACCCACTCAT
>Ga0315321_10001752_pt1 | contig 16792 bp, 12 predicted proteins | sample M180m21515metaG_FD_203464 | JGI IMG/M metagenome (GOLD analysis project Ga0315321, IMG submission 203464) | Ammonia-oxidizing marine archaeal communities from Monterey Bay, California, United States - M1 80m 21515 | ecosystem: Environmental > Aquatic > Marine > Intertidal zone | place: USA... | reverse complement strand
CGTGGCAAAGCTGAAGGTCGTACTCAAGCCCGAAGCGGACGTCCCCGCAGGAGAGCCTCCGCTCGGCCAGACTGCGGTCACCTGGAGCCTACCCATCGGCCCCTCCGGTGCCCACGCCGTGCCGTGGCCCGCGGACTCCACCGAGCGGTCCTGCCAGATCTTGGGATCTGCCGACGCCCTCATCGTACCCACCGACCACGGCTGTGCGATCACCGAAGCCAAAGCAGGCACCACGCTGGTGGCGCAGTGGACCATCCCGCGGGTGATGCTCGCCGGAGAGCTCGGGCCCCAATCCCGCGGACTATCCTCGACTCCACTCCAGTACGACGCGTTTTCGCCCACGCTCTCCCGCATCGACTCGCATCCCACCACCACCTGGGCCGCCTCCGTCGCCAGCAGTCCGTCCACGTCGGCATGGGCACCCACCGGTCGTGTCGACGTAGAGGTCGTGGGCAACGGTCTCAGCCTGCGCGGCGACGTGCGGGACCGCGGCCGCCCCACTGCATCGTCGGGAGAAGGCAGCCTGAAGCTCAGCTTGCCGGCCTCGAGTGGGGGAGGGGACAGCGCCGTTCCCCCCCATCTGGGCTGGTGGGTCACCGCCGTGCATGGGCAGCCGATGCTCAGCGACCGCGACGCGATGGTCGACGTCGTGGCGCGCACCGCACTCGCGGCAAGCCTTCCCGAGCCTGGCCTGCCCGCGCGTCTCCGCCTGCGAAGCGGTGAGTCTGAGAGCGTGCCCGAGCTGCGCCGCCTGGTGCGGTCCCAAGTGCGCACCGGCCAGCTTCCCCACCAGCGCAGCCTCCAGCCCCGCCGCTTGCTCCACGTGCGCAAGTCCAGCTACGCCACCGAGTGGGAGCAAGCCCTCATCACCGCGCGCTACCTGCGCCAGCTCCGACTCGACGCGGTCCCCATGCCCGTGCGTGTGCAGGGCCACTCCAAGCATGACCCCGCCTTGCCCGGTGGCTTCGACCATGCCGTGGTGCGACTGAGACTGCCAGAGGTCGACGGGGACACCTGGCTCGATCCCGCGTGTCCGGTGTGCGACCTCGGCGAGCTGCGGCCGGAGCTGTGGGGTGGACAGGTGCTCGACACCACCCTCATGACGCTGCCAGAGGCCCCGGGTGGACAGCTCATCGAAGCGGTCCAGACCGCTGAAGATGGCGCCGAGACAGTCACCTTCACGTTTTCAGGCGACGCAGCCCTCAGCCTGCGTCGGTGGCTGTTGCGCTGGCCGACCACCGAGCGTGGCGCTGCGCTGGCAGAGCTCCTCGACGGCGAGGTCACCGACCACAAAGGTCTCGGACAGCCCGGTGCCGATGTGGTGGTGGTGGTCGAGCGCAGCGGCCTCTTCGACGAGCGGCCGCCCCAGGAACGCTTCGAGATTCCCGATGGCGAAGTGCTCCGGCTTCCCTGGACCGGCACCCGGGTACGGCAGCTTCGCATTGCACCCGGCGCACCTGAGGTGATGCTGGCGGGGGCAGCAGAGGCCAAGGTCGACGGTGCTGGCCTGTCGTGGTCCCGCACAGTGGGCATCGAAGCCGACGGCAGCCGAGTGGTCCACGAAGAGCTGGTCATCGAGCGCGGCGTGGTTCTCCGAGACGACCTCCTGGCGCTTCGAGAGCGCATGAAGCCCCCCGCAGTCGTCACCCTGGAGCCGCCCGCAGCAGCACCGCCAGCCGAAGCCCCTCCGCCGGAGGATCCGCCAGCGGCTGAGTAGCCCAAGAGGTCGCCCCCCGGATCAGTCGGTGGTCCGCTTCAGCGAGAAGGCCCCTGTACGGAGGAATCGCACCACCTCATCCAGCACATGGTCCTGCGCCATGATGAATGGGTGCCGGGCGGCCACCACGCCGAAGTCCTGGGCACCTTCCAACCGGGCCTCTTCAACACGGACCTTCCCATCGTTGTCACCCGACAGCAGCGGATTGTAGCCGCCGGGCTGTCGGCCACCAGTGAGCACGCCCACTTCCACGCCTTCGGGGAGGGGAAGCGCTTGAGGTGAGCCTGGCAGCAACGGCTGGAGGGGATCCCAGCCAAGGCGGTGGAACGGCAGCAGCTTGCGCACCTGCTCAGCCATCTCCGCGCCACTATTGGGGGGGGACAGCATCACCACGCGGCGCACTGGCGGGGCGTGGGCCAGGCTCGCGCGCAGGACCAGCCCGCCCATGCTGTGGGTGACCACATCCACTCGGGCACCGCCAGCTCGGGTAGAGGCCTCGCGAATGCGTCGGGCCGCCCAGGCACCCAGCTCCTCGACGCTCCGGAGCTCGTAGCGCGCGGTGGGAAGGTCGACTTGATGCCAGCCTTCGCGAATCAGCCGCTTGCGCACAGGCGACATCGCCACGCCGGTGCGCAAGAAGCCATGGAAGCAGATGGCGATCCGGGTGTGGGCCCCGGGACCACCGCTCATCGCCGTCCGCCAGCCATCACACCGACCACAGGGCGGTGCTCCCCGACTTGTTGAGGCGCACCACCGTGGCGCTGCCATCATCCCAGCTCACCACAGCCACCGGAACCACGGGGTTGGGCATCAAGCTCACCGAGCGGGCACTGCGCTCCGGGTCGGAGGCGATAAGCATGGGCTTGCCGTCGGGCAGGCGCATGGCCCAAGCCGCGAGTGTACGCGGGTTGTCGGGGTCGGGACGGGTGAACACCGCCCAGGCACCCGGACCACAGATGGCGCCGTCGACGCGACCGACAGCAATCTTGCGGTCGATGGTCTGGATGTCGGGCTGCCGACCGGGCACCACCACACACACGCTGAGACCCCGCCCGCTGCTCGGTACCCACACCATCACGATGCCGCCGTCTGGACGAGTGGGATCGACAGGAATGGTCGCGCAGCTCTTCCCAGGGAAGTCACCTGGCGCGCTCACCGGACGACTGGACCGCCCGGGCACGACGAGATCGAGAGTGCCGCCCTTGGTGAGAAGAACGGGGTGGTGGTCGGACGAAAAGCCCCGCGCAGTACGGGCAGCAGTGGTGTGAAGACTCACAAGGTCTGCGCCGGGAGACGCCCGGAGCACACTCAAGATGGACGGCTGCCCCCCCAGTCCGTAGATGTCGACGCCGCCATCGGGAGAGGCGTGAAGCAGAGGGCGCACCATGGGACGGTAGGGCAGCGCGATGCGCTGGGAAGTACCGAGGCGACCCTCGTGGTCGATGGGGAACAACCAGGTGGCTGCGCCCCCCGGCCGCTCCACGATGCAAAACACCGAAAAGCCCGTAGTGGTAGCGGTGATGCCTGTGGCCAACACCAGCTCGGCGGGCACCGGCAGCACCGGCGCGGTCAGGATGCCAGGCCCGGCGATTGGGCTTGCACCCACGCGAACCCAGCCGTGGGCGTCTTCGTCCGTGTCCATCCAGACTGCAGCGATGTGGGTGCCATCGCAGGCCCAGTGGGCGTCCTGGAGCAGGGCAGGGCCGAGGTCGGGCACGTGGATCCAAGCGAGGAACTGATGTTCCGCGGCGATCTCCGCCTCCGTGAGAATGGCCTCTTCGAGGTCAACTCCGGTGAAGTCGACGCCGCTGAGGTCAGCCCGGCGGAAGTCGGTGTCGGTGAGGTCTGCGCCAGTGACCACCGCCTGTGTGAGGTCGGCCGACGAGAAGCTCGCACCGCCGAGCTTTGCGCCCGAAAGATCGGCTTCACGCAGCTTGGCATGCGACAGCTCACTGCCTGTGAAGTCGGCACCCTTCAGCACAGTTCCCTTGAAGCTGGTCTCCCGGAATTGACCGCGCACGAACGTACAGTTTTCGGACTTGGCCCCACTGAACTTCGCCTCAGACGCTTCCACATCGGTGAAGTCACATCCAACGAGGTTGGAGCGCTTGAAGCGCGCCTTGGTGAGCACGCACTCCTTGAAGCTGCAGCGGTGGAGCTCCGCATCCCCGAAGTCGGCCTGCGACAGATCGGCCTCGTCGAACACCGTGTCTTCGATCCAGGCGTTCCGCAGCCGGATCTGGATGGCCATCGCCCCGGTGAGCTTCGTCTCCGAGAGGTCTGCGCCCGACAGGTCCGTTCGCGCAAGGATGGTGTCCGTGAGATCCGCTCCAGAGAGGTCGGCCTTCTCCATCACAATGCCGGACAGGTCGGCGCCGATGAGCACGAGGCCCGACAGGTCCACCGCAAACATCTCAATGCGACCAAGGTTGCGACGCATTTCGTTGAAGCCGTCGATGTCGCCCTTCTGGAGAAGTGCGATCAGTTCATCCGTTCCCGACATCAGTACCTTCCATTGGACACCTGGGCATCTCGATCCCAGCGGCGGCAGCCCGGCTATCGTGTTGTGACCGTGAGGGCAGGGGACGTTGACCTTGCGGGACCTCCAACGGCGTCATTCCGTTGTCATCTGTCGAAACCCAAAATCTAAAACTAAAACTAAAACTAAAATAGTGGCCCTCAAGGGGCAGCATCGGCGACATTGCGAGACACCGTCTCCCCCCGGCCCCGACCGCGTCGCCCATCCCCGTTGAGTGGGCGGGGTGCGCTGGGGTATCGTCCGCTTCCAAGTGAGGTCTCCGTGCTCCTCCTCCCAGTCCTTCTTTCCGCCATACTGCCTGCATCCGCGCAAGACGATCCGCGCTGGGAGCACGAGAGCATCCCGCAGGACATCGATCTCCACGACTTCGTCGAGCTCTGGAACGGCTCCGAGTTCGACACTGGCTGGGTACCGAGTGGCAGTCCTCTTGCGGTGCGCTTCCAGATCGAGTCCACCGGTGGCGCCGAGATCGAGATGGAGGGTGTCGGCTTTATGGGCTGGCCAGATGGGCTCACCATGGCCATCGACCCGGTCCCCAACACCGGCGAGATCATCGTCGACGCCGCGCTCGATGCGGTCACAAGCATCAAGTTCGACGTCGACATCTACGCCTGGGAGTCAGAGATTGATCGGCGTGGCATCGATGTTGAAGGCGAGGCCACCTTTTCGCCCTTCCTGCTGATGGGCGATCTCCCCAGCACTGTCGAGGTCGCCTTCGAGGGCGACACCAACGAGCTGCTCAACTGGGACTTCCAGGTGTTCACCGGCGTCACCGCGGGCATCATCGTCGACCTCGGCCCCGAAGCCACCACCACCTTCAACGGCGAAAATTGGTACGTCGACGGCGAGCGCCTCGACTCGGCCGGCCAGGAAGCCTGGGTGGAGCCGCTGGGCGAGGCCTACCAAGACGTCGGCGTAGAGTACGTCGGGCACTGGAACAGTAGGCTCGACCTCGTGCTCAACCCCGTCTTTCAGGTGTGCGTCGACATCATCGGCTGCTGGGACCTTGTCGACATCGACATCCCCATCCCGCTCGCCAGCGACGACTTCGACCAGTTCTTCCCCACCAGCACCCTCGTGTTCCCGCTGCCGGTGATCGGTGAGCTTCCCGCCCGCCACGACTACGGCACCATCGAGCTCGGCTCGACTGCCGTGCTTGAGTTGCCCATCGAGAACATCGGCGCACTCGACCTTGAAGGCGCCGCCTTCGTCACGGGTAGCAGCTACTTCTCGGTCTACCCCGAGTACTTCCAGGCCGGGGCCGCCGCGACCGACGGTGTGGTGGTGTCGTTCACGCCGGGTGCCGAAGGCGACTTTGAGGGCACGCTCGTACTCCAGTCCAACGATCCTCTTGAGCCCGAAATCGAGATTCCCTTGCTGGCCTCCGCCATGGTTTCCTACGAAACCGGCAACGCCGACGGCACCGGCGACGAGACCGGCAACGGCAACGGCAGTCGCGCCAAGCCCCAGGTCGTGCGCACCGAAGTGGGCGGCTGCGGCTGCACCACAGTCGACGACCAGAGCACCGGCGGCGGACTCGCTCTCCTCGCGCTCGGCGGTCTTGTGTTCCTCCGCCGTCGTCGGTCGTCCGAGACCTGATGCCCCCAGCCACGCCAGAGCTGTCCCTCGTGGCGGCGGCGGCCAGTCGACCTGGCCCCCACCATGTCGAGTGCGAGGATGCTTGGCAGATCTACAATCACGACCACGACAAAGGCGATGGACTCTTCATCGTCTGTGACGGCGTGAGCACGGCTGGCGAAGGGCTGGCCGCCGCCCGCATCGCCTGCAACCGGGTGGGACAGTTCGAAGAGCCCGGTGCACGGCGTCACACCGACACCCTGGCGCAGCTCGTCAGCGAGATCGACTGGGAGCTTCGCGGCACCGGTCGCCACGCCAAGTGCACCCTCGCAATGGCCTGGGTGGATGGCCGCTCCGCGCACATCTTCACCGTCGGCGACAGCCCAGTCTATCGCCTCCGCAAAGGCCGCACCCGTCAGGCTGGCGCGGAAAAGACCGGCACCTTCCGGCGCCTCGCATCGTTTCTTGGCATGGGTCCCGGGGTGTCCGAGGTTCTCACGCGGGACCGCTGGGATCTCGTGCCCGGCGATGTGCTGATGCTCATGTCTGACGGCGTGCTTGACGCACTCGACGAAGACGACCTCGCCGACATCTGGGAACGCACCTCCGCCCCGGACGTGTGCGCAAAGGCGCTCATCGACGAAGTGGCCCGAGTGGGTGTAGACGACGATGCCACAGTCATTGTCGTCGAAGTTCAAGGCCGCGTAGGCCGCTCGGCGCCGGGCCATCCCTACTCGCCGCCAGACCCACCCACTTGGCTCAAGCCGGGGCCAACGACCTGACAATGCGCCGCTCGACATGGCCAGGGGTGGCTGCAGTAGCCCTGGTGGCGGTGATATTCGCCCCGGTGTTCCACTGTGACTGGGTGTGGGACGACACCCTCCTCATCGTCGAAAACGACCGCATTCAGGGCATCGATGGGATCCTTGCAGGGGTCACTGGCGGGCTCTGGACCGACACGCCAACCTTCCGGCAGCCCGCCATCTACTACCGGCCAGTGATGCGCTGGAGCCTGGTGCTCGACGATGCCCTCGGCTTGTCTCCAGCGCTCGCCCACCTTCACTCCCTGCTCGTCCACCTGGCCGCTGTGGCGGGCATCTTCGCGCTGGGCCGCCGACTGTCGGGCCAGCCCCAGGTCGCAGGCTTGGCCGCCGCGCTCTACGGTCTTCACCCCATCCAAGTGGAGGCGGTGGCGTGGGTCAGTGCCCGCAACGACCTCCAAGCCGCCGCTGCTGCGCTGTGGGCTGCATGGTTCATGATGGGCGCATCGTCGAAGCGGGTGTGGCCGACGGTACTTGGGGCGTCAATGGTGGCCGCCGCGTCGAAGGAGAGTGCTTACCTGCTTCCCGCCGCGCTGTTGTTGCTGGCATGGGGCTGGGACCGCGTATCGGACGTCGAGGTTCGGCGTGCGCTGGGGGCCTCCGCGGTGGGCGTCGGGAGTGTGGTGGCAGGGCGGCTACTGGCTGGCATCGCCTGGCCACCCGGCGCGGACAGCAGCCACCTGCTCGCGTCTGCACCTTTCACGACGGCATTCGCGCTGGAAGCGCTGATCTGGCCGGTGAGCAGGGTGCCGGGCGCCCACCTCGCATGGCCCGAGCCTGTTGCGTGGACAGCCCTACTGGCTGGCGCTCTCGGCTTACTGCTCCTGGCTGGTCTGGGCAGACGCCGCGCGCTTGGAGCACTTGGGTTTGGCGCTGTGACCGCCTTGCCCGCATGGGTGGCCGTGGCCCACGTGGGCCTCTTTGGAGACCGCTACTTCGTACTTCCTCTTGCCGGGGTGGTGCTCGCGCTGGCCAGCACAGTCCGAGGCAGCAGCAGCAAGGTCGGACTATTGGTCGGAGTGCTGGCGGCGGCGGGTCTCACGTCCCAGAACCTGCTGACCTGGCGCGACAATACCACCTTGTGGTCGACCGCAGCACAAGCCCACGACAATCCCCACACCGCGGGCTCCTACGCCAAGACCCTGGAGCTGGCGGGGGACTTCAACGCTGCCGCCAATTGGTATGCGCGGGCCACTGTCGCACCGCATCCCCTGGAGCATGCCTGCTGGAACGTCGCCGCCATCCACTTCAAGCGAAACCGTCCCACTGATGCAGCGGCCGCCGGCCTCCGGGCTCTCGACAATGGCTGTCCCCACTCGGGTGAGCTCACATGTCCGACGGCCTACGGCATGGCCTTGACAGGGCGCTTCAACGACGCCGCCAGGCTTGGGGCACTCGCGGACTCCGACCCCTGGGGCCTCTGCCGTGTGGTCGACTTGGCAGACGCCGCCCGCAGTGAACGCTGGGACGCACTCGAAGGGGCCCTTGAGTCCAGCAGCTTAGATGAACGGAGTGCCCTCGCAAACAAGGTGGGCGGCTTGCTCAAGGACGGAGGGGACCCAGAGACGGACTCGAAGGTGCGCAAGTGGGCACAGAGCCCCGCCGCGGACTCACCGCTCTGATAGGAGCGAGCATATTCCCGCGGAGTCGGCACCATGCGCATCCTCGTTACCGGCGGATCGAGCTTTGTCGGCGCCCACTTCTGCCGGGTCGCGGCCCGAGACCATGACGTTCACGCCCTGGTGCATCGGTGCCCACTGCGCCTCAATCGGGTCACGGCCCACAAGGTCGACCTCCGGCATCGGCGCGACCTGAAGATGCTCAAGGCGCTCAAGGCCGACGCGGTGGTCCACCTCGCATGCCGCATTCAGGCGCGCCCAAAATCGGGTGAGACTGCTGCTGAGGCTGCCCTTCAGGTCAACCGGGCAATGATGGACAGCGTGCTGGACCTCGGACTGCCCACCGTCTACGCATCGAGCACCGTGGTGCACTGGTCCACCCCCACGCCCTACGGAGCGTCCCGCAAAGAGGACGAAGCTCGACTGGTTGAAAGCGGACTCCCACACGCCATCTTGAGGCCGTCTGCACCCTACGGTCCCCCCATCCATGGCCACCAACCGCGCCACCAAGAGAGCTTCCACACCCTCGGCCGCCTCATCCGACACTCGCCGCTCGTCCCAGTCATCGGCTCGGGCCATCAGAGGCGGCAGCCCATCCATGTAGAAGACTTCGCCCGGTTCGCGCTCGGGCTGCTCGACAAGGGCCTCACCGCGGGCGCGTTCGAAGCGGGCGGCGGCTCAGCCCACACGATGCGGGAGCTCATCGCCATCATGGGGGCAGCGGTGGGACGACGCCCAACTGTACTGGCCTTGCCCAAGGCGCTGTTCGTGCAAGCCGCACGCATGCTGCCGGACTTTGACCCGACCTTGATGTCCGCTGCCGATGAAGACGAGCTGGCGGACCCCACTGACCTCATCGCCGCCTCCGGGGTGTCCCCGCGCACCTTCGAGCAAGGCGTGGCCGAGCTGATGGCCCAGCTGTAGGCCCAGCCGCTCCTTGAGCGGTATCTACCCGCAGTCCGAGGAGATCAGCCTCGGGGAGGCGCATAGGTCGTGACTTTCCGTGCGCGTCGCAGCTGCAGCAAGTGGAAGCGAGTCGATTGGCATCGAATCGCAGGCAAGTTGGAAGGCTACGGGGTCCTCGTGCGTACAGGTGCCACTGCCTGTCCATTGATGCCAAGAGGTGCCCGATGACCGTGTCCCAGCTCGAGCTCCGAGCCCGCCTCGCCGACCGAGACCCCGACATGCTGCGCGCCGTTCTCGAAGCGAGCGACGTCTCCTGGAGCGAAGAAGACGACGCCGATGAGCTCGCCCGCCGATTGGTGGATGCCTTGTGGTGGCGCACCCACTCTCCGGCCGGAAAGGTCGTGATGGCGGACTCGCTGGACAAGATGGTGGACCGATACGGTGGCCGCCTTGAGCTCGACCTCCCCGCTGGCGATGCTTGGTCTCGCCTGCAGGCCCTCACAACCGCCACCGTGCCGTCCGGCGACGACCCGCTGCGGCTCGACTCCCTCGACGATGACACCCGCGCGCGCCTGCGTCGCCCCATCTGGGGTCGGCTGGCCGGAGCCACGGGCACTGGTGGTGTGGCGGGAGCCGGCTGGCTTGCACGTCGACTGCTGCAGGGCATGGCGGCCCCCATCTGGGCTGTGCTCGCCCAGCTGCCCTACGTGGGGCCCGCCGTCATCGCAGTGCGGGCCAGCGCTGGCACCATCCTCGCGGTCTCTGGCCCCCTCGGGGTGGGCCTCGCGCTGCTCACCCTCAACAGTGCGTTTGGTCCCCGCTACGACCGCGCAATGCCCCTTCTCGTGGGCGCGGGCCTGATTCTCCGGGATCTTCCCGCCGAGACCTGAGCCGCCCGCTACTCGCCTTCGGCCGCCTTTCGGGCGGCCTTTCTCCTGGTGTGGACTTTCATGTTGATGAGCTCCACCATGAGTGCGAAGCCCATCGCGAAGTAGATGTAGCCCTTGTCGATGTGCTGGCCGAGCGACTCCGCGGTGAGGAGCACACCGATGAGCAGCAGGAAGCTCAGCGCCAGCACCTTCATCGAGGGGTGCTTGTTGACGAAGTCGCCGATCCGCTGGGCGAAGAACAGCATGATGATGACGGCAATGACCATCGCGGTCGCCATGACCCAGAATTCCTTGGCCATCCCGACTGCGGTGATGACTGAATCGAGGCTGAAGACGATGTCGAGCAGCATGATCTGGGCGACAGTCATCGCAAGTGAAGTCGCCTTTCCGCTCGCGGCGTCCTCGTCTTCATCCCCCTCCACCTTCTCGTAGATCTCGTGGGTGGCTTTGCCGAGCAGGAACAGTCCACCCACCAGCAAGATGAGGTCACGGCCGCTGATGGAGTGGCCCATCACGGCAAACAGCTCGGCTTCGAGGTGCATGATCCAGTTGATCGCGCCCAACAAAGCGAGCCTGGAAATCAGAGCTGCACCGAGGCCCAGGCGGTAGGCTACGGCCTGCTGCTCCTTGGGGAGACGACCGCTTAAGATCGCGATGAACACGATGTTATCGATTCCAAGCACAATCTCGAGGCTGGTCAGCGACAGCAGCGCCAGCCACGTGTCGAGGTGGGACAGAGAGGCGAGAATCTCAGTCACTTGGGCTCCGGAGAAGGCATCGACTCGGCGGGGGGACGCACAACGGGTTCATGATCTAGCCATAAGGGCGGACGTTCGATGACAAGGCCCATGGCGTCGAAGTCCTGGCGGGCCATGCGGCCTTGGGTGTCGTAGACTACTGCAGTGGAAGGAGGCCTGCGAAAGGTGAGGCCGGGGGCCCCGCTCAGCTGGCCGCCTTCGTAGCGAACCTGAAGCGGAGGCTCGGTGAGAGGGACGTCGATGCGCCACTCCGAGCCGGTCTTCACGAGGGACGGCTTGGGCAGCGGCATCACCTCAGCGGCGGGCATCAGGGTGGCCGTGACTGCCTCCGCCTTGGCTCGGGCGCCGGACGAGACCTCGACCATCACGCCCACATTGCCGAGACGCGCAATGACCAGCCGATCTCCGGCGGAATACAGCTCGTCGGCGGAGTCGAGCATCTTCACGACCGGCGGCGGACTGCCGGGATCGGGCGGGGCCGTAGGGGAAGGGAAGGGGACGGCCGCCGGCTTCTGCTTCTCCACCACCTGAGTCATGCGCTGCACCCACCACGAGGCAGCCACATCGGATGGACCGATGTAGACGCGCACCAGACCGCCCTTGAAGTCGGCCGTGATCCCCGAGGTCCAGCCGTCTGGCCGGGGGATGTGGAGCCCCTCGACAACGCTCAGATCGACCGCAGCCCAGGTGGGCTCGGCATGCGCGGATCCGGCGGCCATGAACAGGACACACGACAGGCAGAGACAGCGGAGAAGAGACATCTCTGGCCGCCCTAACCGCCAGTCCCCAGAAGGGTGGCAACCACGCGGCGGAGGTGGCGTTAATGCCCGTGCCGACACAGACCCGAGGAGGTTCCGATGGGGGTGCGCATGAGTTCCTGGCGATGGGCAGGCCTGATGCTGTTGTCCGCATGTGAGCGCGTGGAGCTCAAGTCATCCTCCGATGCCTCAGACGAGCAGCCCGCAGAAGCACCAACCGCCGCCATCGAGCCGGTCCTCGCCGAGGAGGTCATCTCTCCCCCCGGTACCCGCAACCCCGTAGCCAGCAACGGAGACAAGCACCTGCAGAGCATTCTCCACCAGGCGCGTTCCGGCCGCGCCTTCGAGCGCCTGACTGAGCTGTGCGACGACGTCGGCCACCGCCTGTCGGGTTCCAAGGGCTACCTTCGGGCGGTCGACTGGGCTTCCGCCACCTTCCGCGCAGACCACCTGCCCACCGTGCGCACCGAGCCGGTGATGGTGCCCGCGTGGGTGCGTGGCGAAGAGTCTGCGCGCATGCTCCGGCCGCGCGAGCTGGAGCTGCCCATGCTGGGGCTCGGCAACAGCCCTGGCACTCCCGGAGTCCAAGCCACCGTCGTGGTGGTGCGCACTCCCGAAGAAGTTGACGAGCGTGTCCGCGGACACATCGTGCTTTTCCACACCGAGATGGCGCAGCGCGTGCCGGCCTACAAGGGCTACGGCGACGCGGTGTGGGCCCGTGGGAAAGGCCCCCCAGAGGCCGCAAAGCATGGCGCGGTGGGTGCGCTGGTGCGCTCGATGACCACCCGCTCTCTCGGCACTCCCCACACCGGCGTGACCTTCTTCCTCGAAGGAGAGCCCCAGATTCCTGCCGCAGCTCTCGCCACCGAGCAGGCCGACCTGATTGCCCGCCTGGTGGACCGAGGCATCGAGGTGGAGGTCAGGCTTGAGATGGAGGCCCACTGGGAAGCCGACCAGGCCACCCACAACGTGGTCGCAGACATTCCAGGCAGCGAGAGTCCCGAAGAAGTGGTCCTCATCGGCGGTCACCTCGACTCATGGGACGTGGGACAGGGCGCCCACGATGATGGCGCCGGCATCGCCGAGGTCGTTGAAGCCATGCGCATCCTCGCTCAGATGCCGCCGCCCCGACGTACCATTCGCGCCGTTCTGTTCGCAAACGAAGAGAATGGCCTGCGAGGCGCCAACTCCTACTTCGAGGCCCACGGCGAAGAGACCCACGTGGCCGCCATAGAGTGTGACCTCGGCGGCGGCTGGCCGCTCGCATGGGGCGCCACCGGCACCGACACTCAGCTGGCATGGCTCGGAGAACATGCCGCGCCGCTTGGCCTTCCAGTCTCATCCCCGGGTGGCGGCGCCGACATCTCACCGCTCAAGCAGACCGGCACCCTTGTGGTCGGCTTGCGACCCGACGACTCCCACTACTTCGACGTGCATCACACCTGGGCGGACACCCTCGACAAGGTCGATCCCGACAGCCTCAAGGAAGCCGCCGGTGCCGTGGCCGGGCTTGCGTGGTTGCTCGCCAATGCGCCACAAGCGCCAGGACCGAGCGGCGAGGCCCACTGACCCCACATCGACTCGGCATGTCGACCTCACCCGCGAGTGGCGAGCCGACTGGCTGCTACAGGCCCGCGCCGGGCAGCACCCAGACCGCACCCGCCGCGTCATCGGCGGCGGTGTTGTGGCCGGGCTCACCGACGATGAGGTCGAAGTAGCCGTCGCCATCGAGGTCGGCGGAGCCCGCAGCACTCGAGCCGAGATCAGCGTCGGAGTTGGACCCGCCAATGCGCCCCTTGATGTCGTTGAGGGACAGCGCGCCACTGAAGGTGCCGTAGACGGCGTAGGCCGCGCCGGGGTTGTCCATGTCGCCGAAGTCAAAGCCGGGAGAGCCGATGACGAGGTCGAGGTTGCCGTCGGCGTCCATGTCGCCCACGCCTGCGACGGAGGTGCCGGCGTAGTCGTTGCGCAGCTCGCCGTAGATCTCCGCATCGGCGTCTGAGCCAACGGTGTTGCCTGCCAAGGTGGTGCTCCCGAAGAACAGGTAGACCGAGCCAGTGTTGCTGGTGACCTCGTCGTGTCGAGGAGCACCGACCGCGAAGTCATCGTAGCCATCGCCGTTCAGGTCGCCCACACCGTTGGCGGAGGTGCCGAACTGGTCACCGCTGTCTTCGCCACCGAGGGTCCAGGAGTCGTCGCTGGTGGAGGAGGCCACACCCACGTCGCTGCTCAAGAACACGTGCACAGTGCCGTTTCCGGTGGCGGAGTCTTGCATGGCGAGCTCGCCGAGGCCATCGCCGTCGAGGTCGGGCACCGAGGTGATGCCGGAGAGGGCCGTCCCGCTGATGACGCCGTAAAGCTCGTCACTCAGCGCGGGCGCGCCGGTGGAGCTGCCGCGGTAGACGCGCACGACTGGCAGATTCGCATCCTGGATGAAGAGGTCGGCTGTGGCGGAGCTGTGGGCGACCGACACGAGGTCCGCGAGGGACAGCGTGTCGGAGGTGTCGTACATGGTGAGGTCCGCGTCGGTGTAGTCGAGGGTGCCCGACAGACCGCTGGCCCACACGGCCACGACGGTCCGGCCCGTGAACTGCTCGCTCGCCAGGCCAACCACATCGGGGGAGCCGTCGCCCGACACATCGGGGACCAAGCGAACGACCCCGAGAGTGGAGGTGCTGGCGGCCTCGATGGTGACATCCGCGCTGAGCACCGTGGTGTCGGAGGTGGGCATACTGGTGAAGAGGAAGGAGGTGCCGTCGCCAGCATCAGGAGCACTCAAGAGCATGTCGCCGGAGCCGTCGCCATCGACATCGGGACCCGCGGAGATGTAGGTGCCGACCCAACCCGACGACACCACACCGGCGATGGCAGTGCCCGCATCCGACGCAGGACCAGGAGTGGACAGGCGACACTCATCCCAGTCGCCATCGCAGTCCTGGTCGATCAAGTCGCTGCAGATCTCAGTGGCCTCGGGGTAGATGGCGCCGTCGGAGTCGTCACAGTCATCGTTGGCGGTGGCCGAGTAGTCGTCGATGGCGAAACACATGCAGGCCGCGTCGGCGTCGGCTGCACCATGGCCATCGCCATCGCCGTCAGCGTAGAAGGTGATACAGCCGATGGCATCGACGTCGTTGACCTCGCCATCGCAGTCGTCGTCGGCGGTGGTCGAGCATGACTCGATGCCACTGGGGTTCACTGTGGCGTCCTCGTCGTCGCAGTCGCCGCCTTCTGCGACGTGGCCAGCGATGGCATCACAGGCCACCTGGCCCAGCTCGGCGTCGCCGAAGCCGTCTTCGTCGCTGTCCGGATACCAGGTGGTGCCGTCGATCAGGTCTGTGTCGTTGCCGTCAACCGCGGCATCGCAGTCGTTGTCCTTTCCGTCGCAGACCTCATCGGCGCCGACATGGATGTCGGGGTCTGTGTCGTCGCAGTCATCGGCCCCGGAGAAGCCGTCGCCGTCCTCGTCGGACTCCACACCGGTGTCGTCCTTGTCGGCGGAACCGCCGATGCCGCTATCACAGGCAAAGAGTGAAAACGGCAGCAGGGACAGGAGGACAAGACGGGTCATGGGGTCTCCTCAGTGGCCCGCGAGGGCACGCGCACGGCTTCGACGGGCGACAGCCTACCCGACCGGGCCGGGATTGTCGGCCACAGCTGACAGCTGGATGTGGAGCTCGGTGGAGAGCTGCGTGAGCGCGACCAACATCCAAGCATGCCGACGCGACGCCTCCTTGCGGGCAGTCGGAAGGTGCATCCCGTCGCGCAGCTTCAATAGCTTTACGCGCCAGTGATCCAGCGCGTAGCGGCTGTCGTCGAGCGGGCGCCCCGTCTCGGCCAGGGGGTCCACCGGATGGGCAAGCGCCGCCGGTGGTCCATCGTCCCGGAGTGGTCGCCCCCGCGACATCGCCTCGGCCACCGCAGCGTTTCGCAGCATCCCGACCGCTCCCAACGCATCGATCCTGTCAGCGTCTTGAAGGACAACGCCCACCGGGTTCCTCGGCGCCAGGCCGCGGGACCAGGAGTGGGTGGCCACCGCATCGACCACCACTGCAGACTCATCAAGCGAGTAGCCGGCCTCGGGCAACAGCCCGGCCGCCGCCGCCGCAGAGCGCTCTCCCCCCAGGGGCCTGATGGCAAGGTGTTTGGGCACCGACACCAGGTCGTGGACCAAGGCCGCCGCCCCACACAGATCGGGGGAAGCCTCGGCCTCAGGGGCCAGCCGCACCGCCCACCGATACACCCGCATCACATGCTGCAGGTCATGGGCGAGGTCGGGTGGAGTAAGCCGAGCCACCCGGTCGAGCAGCAGGCGGTGGCGACCGAAGCCGTCCACAAGCGCCTCGGAGCACTCACCGAGGATGCGATCGACTGAGCCGAGACTCCCTGACGCTCGGGTCACTTGATCTCGCGCAACTCGACGTCGAACACCAGCATGCCCTTTGGCGCGCCAGGGGGGCCCTTCTCGCCGTAGGCCAGCTCAGCCGGAATCCAGAAGCGGGTCTTCTCGCCCACGACCATCAGCTGCAGCCCCTCAGTCCAGCCCTTGATGACGCCCTTGAGCGCAAAGGAAGCCGGCTTTCCACGAATGACCGAGGAGTCGAACATCTCGCCATCGGTGGTCCAGCCCGAGTAGTCGACGGTGACGCGGCTCGACGCATCGGGATGAGCCGAGCCCGTTCCAGCCTTGAGCACTTTGTAGGCCAAGCCGGATTCGGTCTTCTTGGCATCGGCCGGCGCAGCCTTCACGTCGGCGGGAACCTCGGGCGGGTCGGTGATCTCAAGCAGCTCCACGTCGAACACCAGATCGCCCTTAGGGGCACCGGGACGCGGGCTGTCGCCATACGCCATCGCGGCCGGAATCCAGAACCGGACCTGGTCACCGATGACCATGAGCTGCAGCCCCTCGGTCCAGCCCTTGATGACACCATCGAGCGGAAAGCTGGCGGGCTTGCCGCGCATCACCGAGGAGTCGAAGAGCTTGCCGTCGGTGGTCCAGCCGCTGTAGTGCACCGACACCATGCTGCTGGACTTGGGGTTGCGGTCGCCTGTGCCCTTGCTGAGGAGCTTCCAAGCGAGGCCGGACGCGGTCTTGGTCGCATCGGCGGGGGCGGCAGCGACATCGGCGGGGGCCGCGGGCGGGTTGATCACCTCGAGCAGCTCAACGTCGAACACCAGCATGCCCTCGGGCTTGCCAGGTTGCCCCTTG
>Ga0315321_10001746_pt1 | contig 16802 bp, 12 predicted proteins | sample M180m21515metaG_FD_203464 | JGI IMG/M metagenome (GOLD analysis project Ga0315321, IMG submission 203464) | Ammonia-oxidizing marine archaeal communities from Monterey Bay, California, United States - M1 80m 21515 | ecosystem: Environmental > Aquatic > Marine > Intertidal zone | place: USA... | reverse complement strand
GCTTTAGTCTATCAATTCCCGCACTTCCAAGTCAAATTTATTCCGCCATGCCAGTTTTTGACGAGTGCTGCGTCCTCATTCCCGTGTCGACGCTGGAAGATTTCCCTTCCGATTTATCCGATTATGACGCTCGTAGCCTGCTAGCTGCCTGGACGGTGCTGTGGCACCCACGCCTGCTGGCCCAGACCACGCAAATCCCGACCTGGCATCGCGCAGATGCCCCTCCCGAGCCTATTGGGAAACGTTTGTTCACGGCGCCCAACCCAAGCGTCAACATGCTGCCCGATGGCTATCAACTTCGCGCTCAGCAAACCGAAGAGGCGTGCTGGGTGACCGGCAACAGCCGTGACGAGATGCTTGACAAGCTTAATCTGGAACCATGCCCGCCACTCACTGACGGATCGCGGACGGTGACTGAACAAGATTTCTTTGCGGCCGCTTATGCTTCCCTGCAAATCCAAGTGATGACCCGGCGGTTGCGGTACACCAGCAACTTGGATGAAATCCATTTGCAAAATCGCTTGGTGGCAGCAGCCAAAGCATTTATCGACGGTCAAGCGGAAGAATCCATCGCGGCTCTGCACGACGTGTTTGATTGCCTTGCTGAAGAGCGTGACCATTACTTCTCATCTGATCCCCACTTGATCGACCTGGTGCTGACCAGCGAGTCAACACTCGATTCCTTGCTGCAACTCGCCTCGCAAACTGCTACTGAAAATACGACACCCAATCAGGACGCTGATTCAGAAATCAAGCAGGTACCAACCAACATCCTTGTTGATGTTGATCTGTGCCGAGTGTTGGCCCAATCAAGCGACCCCCGAGTTGACACACTTAAGGACTTGCTGAAATGCGAAACCATGGGCTGGGCCGGTGGTGGACCGGCAGACAACATTTGCCTTGACGCCATGACCCTGTCACAGGCCGAGTCAACATTTATCGACTGCCACAGGCAAATTGAGCAGTCCATCGGTATCACTCCAGCCGTCTATGGACGTTTTGCCGGAACAACGCCTTCTGACCTGACGCCGACTTTGGCCCGAATCGGCTACTGCGGCATGATCCCCATCGACTTTGCGGGGGGAAGAGGCTTTGGTGATGAAGCAAAAGTCATTATGCAATCAGCCGCAGGCGATCTTGAAGCCTTGACCGCCAAGCCGATCGATGCTGCCAGCGACGCTGCGTTTCTTAATCTGGGCGCAAAGCTGGGTGAAGCAATCGACAGTGGTGAAATTGCAACGGCTCTGCTCGCTCATTGGCCGGGTAAAGCCTGCGACTCTTTCGCAGACTTGCAATGCATCGCAAGCTGGAGTTTGTCGCTGGGTCGGTTCTGGACACTTGCTGACTACTTCCGAGAAGGTGAGCACCCTTATCACAACGGGAATCTCTCTGCTTCTTCGCCCGACGCTGCCGAGTGGCTGAGTACCTTGATAGCCAGTGGAACACCTCAGCCCATTGAGGCTGCTGCTGAGAAGTTCCGCCATGAACTGATCGCCGAACAAAACAAACTGCTCGTCGGCATGGCGCGTTTGACATCTGGCAAAACAGATTCCCCCAAAACAGACGTCAGCGGGACAGAACCGCCTGCTCCGGGAACAGACCTGGCCCGAGCCATGGGATTCACTCTCAGCGAAACAACTCAGGAAGGTGATAGCCGGGACAGCGACATCCTGTTGCTGAATCCACATTCCAATGGACTGCGAACGCGTGTCACAGCCTCGGGTAATCCACCGCCAAAAGCTGAACATATCTTTGCCGCCTCGCAGGAAGGTAACGTCACCGAAACCACCGTTGATATTCCCGCCTGCGGATTTGTGTTACTTCGCCAAAGCGATTCTAAAAACAACCCAAGAGGCGGTATCGGAGCACGTCTTCGCAAGAGCCTGCTGGGTGGCGTGAAGCCAATTGCAGACGAACGCTCACTGACCAATGAGTTCATGGAGATTGCGATCAGCGCTGAAACGGGTGGAATCGCTGGCATTTACAGCGGTGGAGCCCGGGGTAATCGTTTTTCCATGCGTCTTGTCCGCTGCAGCCCACTGCCTTCTGATTCCAAAAAAAGCACGCCGGGCGAGGAAACCTTGATGCGTTGCAGCGGCCATCGAATCATCACCACCAACGCAGCGATTGGCACCATTGAAGCCAAGGGTGAGCTAATCGACAGCAACAGCGAAGCGGTTCTCGCCAACTTCACCCTCCGCTACTCACTTCCCCGTGGATCTCGAACGCTGATGGTCTCGGGCGAAATCGACGTGCTCCACGAGCTGAAAGGGGAACCATGGGACAACTACTATGCGCTACGCGCCGCGGTAGCGAACGAGTCTTCGATCTGTCGAGCACTAATTCGAGACAAAATGCACCGCCCGGGCTCACGCCGCGTGGTCTCTCCGCTGGGCATCCTCTTGGACGAATCCGAGCGTCAAACGTTGATTTGCGGCAACGGTTCTGCATTCCACCGACGAGTCGGAAATCGTTTCCTTGATACTTTGATCGCGGTGCCGGGTGACACCGAGGCCAAATTCAACATGAACTATGGCATGGACGTCCCGAACCCAGTCAACGCTGCACGCGAACTACTGACCGGCGCGAAGCAGATCGAAGTGAGAGGATCGGAAAACGCGCCGACGAGTGGTTGGCTGCTCCACACGTCACCTCGCGATCTGCTCGTTTCAGAGTTGAAGATTGATCGATCAGAAGATGGCCAACTGTACGCAATGATCAGGCTGGTTCAGACCAAATCTCAACAATGCAAAGCGTCTTTGCGATTCCTGAGAGATGTAGAATCTGCCTACATGATGACGGGCAAGTTGGAGGCAACGCTTGAGGAAGTTCTTAGCGGCAAGCAGACCTCTGAAAAGTCGGAAGGTTCAGAATCACACGAAGAAAATGATGCAGGGGACACCTCATCAAACCTGCTGCCGCTGACTTGCGAAGGTGATCTGGTTTCTTTGACAATGCAAAGTCACGCCAGCAGCGAGATATTGGTCGTATTTGCGGCGAACACCTGATTGAAGCAGAATCTTTGATCAGGCTGCGGGTCGCTAACGGCCCGAAACCGTTTGGAGAGAATCCGTTTTCTGATACGCTGAGACCATGTCAATAAGCGAACCACAGCCCAAACTTTCTTTCAAGCAAGCCGCGATTGTCAGCGGACTGGTGACAGAGCGCAAGTACGAAAAGGTTGTCGAAACCGCGGGTAGTGACGACCCAAATATCATAGCCGCCGCACTGGTCAAAAGTGGGCTGATCACCGAGTATCAAGCTCAACAGTTGAATGTGGGACACACCAAGTTTACCCTCGGTGGCTATCTGATCACCGATGGTATCGGGCAAGGAGGCATGGGACATGTCTTCAAAGGTGTCCACCGCGTGATGGGACGCGAATGTGCCGTCAAGGTTTTGCCGCTCGATAAATCAACGGCTGAATCTCGCGCGAGCTTCATGCACGAGATCCGACTTCAGGCGGGTTTGGACAATCCCTTTCTGGTCCGGGCTTTTGATGCAGGACAAGACGGCAATGTGCATTATCTGGTTACCGAGTTTGTTCCAGGACAAGACCTGCGACGCTTGATTCGCAACAACGGCCCGCTATCGATGAACGATGCCGCAGTCATTGTTTCCCAAGCGGCACAGGGACTGCAATATGCTCATGAACTAGGCATGGTACATAGGGATGTGAAGCCCGGTAACATTCTCGTGACTCCCGAAGGACATGCCAAAGTCTCCGACATCGGGCTAGCGACTTGGAGCATGAGTCCCGAGAACGATCCGAGAGCGGGAAAAATTGTCGGCACTGCCGATTACCTTTCTCCTGAACAAATCCAAACTCCAAAATCGGTCGGCCCTTTGAGCGATATCTATTCGCTCGGCTGCACCCTGTATTACACGGTCACGGGCAAGGTACCGTTTCCTGGTGGAGACTCGCGTTCCAAATGTCGTCGGCACTGTGAACAAACCCCGTGGCATCCACGAAAATTTGCCCCGGAATTGTCTGAGGAGTTTGTTGATGTGATCGCCGACATGATGGAAAAGGACCCGGCTCGCCGCATCCAAACGGGGAACGAGGTCGCCGAGAGACTTGAGCCATGGGCCAACAGCCCCACCGAAATCGTGGATGTGCCCATCGACCGAAAAGCTTGGACGCCTCCACCTCCGCCCAAAGAACCGTCACAACTGCGTGAAACTCCCGAGCTAACTGAGCTCAATCATTCAGGACACGGGTCGGGAAATCCGCTTTCACCGGAAAGGCAATCAGATTCGCTTTCGACGATCCCGCCGCTACCCGAAGATTGGTCGGCGGAACCAATTGCCAGATCGACCTCAACACTTGCGATTGCAATTTCGCTTGCCATTGCTGTTCCAGCCAGCCTCCTGATAGGTGCGATTGTCGGTTTCATTGTCCGCGGCTGGCTGTAACCCCGATTCGCTAGCATCTCAGCGTCACTAGCTTGCCTCCTGCTCTCGACACGCGAATGACAGTCGGATCGCCCCAAAGCGGCGGATAAAGCTTGCTCCTCGCTTGCTCCAAAGTGCCGCCGCTGATTTTTTCTCGCTTTTTAAATTGGGTGAAATAGCGGGTAAATCGCGGTCAAATAGAGTTTTCTGGGCGATCTTGTCACTAGGTATGTTCCGAATATGCCGATTGTTCCAAAGTTGTGGGCGAAGAGTGCCGATACCTGTAGATGACTGCCTTCGGCTGCAGTTTCCGTCTGCGGATGTTGCACAGCGATCTTGACTCCCGAACTGAAGACACTAGACTTTGCCCTGTGGTAAGTCAAAAGTGTGCAAGGGTTTACAACGATCGCAAAGCAAACTTCAGACCGGAACTGGGAGTCAGAGTGACCAAGAAAGACATCGTGAGAACGATCTCGGAAGAGGTCGAAAAACTGACTCAGCAGCAAACGAAGGAAGTCGTCCAGAAGACGTTTGATGCGATCATTGAGTGCCTGGTGCGGGACGGAAGAATTGAACTACGCAACTTTGGCGTGTTTGAGGTAAAACCCCGCGCAGCAAGAAAAGCTCGCAACCCACGGACTGGAGAGCAGGTTGAAGTACCACGAAAGCATGTCGTGACCTTCAAGCCTGGTAAGAGTATGGAGGCACGAGTCCGAGAACTTGATGAAGCCGAAGCACGGCGACAGCAAGACTTGGATGACGCCAAGAAGTTAGAACCACCACCGGCGGCGAATCCTTTGGAAGCACCGCCACCCAGCAGCCCGCAAGGCCGTTGGGACACCGATCAAACCTGAGCAAGCCCCATGCCTGCTCAAACGACTGCAAATCGTTCACGGAGGAACGCTTGATGCGACGTTTCATGCAACTCACCCTTCTCGCCGTCTGTTTGACGACATCCGTCGGCTGCTTCTTGCCGATCTACTCGTCTCGACCTGAGCGACGCGTGCAACAACTGCTGTACACATCGGAAGATCTCCGAGCAGTCGTCGACGAATGGGAGCGATTCTGGTTCATGGACCAGCCAAGTCACATGACTGTCACCCGTACACACGGTGGCATGTTGTAACGGTGGCATGTTGTAACAGTGGCATGTTGTAACGGTGGCATGTTGTAACGGTGGCATGTTGTAACAGTGGCATGTTGTAACATTGGCATGCCGTGATAGCGGCACCCTGTAGCTGTCTCAATGTCACCATTGCGTGCCTTCGTCGCCGTTCTTGCTTCAATGTTCAATTGATCCAAGACCGTATTGCACGAAGTGTCTGCGATTGACTTCTCGATGCGACCGGGATCACAAATTCAATTCGATGCCATGTTTTCTTTTCAGGAGAACGTGGCCACGAATGTGCGCGTCTGCCTGGACCAAGAGCTCTCCCACGCGGACAGCAGTGGCTACGCTTGGAAAGGCGGATTCCTGCGGGTAGCCTGACCCACATGCCCCAGCAGGTTCGCAGCAGTTTCTTCAGAGACGCCAGACCTGTGTTTCGCTTCGCATTTGGAGCACGACCAAGCGGCAGAAATAGAACACGCGGGCGGCGAATCAGTTGGATTTTTCCACCACCCGTTTCAAGACGGCTTCGTAGCGGGCGACCATTTCCTGCCAACCGAAGCCCTCTGCCACTTCGATACCCTGCTGGCCGGTTCTTTCACGTGTTTGCGAGTCCGCCATGAACAACCGCATGGCATCAGACAAGGACGCGGTGTCATTGGGCACCAGCAATCCGCCTGGCAACTGGCCTTGCGTGAGTTCGGTGGAGGCAACGTTTAATCCTCCGTGATCAGAGTCGGTCGCAACTGTAGCCTTCGTTTGCCGCTCGGCAAGAATCGCTCTTGGGCCACTCTCACAATCAACTGCGATCGACGGAACCCCAACCACCATTGCCTCAAGGAGTGCCGACGGGAATCCCTCATAGCGGCTTGGCAACACAAACATCGTGGCGGCGGCGAGCTCATTCCAAACAGGCCGCACCCACCCAGGCAATTCAACACGGTCTTGCAATCCCAGTTGCTCAATCAGTTCTTGCAGCGATTCTCGACAGGACCCTTCACCGAGAATTCGCAAACGCCAGCTCGAAGACTCATAGTCAGCCTGTGCAAACGCGTGAATCAATCGATCAAAACCTTTTTCAGGTTCCAGCCTGCCGATCCCCAGCACCAGCCGGTTTGCTTCCGCGATCGCTCGATCGGACCGGATGGGTGGCAGGTCCACTGCGGAAGGGATCACGCTCAAGGGAACCGAGAATCGTCGTTGGAGATGCTCCGCCGACGTTTCGGAAAGCGCGATCAAATGATCGGCGCGGCGGTAGGATCGATCACGCAGGCATTCCCAGATACGTCCCAGATATTGCTGAGAAGGATCACTGCGTTCACTGAGAACTAAAGGCACCGCCTTGGGACAGGCAAACCCAGCCAGAATGTTGGTACGATCGCAGAAGGAAAGAACCACATCCGGCGAAATTTCGGATAAGGCATTTCGCAACTCGACGACCCGACGACGGTTACTGGCAACTTTTCCCAGCCAACCTTTCTGCTGAAAGAGCAAGTTCAATCGGCGACGCTGAACCGACGCGTCCACCTCGTGACGATCTCCCTTCCCATCGCCCAAGGTCACCAGGGTCACCTCATGGGAACGCTGTGACAAACGGGATGCCAAAGCAGCCATCACGCGTTCGGCTCCGCCGCCATCAAGGGAATGAATGATGCAGGCGATGTTCAATTTTGCGTATCCCAAATTGGCTGATCGCAACGGTTATGAGGAAAGCAACACATTTTTTTTGATTTTAATGGTTGAACGAGTCAGTGGGACCAATTAGCGTTCGTAGTGGAAGGTACGGGGGTGCTTTCCAAACCGTCTCCCGAGTGGATCACCCACGTGCGTGTAGCACCTTGGAACGCAGTATATGACGTCACGCATCCCATGATGCACATTCCTGTTCAATGTGTCCGACAGAGGTCTTCGATGAAGCGGTTATTGGCTCCTTGCTGCCTATTGGCTTCGGCTTATTTCTGTGTCCCTAGCACCGCTGCGGCCCAGAATCCGGGACAATATGGCTTTCTGCCGTTTGGATTCTACCAGCCTTATGGCGCCAACTACGGTACTTCCCTGAAAACGCCGCCGTATTTCGCACTCAATCCACCAGTTTACTACGGGACCCGACATGCTCGACCCTATGGTCTAAGTCCCTTTGCATCACCACCGATGGTTGCAGCAGGTGAAAACTACCAGAGTCGACTGCGTGTTCAGTTCCAACAGCCTCGAGTTCCGACGCCTGGACCTGCTCCACGTGGTGGCATGAGATGCAACCCTTGCTTGGAACAACCGGGCAACATCATCGTTCCTGAAGCGATCAACCCAGTAGAAGAAGAGGTTCAGGCCAACGCTGTGGGAACTGTTCGGCTCAATCCATTTGTCACCGATGACAACGAAGAGTTGGCAAGCAAGTAAACGGGAACCAACATGCGGATCACAGAGACAGAGGATCCGCGGACAGCTCATGTAGTTCACCTGAGTACTCTCGCCGTAGTCTGAAAACAGAACATCGATCCACGGGGTCCGAACGTCAGCACTCGCGCGAAGTGCTGGCGTTCTTTTTTTGTGTGCAAGGCTTTCAGCAAATACTGTCGATGAGCTTCAACGGTCTGCGATAATCCGATGCCAGCTCTGCGCTGGTTACCGCCAATCCTGCAAACCGCCCCTATCTCGCGGTTAGCTGCCCAGCTCGTTTCTTGCCATACCATTCAATGGCCAGCACGATGGCAAACGAGCCTACCGTCAAAAGCAACAACGGCCATAGACTGCTGTCCCATTGACTGGGCAACACATACTCCATCACTCGATTCTTAAGATCAAGGTTTGCCGTTTCATCTGTTGGCCGCTGCAGCGGCCAGAGCTTCACAATGCTGCCGACCATCAACCCCATCAAGACCGCCATGGTTGTACCTCGGTAATGCTGCAACAACCAGTTCAAGATTCGCGAAAAGGCGAGCAATCCGAAAACACAACCGCTCCCAAACGCAACCAATTGCAAGAAGGCCTCCATCGTAATCTTCAACTTCAAGAAATCTTTGATCAAACCTGTGACCATGTGATAGGAGCCAAACATGACGAGGACAAGCGCGCCACTGATACCTGGCAAAATCATTGCGCAGATTGCAATGGCTGCCGTGCCAAAGAGAAAAAGCAAGCTGCCATTACCCTCGCCCGCAGGCAAACGAGAAATGAGGACAGCGGCGACAGCACCTCCAAGGAACCAGAGAATCCGTGGCACGGTCCAGCGATCAACGTGATCTTGAACAATCCACACGCTCGCCAGCAACAATCCCAAAAACACCGATAAAGTCTCGGGCAAACGATTGTCGAGCAACCACCCCATGAGACGCAAAAACGTGACCACACCAAGCACAATCCCGATGGCGAGCATTGTGAGAAAGCGACCATCAACGTGTTTATAGGCGAGTGCAACCTGACGCTTGCGAAGCATGCCCAACAGTGACACATCAAAGTGGCTGATCGCGGCGATCAAACGCTGATAATGCCCCATGATCAAGGCAATGGTTCCGCCACTGACCCCAGGCACCGCATCTGCCGCCCCCATACAGCAACCTCGCAGGCAGTTGATCAAATCACCGCCGATCCCATTACCACTTGAAGGATCATGACTCGCAGCAGGGCTGACAGACGAGGCATTGCCCCCGCCCTTCGTTTCGAAATCAGCATCACTGCGATCCATTTTGCCGTTCCTTCCATGCGAACCAAATGCCCTTGGGTAGTTTTTTCATGCTTCGGAATACTTTCATGCTTGGTCATCACCTCGCGAGTCAAAACACTGTCCCATCAAGCTGCCTCCAAGGTAAAGTCAGCACGATCTCTGGGAAAGAACCGCAAAGTCAATACCGCAAGGACAAAGCGGACGTGTACCATGGTCAAAGCTTGGCGGGCCATTCCCACTCAGCATCACCACCTGACACCCCTCAGCATGGATTTGGTTTGCTGATCAGGCACGTGTTTGCTGATCAGGCACATGAAAGTTGAAAACTATTTCCAAGACGAGAGCCATCTCTCAGCCCAAGTTTAATTAGTCTGTATGAATCTTTGGCTTCGAAAATACAAATCACCCTGACTCGCTCGACTTCCACCTTGGTCGAAGCTTGAAATTGGATCAACCGCGTTCGTGTACAAAATTCTGATTCTTGCCGCGGTCCAAGGAATCGCTGAATTCCTTCCTATCAGCTCGTCAGGGCACCTCGTCATCCTCGGGGCATTACTGGAAGCACTCAGTTCATCCGTCAGTGAACTGGGCGAATCTGCGACCCTTGAAATCATCCTGCACGCTGGCACCTTGGGATCGATCCTCGTCGTGTTCTGGAAACGAATCCTTAACCTTCTGACGAGCGATCGCAGAGTCTTGCCTTTATTGGTGATTGGCACGGTGCCCGCAGCGATCGTAGGGCTGACCATCAAAAGCCAATTCTCGACTTTGCTGACCAACCCGACATTGGCAGCCGCGATGCTGCTCATGACAGGTTGCATGCTGGTGGTACTTGGTCGACTTTCCCCACGAGACGGTTGCTACACCGGATTGAACTGGCGAGCAGCGGCGATCATCGGCTGTTTTCAAGCGTTCGCGATCCTTCCCGGCATCAGCCGCAGTGGATCGACCATTCTGGGTGGGAGGCTACTGGGGCTGAAAAATGAGGACTCAGTGACCTTCTCCTTCTTACTGGCCATTCCCGCCATCCTCGGGGCAAGCCTGCTTGCCATCAAAGACATTTGGCAACAGGCCAGCGCCGGTGAAACCCTCGAGTTTTCGATCATCGAGCTCGCGGTGGGCGCATCCGTGTCCTTCTTAGTCGGCGTGGTAGCCCTGACGTGGCTCATTGGCTGGAGCAGGAAAGACCGGCTCCATTGGTTCGCTTATTGGTGCTTTCCCGCGGGGCTTTGGGCGCTTTGCCATTTCAACGGGTTCCTGTAGGTCCCCCCACAATTGTTATGGACACACGTTTAGTATGCAGTACACTAAACCACCCCTCCTGAAGAAGGCCGCACCCCCCCTAAACGAGAAGGATGCCCCACAATGGCCAAGCAGCTCACCGATCGACAGCAAAATGTCTACAACATGATTCGTGATCTCATTGTGCAACGCGGCTATGGACCCACCGTTCGCGAAATCGGTGAACATTTCGAGATCAAGAGCCCAAACGGGGTGATGTGCCACCTGCGAGCACTCGAGAGAAAGGGCCTGATCACACGTAGCCCAAACAAGTCCCGGGCCATTGAACTGACTAAGGCAGCCGATCGCAGCGGTCATGCTCTGCCAATGGCTGGCATGGTGGCTGCAGGCCCCACGACACTCGCGTTTGAACAAAACGATCGTATCGACTTTAGCGAAATGCTATTCAAGGATGACCGATTCATCCTCCGGGTCTCAGGCGACTCGATGATCAATGCCCACATCACCGATGGCGACTATGTCGTGATCCAGAAGCAGGAAACAGCAGCCGCTGGCGATATGGTCGTCGCCCAGACGCCTGAAGGCGAGGCAACGCTCAAGTTCTGGCATCCGGAAGGAGACAGGATTCGCTTGCAGCCTGCAAACGACTCCATGGCCCCCATTTATGTGCGTGAAGCCAAAGTGATGGGAATTGCTGTCGGCGTCGTCCGTGCTGGCCTTTAGTCCTGCCACAACACGCGACAGTCCTGCCCCAATACGCGACCACGCGTCAGGAAAAGGCGGAATTAACGGACCCAGCCACAAAGCGGCACTAGCCCGCGCCGCCAGTGAACTGAAAACCTGATCTGGCCAGACAACGAGGCCTTTCGCCCCCCACTCCGAGCCGTGCCTTCGCTCTCGGTCGAACCGTGATGATGGCACTCGGAATCCTGCGATCTGCACTCAACCCGCCTTTAGCACCTGCTTGCTGGCCTTCTGTTCACTAGGTATCTGGGTTTCTGCCCACTGGTTATCCAGATGTTAAGCATGTTACGACTGCGCGGCCCATTGCGTAGCTCCGACACTCTCGCAAGCGAGCATCTACCAGCGAGTAGAGGCGGTCATTCTGCTCGGCCCAAATTCACAATGAGGATGGCGACCAGAGGAAAATCTCCCGATCAGGCCCAAGGCGAACGGCAGGTATTACCGACAATCCCCCTACAGCCTCTCATCTTTTCGCATGTGATGAAGGCACAGAACCCCTAATTTGTAATGCGAATAACCGGCCCGTTTGGTATCCTAGGGCCAAATAGGTGAGGCACCAACGTGGTTCGAACCTCGCACTATTCTCTCATCCGCATGCTTCCAGGAACGCCGTTATGAGCCGAGTGGTTCAGGACTTTACCGACTTATTGCTTAAGAATGGCGTGATCAGCCTCGACCAGCTGACAGAAGCCGAAGAGGTTGCCAAGACGACCAATGCGGATGTTGGTGATGTGTTGGTGCAAATGGAATATGCCACCCCAGAAGAGGTGGCCGAAGCATTAGCCAAGCATCACAAAATCCCCTACGTCGATCTCCGATCGGCCCAAATCAGCGATGAAGTGGTGGAATTAGTGCCCGAGTCGGTCGCTCGTGAGAACACGGTTCTGCCTTTCAGCGAGGAGGACGGAGCACTGCGAATTCTGATCGCGGATCCATTTGACCTCGAAACCATCGAAAAGCTGCGTTTCATCCTGAATCGTAAGATTGAAACGGCACTCGCCTCGAAAGGGGCAATCATCGGTGCCATCAACCGTTATTACGGGCAGGTTGAGGGTGAATCTGCTGACTCGATGCTGCAGGAATTCACCGACACCGCGATCGACTTCACCGAAACAGATGCTGACAGTGAACAGGCCGAGGAGGATGTCGATGACAACTCCGCACCAGTGATCCGCCTCGTGAACCTGATGATTCAGGAAGCGGTCCAGTTGCGAGCCAGCGACATTCACGTTGAACCTTTCGAGGATCGCGTGCGGATTCGATACCGAATTGATGGCGTGTGCGTCGAACGCGAGAATGCCCCCCGAAGGATGCTCTCAGCGATCATTGCCAGGATCAAAATTCTGTCCAAAATCGATATCTCTGAAAAACGGCGTCCCACGGACGGACGGATCAAAATCACCGTTGGGGATAAGCAACTTGACCTCCGCGTCAGCATTATCCCGACCAACCACGGGCAGTCCTGTGTGATGCGTCTGCTGGACAAAGACAACATCAAAGTGGGCGTTCGCCAGCTCGGACTCTCCGAAAGAGACTTCCGAAACTTCAACTCTCTGATTCGCCGCCCCAACGGCATCATCCTTGTCACCGGCCCGACAGGCTCCGGCAAGACAACCACTCTGTACGCCGCGCTCAACGCATTGAACCGCCCCGACCGAAAAGTGATCACTGCAGAGGATCCCGTCGAGTACTACTTGCCAGGCATCAATCAGGTCGAGGTTCGGCACAAAATTGGCCTCGACTTCGCACTCATCATTCGCGCGATGTTGCGGCAGGCACCCAACATCATCTTGGTCGGCGAGATGCGAGATCATGAGACCGCTTCGATGGGGATCCAGGCCTCACTCACTGGACACTTGGTATTCAGTACACTACACACGAACGATGCGCCCAGTGCCATATCAAGAATGGTGGACATCGGTGTACCATCCTACATGGTGGCAAGCAGCGTGATTGCAGTGCTCGCGCAACGCTTGGTCAGGACCATCTGCCCACGTTGCAAGGTTCGCTACACCCCCCCCGAAAGTACGATCGAAGAATCAGGACTGCCACCCGAGATGGTAAAGCAGGCGGAGTTCTCTCGGGGCAAAGGATGCGCGTACTGCGGCAGGACGGGCTACCGAGGCCGTATCGGCATTTACGAACTGATGCTGGTGAACAACAAACTACGTGAACTTATGTTCAAAGGCACAACAACGCAAAAGATCCGAGAAGAGGCCATAAGTAACGGCATGTCAACACTTTACACTGATGGAATGCTGAAGGTAATTCGTGGCATCACGACCTTCGAAGAAGTCTATCGTGTGGCCAAGAAAACGGAGCAAGAGAAACTCGCGTTCCGGCACATCGTGGGCGACCTCGATTCACTTTAAGCCTTTAACTTTCCACCCCCCCGAGCACGCGACGAATCGTATCAGCCGGCGAGCGAAGCCGGCCCGGGGAACGACACGATTGCCCCCGGCTCCAACCAAAGAAAGCCCCCCCGATCGTGCCCGCCATTGGGTACTGGCACCACGACGAATACGGCGACCTCCGGCCTCACAACTGGCATTCCCCGCGCCCAAAAACACTACAATGTGGACGACTTTTTTTGTTTTCTGAGACAAACAGACAATAATAACCTCAGCGAGGCAGACGAGATATGAGATCCACCCTGCCTTGACCTGCACGGCCTGCCAAAAAGCCTTTTCCCGGCAAGCCTGCAACGATCGCGATCAAATTTCAAAATCCTTTTCCATTTAAACGACATTGCATTCCTGGCGGATGACCCACCGAACGCATGCCGCGTGTAAGTTGTGTCGATGCAAGGAACTCTGGGGAGCGACTCTTGGCTACCGTTCTGATCGACAAACTGCTTCAAGCAGCCATCAAGCAAGGTGTGAGTGACATCCACATTGTGGTGGGACAACCTCCGGTATTTCGTCTGCACGGGCGGATGCGAAAACTGGAAACCAAGACGTTGGAAGCAGAGGACGCAGTCGCGTTGATGAAGAGCATCACGCCAGAGCGGTGCCAACGGGAACTGCAGGAGAGCGGAAGCGCTGACTTTGGATTTGCGTTCGGTGAGGCAGCACGATTCCGTGTATCAGTGTTCAAGCAACGCGGCTTCATCTCGATGGTGCTGCGTCAGATCCCCAACGATAAATTGACGCCCGAGCAGTTGGGACTGCCCGAGGCAGTCGTCAAGATGGTGCACCGCCCCCGCGGACTGTTCCTCGTGACCGGACCGACAGGCTCTGGAAAAAGTACGACACTGGCAAGTCTCATTAACCTTCTCAACGAGACGCTAGACCACCACATCATCACCATTGAAGACCCTATCGAATTTTATCACGATCACATCGAGAGCACGATCAATCAGCGCGAGGTAGGCGTTGATGTCCCCAGTTTCTCGGAAGCAATTCGACGCGCTTTGCGTCAGGACCCTGATGTGATTCTCGTGGGTGAGCTTCGAGACCTTGAGACAATTGAGGCAGCAATTAGCGCTGCTGAGACAGGCCATATCGTATTCGGCACCCTTCATACCAACAGTGCTCAGGGCACTGTCAACCGAATCATCGACGCGTTCCCCGGCAACCTTCAGGACCAGATTCGAACCCAGTTGGCCAGCACGCTGATTGGCGTTGTCGCCCAAACGCTGTTACCAAGAATTGGCGGTGGACGCTGTGCCTCTTATGAGGTGCTGAACGTGACACCAGGTGTTGCCAACTTGATCCGCGAAAACAAGACATTCCGAATCAACAGCGCCATGCAAACGGGTGCCAAGTTCGGGATGCAGTTGATGGATGATGCACTGTTCCACCACTGGAAAAATGAAACCGTCTCAGTGGAAGAAGTGCTGGCAAAAGCACATCGCCCAGATGACCTTGCCAAGCGAATTGTGCAATCCCGTCGTGGTGAAGGCGACGACGCGGTCCCAGTTCCCCAAGATGAATAAACCGGCGAATAGCCCAACAGCTTGCCCCGTAAAGACAAGTGTGCAGGTAGTCACTTGCAGTCTTCCGGATGCAAACATTGTTAACAACAAATCCGCAACCACCTAAAGTTTTGATTGGTCACTGACAAATGGCACCACGTCGCATCGGACAGATCCTCGTTGACCTTGGTTTTCTAACCGACGAGCAGCTTGAGATCGTGCTGGAAGAGCAGGAGCAACAACCGGGCGCGTTGTTGGGCAGAATTGCGGAAGACATGCAACTGGTCACTGATGAACAGTTGATTCAAGCGCTTGCTGAGCAGATGGGAATGCAGACGGTGTCACTGGAAGACGCCGAATTCGACGATGAAGTGATCGCCAAAATCACTGAAACCATGGCACAGCTTTACCGTGTGGTCCCCCTGTCATTTGAAAATAACGTGCTGACAGTCGCCACGTGCGATCCACAGAACCTGACCATTCAGGACGAACTGCGGACCTTTCTTGGCCATGAAATCTCGATGGTCATCGCGACCGAGCGGGATGTCCTGCAAACCATTGGCAGGCACTACGACAGCGAAACTGAAAGCGTTGAAAAACTCGTTCAACAACTCGCTGACGACGAAGAGCTGAAAGCAGCGATCTCAGCTCTTGAAACCGAAAAATTCAATATCACCGACGCAGAGGCGTTGGCGGATTCAGCGCCGGTTCGAAAACTGCTGAACATGGTGCTGCTGCTTGCCATCAAAGACCACGCCAGTGATATCCACTTTGAGCCGTTTGAGGACGAGTTCCGAATTCGCATCAAGGCAGAGGGCGTTCTTTATGAAATGGTGCCACCACCGCGTCACCTGGCATTTGCGATCACAACACGAATCAAAGTGATGGCAAGCCTTGACATCGCCGAGCGGCGAATGCCGCAAGACGGTCGAATCGAACTGATGGTGGGTGGTCACCCAGTTGACCTTCGCGTCAGTGTTCTGCCTACGATTTTCGGCGAGAGCGTTGTCATGCGGATCTTAGACCGCAGTGTTGTCAACCTGAGCCTCGAGAACGTGGGCATGGACGCGGACATGATGTCTAAGTTCCGCGCTGCAATCGACCGCCCCAATGGAATTGTGTTGGTAACCGGTCCAACCGGCAGCGGCAAAACCACCACGCTGTATTCGTCACTGACGGAACTCAATGATATCGCCGACAAACTGATCACTACGGAGGATCCCGTCGAGTACGACATTGACGGCATCATTCAGATTCCAATCGACACCGATGTTGGCGTGACATTCGCAGGTTGCCTGCGAGCCATCCTGCGTCAGGACCCAGACACGATTCTGGTAGGTGAAATCCGCGACCTCGAGACCGCAGAAATTGCGATTCAAGCAGCGTTAACGGGACACCTTGTGTTCAGCACTCTACATACCAACGATGCCCCGGCAACGGTGACTCGTCTGAAAGACATGGGCATTCAGCCTTTCATGATCTGTGCCACGGTCGAAGCAATTCTGGCCCAGCGATTGGTGCGGCGCATTTGCACCAAGTGCCGTGAAGAAACCAAAGTAAGCAGCTCGATGCTCACCGACCTGGGCCTCAAACCCGAAGACATCGTCGACAAAAAATTCTTCAAGGGAACAGGTTGCGACAATTGCAACAACACCGGCTACAAGGGCCGTATCGCTCTGTTTGAGTTGATGATTCTGAACGACAAAATTCGTGACATGGTGCTGGGCAACGCATCG
>Ga0315321_10001741_pt1 | contig 16818 bp, 9 predicted proteins | sample M180m21515metaG_FD_203464 | JGI IMG/M metagenome (GOLD analysis project Ga0315321, IMG submission 203464) | Ammonia-oxidizing marine archaeal communities from Monterey Bay, California, United States - M1 80m 21515 | ecosystem: Environmental > Aquatic > Marine > Intertidal zone | place: USA... | reverse complement strand
TCCATCTCCATCGGTATCCCGCTGTGATGCAGAACAACCGTACATGTTGACAGATGCACCAGTTGGAGTCTGGGGGCACAGGTCCTGCTCGTTTAGCACACCATCGCCATCATCATCGTATGATAGGTTGAAGCAACTGATATCAGAGTCAATTTGTGCAGATCCAAGGTATAAAACGGTCTCGGCACAGTACATCCCACTTGCATTTGGTGTGCTGTAGTTGTATGATTGAGGAGTGTAAGATGAGGAATTCGCAGTGAAGTTCATCATACCAGAATTTGAAATTGCAGTTCCATTAGAGTAGTGACTAATCGTAGTTTGATAGGAGTACATCATACCGCTGTAGAGTGAACCCATTGTGAAACTGACAGAATTAGTAGTCGAATTGATGTCAGTGGTTACTCCAGTAATTGAGACGGTTGGCATAGGGGGCGTCCAAAATGTCTCGTGAGCACCGACTATTACAGATGAAGCATTGGACAAAATGACAACCAAGGAGTGTTCATTTACCGTGGTTATCGAGTTCATAGTCAAAGAGGAACTCCAGGTTGAACCAGTAGCTGTGAAGTTAGACCACCCTGAATCAACCGAGGTATTTGTGACATTGTCGAAGTAATCCCAAATGATGTAGTAATTCTCTCCAGCGGTGAGGTTCGATGCAGAAATATTGGCAGATGAAGAGCCAGTAATCGAGTTTTGTAACATCTCATGGTACAATATGTCATAATCGAATCCAACAAAGGTGCTTCCAACATATAATGAGGTAATTACTCCATACGTACCTTCCATTTCTGGACTAGGTAGCGAGAGGTTGTACCATAGCTGAGTACTATTGGCAACCCAATAATCAGTTGATGTATAATTGCCACCAGTTTGGTTAATTGGGTATTCGAATACTTGGAACTCCATCGTATAATTCGTATTAATCGTCAAACCTGTGAAAAGATTACTTGCAAAGTTTTTGTTGACCATCGAGGTACTAACAGAAGTTGGCGTCGGTGCGCTAGGATTGATTAGTGAAATTTGCATGCTGTAGTTTCCAGTTCCAGCATTTGCAATAATTCCAAAGTATACCATCGCTCCACCCGAGGATTGGTTTGTTCCATTGGTAGTGACAGAACTGTAACCAGTGGTTACGTCAAACTCAGAGTCTACATAGTATGTCCATGATGAATCAATCATCAATAGAGTGTAGTTTCCATTCGAGGGGTAAGTCAGGTTGACATACAATTCGTATCCACTAGGAATTGTCAGATTGTACAGGTCTGCGTCATCTGTAGTAATATCGATCCAGCCCGTGTAGGTTGCGGAGGTGGCAGATAGGGTCAGAGCACTTGCCTGGAGGTTGCTTGCATCTCCTCCTGAACCTGCATCATTTTGACTAACAGGTGTGGAAAATGTCAGGTTCAAGGAATACTGTCCGTATCCCGAATAAGCAGCTACCAAGATGTAGACATATACGCCTCCAGATGAAATGTTAGTGCCACCTGTGCTGACAACTTCAGGATTAGAAAATTCACTAGAATCGTAAGAAAAACTTAATGCCGAATCAGCGAGATAGAGGTCAAAGTCTTCAGTTGTAGGGAATGACATTTCAACACCCAATATGTTTCCACTTGGAATCCAAACTTCGTAAACATCCCATGGGTCGGTGGTGTCATCGACCCAGCCGATTGTACTCTGGTTTGAGCTTAACAAACTTACAGATGCACTAGAGTTATTTCCAGCATCACCACCGGAACCACCGTCATTTTGACTAGTGTTAGTAGCATTTAGAAAACTTGAATTCTCTTCGAGGCTGTTAACTACCCCATAATCGGAACCTGTAAAGGCTACACCGACCAGTAGCAGAGCAATTATTCCAGTCAAAATACGGGCTGACATAAATCTGCGACGTCATATCAGGACATCAATACTTCGCGGGTTTTATTTGATAGAAAACCGTTGGTCATCAGAATTCCACAAAATTGGTGAATATCCTAACTTGTGATGGGTATGACGCATTTTGATAACACCTATCTTTCGAGTGATATCGTCGCCTTCACGGTCCATTGTTAGGTGCATTACACCATCTGAAAGATAATCTTCAACACCATACTCTCCAAACTGTTTGTGGTCTTCACCAGTCATTTCACAGATAAAGAACGAAGTTAGTTCTAGTCTGCGGCATGCTTCGAATAGGCGGAAGATTTCGTCACGAGGATTTTCCATTTTGGTTAGAGTAAAGAAAGCACCAAGAGAATCGAATACTAACAATTCAAATCCAATAGATTGTCGATATGAAGTAAGTTGCTTGATCAGTTGCCCCATCCAATCGATGCGGTTACTCATTCCTTGTTCATCCAATTGAACACGTAAATCTGCCAAATCGATAATAGCAATTCGATTGCGAACCCTTGGGTCATCAACATTCATTCCCATATTGGACATGTGAGAGCGTAACGAATCTTTTCCTTGCTCAAGAGTAACATATATCCCACTGGTTTCGCCATATAGAACGGCATTATACAATAGCGAAAAGGTAACTGAAGATTTCATTGCACCAGACTGTCCAGCGACGATACAAATGTGGCCTTGAGGGATACCACCCTGCATATTTTCATCTAGTCCAGCGATGTGTGTTGGAATCCTTTCAATGTCACTCATGACCTCTCACCGGTACGGTGTAATAGCGATGTTGTCTTCAAGGTGACCCCCAAACGCCCGCATATGGGAATCTGGTTAGCTAGTGCTTCACAGCGTCGCGCACAAATTCTTCAGGAACGATTTGGAGAGATTCATATCGAAGCACTTGGGGGCGTAGATGAGACGCCGCCACTCGGTTCTGTATCAAGTCAGGTGTTGACTATTTGTCGTCGGAAAGCGGACTTTGTAAAAACCAATCATGGCTATCAGGCAGTAATTGTTGCAGATACGATGGTCAATGACCCAGATGACCCAAATATGGCGTTGGGTAAGGCTACTAATGAATCCGAGGCAACATCTATGTTGGAAAGATTGTCTGGACGGCAACACAAAGTTTGGTCTGCTACAGGCATCCAGATTTGTGGCGACTGGACTTTCTTTGTTGAATATGCTATGGTTGAATTTCAAGAATTAGAATCTAGCGTAATCAAAGAATTAATTCAGTCTGGTTCATGGGTTGGTAAAGCAGGATCATATGATTTGGCGGGTGCTATGGGCGAATATGCAAAACTTGTCGAAGGTGATGAATTGACAGTTCTAGGTTTTGCTCCAAGCGCATTAAGATTAGTCGTTTGACAATTCTAAATCAAATCCAGAACCTCGTTCAGGATTTGCCAAATATTTGTCATAGTACATCGGAACTCTGTACCATTCATCAATACTGAAGAAAATATCCTTTATCCAATAAATTAGAATTAGTAGGTAGGATAAAGCATAGAATCCAATCCCTATTCTAGGATATTGTTCTAATTTTTCACCACTATACCAGCTACTCGCTCCTGAAATAACAGTAACTATTGTTCCGAGATTTATTGCGATGAGAATTAACCATTGAGAATTCCTTCGATGTATTGATACCCGTTTGTGATCTTCGTGTAAGTATGCCGCGAATCCCCATAAGGCTTGGAAACTAAATCCAAAAATTAAGATCCATCGGTAATATGACATCATGATATCAGTTGTTTCAACATAATTCATTATTTCTGCGTAAGCAGCAATTCCAATGAATGGTAACCAAAATAATGAAGCAAGAATCATTTTGTTGAATGGATTACCCTGTTTGATTTGTATGATTATTTTCTTAGGGTTTATCACTATGAACATAAATAGATACGGTAATGCAGATAGTATTGCAAATATTCTAGTTGAAATGTCACCTTCATTTGCTAGTGGTTCACCAAATATTGCCAATAGTAGTAATATTGTGAAAATACCAAAAATCTTGCCGGTGTGTTTTGGATTGATAATTTCCCAATCTAAACGCCTGTTAAAGTGAGAAATAATAATTGTAGTAACCGCCAAGGGAATAAAGAAATCCATTACTAAGGATTCTGAAATTTCTAAGGCTCCACTATAACTATCACGTGCAACCCAACAACCGATTGTAATAATCCCTAAAACAGGCATTATCAGTCCCACAGAATAAGAAAATGGTCCAAGTTTATCCGAGTTTGTATTTTTACTTTTGAAAATAGACATTGCAGGTTGTGCAAGACAAACTAGTGATGTGCAAAGTAGAGTTAAACCGATTGTTGCAAGAGAGTAAAATAATGAAATGTCTCCAAAAACAATACTGGCCATAATCAGAAGTTGACCAAATATATTCATCCCGACATATATTCGCATTACAGTTTTTTCGAAACCAGGGACATCATATATTAGGGGTAGAAGACTAAATCCTAATCCTGAAATAATACACATCATCCATCCAAGGCCAAGTTGCATTCGAATAATGTACTGGATTTCTTCAAGATTCTCTTGATAAAAATCTGAACCATTCCAACCTACCCAAAAACAAGTTGCGAAAAACACAATTTGCATTACTATTGCTGCTAACATTAAATCAATATACGTACCAACAGCCCAGTGCTGTTTGTGCTGTACGTCAGATTTCATTATACGATGGAAACCGGCTGGACATATAATCTCTCAGCCTATATTTTTTTTCAAATTAATAATGGAGTAAGCCCTAAATCATATCTTGAAACATCCATAGATACTTTGTTGCCAGGTAATAGCAGAAGTTTATCTTCTGCATCTAAAGAAAATATTTCAATTCCAATTTCATCACCCATTTGCTTCAAACTACGTCTACAAGCATTTGTTTGAGTATCCATATGAATAAGTCCTGTGAGGTCAACAATTACTGTATCTCCTCTTCTAATTCGATCTTCGATTTGACGCATAGGAAGTCGGTGCATCTTGTCTGGCATAACATATCTGAGTGCCCTATCCGGGAAATCGGTTGAGTTCGATGAATAATTTGAGAGGTCGTGAAAGGCAATACCGTCTGGTGTCACAGGGCCAGTCCATCCAGTTGGAGGTTCAGATGTCTGCTTGATTGGTGGTGGTATAGAAATAGGTGCTGTTGTTGTTTTGGTAGATGGACTGACGGTTATTTTTTCCGTTGACGGCTCACTATCTGGACTAACTATTGTTAATTGCTGCCCTGGGGCGTTTTCAGGCTTTTTCTTTTTTCTTTTCTTCGACCGACTTACACTTTCGGGAGTCGGTGCTTCCGGATCAGGAAAGCCAAAAAATTGCCAAAGTGTCCCCATTTTTCCACTGCTCATAGGTCCAAGTCATCTAGAAGATCGGCTAAGGCCTGCGATGCAGCGGTCGGTGCTGGTTCTTGAACCATCGTCTGGTCAAGCGGAGATGGAGCCGGTTCTGAATAGGTATGAGCCGGAGCCGGTTGTGAATAAACAGGTGCAGGTTCAACATAGGTTTGGACTGGATCAGGTTGTGAATAAACAGGTGCAGGTGGAAGACTTGCTAAGTATTGCTCACCATAGTGCTCCCATTGCTCCATCGACCAACCTTCTGGTATGCCGGTATCAGGTATTGGTGGACCTGAACTAACGGTTTCCATTGGTGGCTGAGAGACAGACATAGACTCATTCCACAATTGGTCTGGTACATTTTTTGTAATTATTGGTTCGGAATCTGAGTTGCGACCTCGCATGACAAGAACAATCAACAATCCTGCAATTAATAGTCCTAGAGATGATACAATTGCAGTAGTTCCAGTAATTCCAAACAAGCCTTCAGAAGGCTTTGGCTCTACTTCAACAATGATAGAAGCCGTGTTTGAAATGCCATCATCGTCAGTAACTGTTAGATTGACGAAGTAATTACCTGGTTTATCAAATGTGATTGTATAATTTTCTCCAGATCCATCCTGAGTTGCTCCTTCAGTGGTAGGGTCATCCCAGATGAATAACAGATTAATTCTATCATTTACAGTATCCTTTGAATCGCTTCCAATAAACGTAATTGAATCTCCTTCTGTGATTGTAAAGCCACCTTCTGGCTCATAGATTTCCGCTGTAGGAGGGCGATTGCTAACAGTTACAATAATCGGCCAAGAGTCTGTAGCATTATCATCATCCCATACATTTACAGTAACAGTGCGCACACCTTTAGTTGCCCAAGTGGTAACTAAATTTTGACCTTCGACATCACAATCATTTATGAAATCGCCATCTTCGTCTACGTCAACCCCATCATCTAAATCCCAACAGAACCTCAAGTCGTCAGCATCAGCAACATCTGTTGCGCTTGCAGTTAGATTCCAGGTTTCATCTTCGGCGAGATATTTTGTTAATGGCAAAGTATCGAGTACAGGAGCTATATTGTTAACTCGAACATATCCTAGAATTGTATCGCTAGATACTCCATCATTATCAGTAGCAAATGCACGAATCATATGAAGTCCAGATTTAGACCAAGACGCAGTGATCTCAGAAGTCGGTCCTGATGTGGTGACAGTCCAATTCTGATCAAAGTCATCCGGGTACCAAGTTATCAGTAAACTTTCTTTGTCAGACAAAGTATCATCTCCGTCAATTCCCAATGAGACAACAATATCTTCATCAACACTCCAAGTTCCATCATCAGCAGGAATGAATGGAATACCATTTATTGATAACCACATTTCTCCGACGGTTGGAGCTACATTGAGTACTTCATAGGTAAAGATATCAGAGACGGATGCATTGTCATCATCAGTGACTAAAACCTCGATTTGATGTGCACCTTCAACCTCTGGATTTATGGTACAATACGGGCCATATATTCCCTCCGAACAGACGCTATCTGGCCATGTAATTGTCACATGTTGCCCTTCAGGGGAAATAGTGTCAATATCTCCGCTATCGCTTGCATTGAACGTAATAGATGAGCCTGCATAGACCGTTGTTACAGTTGATGTTAGATTGACATATGGGTCACGGTTTAGGATTACAGCCTGCATTATCAACTCGATTTCATCGAGTTCATCATCGACAACAATTACCTTGACATCCCATTCACCATCATCAGTCCATGACCAGTTAGTCATGCAGTTAGGCGCATCGACAAATTCAGTTCTAAATCCATCTTCAATTTCAAAGAAACAATCTACATTTCCGCTATCTAAATCATATGATGCAGAAGCATCAATGGTAACATTGACAAACGTGAATACATTATCAGATAATACCATATCCACAACAGGCATTCTACCTATGAAAATATCAAGTGATGCGTTATTGTTTGAGCGATTAGCATCTGCTGTGACCATATTATCGGGGTCTACCATGAATGATAGAGTTTGAATTCCAATCGCAGCATCAAGCGGAACAGTCCAGTTAACATCTACGCGAGCCTCCGAATAAGGTGCAAGCGCAGGAAGGACTCCTCTAACCGTTGAACCATCGGGGGTTGTGATTTCCATTTCTGTAGATGGAGATACCAATACGCCACGGTTTTGTGCTGGAACTGAGAAGTGAATTGTATCTCCAGGTAATGCATTGTAACCACTTGCTTGGGATAAGATCACAGAATCATTCCCTCTTGCTCTTGTTACAATCATCGAGTCTGGTTGAGCAACCAAATCGACACCTACAACAGATAAATCCATCACTATCGTCGCGGCCCCAACTATTTTGTTCACAGGATCCCAAATAATTACGCCATTACTGGTCAAATCATCAGATGCAGATGATGCATCTAGATGGAATCCAACATCTAAATCAGGAGTAACTTCTCCATTTGAATCGGTTGTTAAACTCATAATTATATTATCACTTTCATAACGTAATTGCAGATTCTTACCCACTTCATTAGCCGTATTTACAGTAAAGTGCCCAACGACTTCTTCAGTTGCATTGGGTAAAATTGCAATGAATTCAGGTTCAACCGTGATTACTGCATTTCGGATTCCGGGTGAGGACAGAGGATCTCCCCCTGCTGAGTCTACAGGAGAATAGGTTTTCAATAGCCAGTCGATTTGGAAACCGGCAGGATTGATAATTCGATACCATGCATATGACCTTACAGAATCGCAATACCATTCAAAACCATTCGATGAGCCAGTATTGTTCCAAGCATTTACTTTATGAGAATCAGAACAGCCACTGTATGAAGGAGGCGTATCACCAGTTTCTGATGGAGTGCCATCAGATGTAACTTGATATGTGGTATTATCTTCGACATAAGGTGTGTCAAACGTAGTTGGATCAAAATAATCAGAAGTTCCAGTAACATTGGTTCCTGAATCGTAGTTACTAGTCCATTGATCCCCGGTTCTTAGTGGGAAATCATATTTTTCTCGGGGTGGCTCGTATACCGTTGTAAATGTAATGTCTGCTAATTCTTGAGCAATCCAACCAAGATTGAATGGAGCGAACTCGACAAGCAGGGTGAATTCACTATCCCATACTGCCAAATCACTGGCTCGAAGAAGGTCGGTTCCGTCATATTCTATGTCCAGCCGACCATTTGTACCTTCTAGTGTAGCTCCATTATTGCCCGAAGTAAATGTACCTTCAATGCTGACCTCGTAAACCAATGTCTGTGTGCCTTGGATTGTTACAAATTTAATATCTACAACTTCCATGGAAGTGTCACCAGTAAGAGTATTAATTGAAGCAGAAACATTAGCCGCTTGAATTAATCCAGCAACATCAAACTTGGTCTCATAAACCCAAGTATCTCCTATTCTCCATGTAGGGACATCATGAACATCAACTGCAGCTTCACCAGTGAACTTAGTTTGATTTTCTTCAAGATTATCAATCATAGAAAGTGGGCCATATGCTGTCATCAAAATGAGAATAAAGAACGGAATGACGCTTCGCATAAACATATGCAGTCCGTTAATCGTCTTTATCCTGTTTATCTAGAGTTTCATCTGCCGAAAGGTACTGATGTCCATAATGCTGCCACTGTTCCATTGTCCATCCCTCGGGTAATCCCTCTTCCGGTAGTGGAAGCACTTCGGCTTCATCTGGAGTGTCAGATTCATCATCTGAATCTTGTTTGAATAAGTCCATCGAAGGTGCTTCAAGAGGAACTTCAATCGGAGCAATATCGTCATCATCCCATACCGATTCTCGCTTTTTCTGACCTTTTTTCAAGAAAATTACAATTCCAAAAATCGCTACGGAGATTAACATCAATTGGAGGAATGGATTAGCTTCTTCCCCAGTTAGTGATTCTAAAACCTGTTCAAACGCTGTTTGGTCTGGCGAATCGACTTCAATCACGGCAGTTTTACTACTTGGTTTCAGAATCTCTTCATCCCAAGCAATTGCCTTGATTGTGAATTTACCTGCTCTTGGGAATTCATATTCTACGATAGGACCAAACAGATCAGCATCATTATCCTTTATTCCATCTCCATCACTATCTACAGAACAGTCTACATCCCACACTACTGTCAAGTATTCTTGATCTATTGCCGAGTCAAGAGTTGATGATGCATCGAATGTAATAGTTTCACCCGCAATTGCACTATTCGGCACAGTCATTCGAATCATTGGTGGAAGATTTAGAACAGTAACCGCAGCGGTTGATGAGTTTCTTGCACCATCATCATCAGTCGCATGGAATACAATATTGTGCACTCCCGCGTTTTGCCATGACCATGTTAAATTCGCTCCTTCAATATCACAATCATCATCTGCGGAACCGATGCCATCTGTATCCGCCCCAGGATCTACATCCCAGCAGATAATCAAATCAGACATATCCGATGGCGTATCCCATGCGATACCTGCTAAATTGATATCTTGTCCTTCAGCAACCGCCATAATCTCTGGTAAATCTTCAACATGAGGCTCGATATTTCTAACATCAACCCAACGCTCAATCCATCCACTGTCTGCGTCTTCTGAATCGATTGCCCTTACCAATATAGTTTGCATTCCAGACTCACTCCATAGCATAGGAACTCTAGATTCTCTCCCATCAGTGTCAATACCAAACGACCATTCATATCGCAAATCCGTGAGGTCGTCCAGTGAATCCTCTGCACGTGCAGATAATTCGATTTCTTGATCTTCCCCTATCTGCCACGTCATTTGTCCCGTGGCATCAATCAAAACATCGTTTTCGTCCCACATTGCAACCGCAACATCATGCGGAGCAATATTCGTGAATTCGATATCGATAGTAGCAAAGGTTTGATTTCCATCATCATCAGTTCCAATTGCAGTAAATGTGTGTAATCCTTCTTCCCATGCGGTAGTAGTGCAAGTTCGTGTGTAGTATCCTTCTTTGCATTGTGCATTAGGCCAATGCACATCGACAATACCTGGCCATGGGTCTTCTGAATCTGAATCATTTGCGAAGACATACAAGGTAACCGGGTGTTCAACCTTCACTTGTGAACGTTGAGATATAATCTCAATATTCGGAGCACGATTATGAATCACAACCTCAAGAATATTTTCAGAAAAGTCTCCTTCTTCATCATATACAGTGACTAGGACATCGTAGATTCCATCATCTAGCCAAGTCCAATTGATTGAACAACTATTTCGCATTACTCTTTGATGTGCCATTGAATAACTACCATCATCGTATTCAATATCAAACATGCACCATACTGAGCCTCCATCTTCATCGAAACTCGTGGATGCATTCAAGAGAATTTTTTCATTGGTCCATGCACTTTGGTTTACTCCAGAATAAGTTGGATAACTTCCAATGAACAGTGATAAAATCCCAATATCATTAGTTGAATCGGCATCATTAGGGTTGGCCATTTGCCGATCTATTTCCCATTGTATGGTTTGATTATCAATACTTGAATTGATGTCAACGTGCCATTCGATTTCAAAAATAAATTGCTCAAACATATCTAGAGATGGAAGCACCTCACTTACTTCATAGCCATCTGGATATGTGATGTGAGTTGTTGTTGGATTACTAGCCGTGATGCCACGATTATACACCGGCAACTGAATTGTTAGATTATCACCAGGTAGTATATTGTATCCCGAAATAGAGTTCAGAGTTACTAATTCACCACTGCGGTTTCTCAGAATATTTGCACGTTCAAGACCAGCAACTAAATCGAGACCAACGATATTTTCATCCAGAGTTACTGTTGCTACACCGTACATGCCTCCACTGACAGCAATGATACCATGGCTTGCCCAATCAATCGTAGTAGCTGAAGTATCAGTTGCATCTCCAACCGAAATTATAGCCCAAACACTTCCATTAGCGGCAGTTGTTAGTGTCGTTGTGAATCCTTCTGCCTCATGCCTTAATTCTACACTTAGTCCTGATTGTGGACTTCCTGAAGAGTCACTGACATTGGCCCAAACCTCGATGGGTGTATTCAACGCCGTAATTTGAGTTGATAGTTCAACATCAATATTCATATTACGATAACCTGGATCAGATGTTGCAATTACGCCACTTGAACTAACTGGGAGGTACTGTTTGAGTCTGAAATCAATTACTAATCCGATATCTTCTTCGGTATGAGACCATGCGAAATTACGTACTTCTGGGCAAAACCATTCATACGAAGTTTCAGTTCCATTATCGTCATACGAAGTTAGCTCATAAGAAGCATTGCAGCCACCATAGCCAATTTGTTCTCCCAAATCATTTACCGGTTTCCCCGTATCTGTAATTTCCCAATTTGTATGATTTGCACCACTGGTTGGTTGTGGAAATGGCGTTATGTAATCCGAGGACCCAGACCATGCAGTTGAGGATACATAGGAGGTATTCCATGTCTCTCCAACACGCATGGGGAAGTCATAATTTTCATTCATAGGGTCATAGGATGTACTGATTGTTATATCAGCAATATCTTGTGAGAATGCAGAACCAAATGAAGGTACGAACGTGACATCTAGCGAAAGGTCTGAGGATAGTTTTGCAAGGTCTGAAACACGCCTGACCTCATCTACTTGATATTTGATCAGAACAGTTCCATCATAACCAGCAAGCATTACTCCTGATTTATCAAAATCAGCTTTAGATGAAGTCTCATAGACCAATGTTGGAATTCCATCAATATTTATTTCAGAAACCGCATTAACAGTAGTTGTAGAATCTCCGCCAATTTTACCTACCGATGCATCAACACCAGCGCCCAGTATCAAACCAGTAGGGTCGAAAGCACCAGCGTAAATCCATTTGTCACCAACTTGCCAAGTTACAACATCACTGACCCCTGGATTTTCGCTTCCAATACCGCCTGCACTTACCTGCGGTGGTACCACAAGTGTCGATAGGAAGAGGACGAGGACCATCCCCACTTCTCGGCGCATGAATCGATTATGCTGATGGCGAATAGATATAGATGAGGGCGGAATGTATTTTTGAAATACCAATTAAATAAAGAAAAAAACACGTGATATCCCTCGATTTTCGAATTAAGTTGGGCAATAGACTCATGTTCACCGGCAGATTGGCCGTAACATGCGCTGGTTCGCATTCAACGGTGATGCCGATGGCATTTGCTCCATGGTACAATGGGGACTTATGTATGGTATTTCAGGTGAAAGAGTGACAGGTGTTAAGCGTGATATCGAACTTCTTGAAAGAATTAATCCCAAGTCCGGTGATGAAATCATAGTGATGGATATTTCATTGGCGAGGAATCATCAAAGAGCGAATCAACTAGTGCAAGCGGGAATGAAAATCACCTGGTTTGATCACCATCTCGCTGGTGAAAAAATCGAAGGTATTGAGACAAACATTGACACTGCGCCAGATGTTTGTACTGCGCGTATTATTGAATCCTATTTAGAAACAGAATCGGACTGGGCCCAAGTAGCACTCCACGGAGATGGCTTGTCATCACACTCTTCTAAACCAGAGTACAAAGAATTGGGAGAACTTCTCAATTACAACGGTTATGGAGCAGACCTTTCAGATTTACACTTCCATCCCGATGAATTGTTGAATTTATGCCTGGATTCGAAAACACCTAGCAACTTTATGCAGACACCAGCATTTCAGAAACTACAGCAAGGGTTTGCAAACGATATGGCACAAGCAGAATCGGTAATCGAAGTAGATGGAATGTATTTACTCCCCGATGAGGCTTGGGCCCGTAGAGTTGTAGGTGTATTAGCGCATAGAATTAATTCGCAAAGTGCAGGTCCTCATGTAATTGCAATAGACAAAGGTGACTTTTTACAAGTCTCACTTCGAGGTCAGAATGGCATAGGAGACTTGTGTGCTAAATTTGGTGGCGGCGGACGTGCTACTGCTGGAGGCATTGATGCACTTCCTAAGGAAGAGATACCAGCCTTGATGAATGAGGTCAACGCCCGAAGGTTTGCTTGAGGTGCTGGTATGGAGGATAGAATGACTCATCTTCAGAGATTAGAAGCCGAGGCTATTCATATCATGCGAGAGGTTGTTGCCGAAGCAGAAAACCCAGTGATGCTCTATTCGATTGGTAAGGATTCATCCGTCATGCTACATATTGCAATGAAAGCCTTCCATCCTGCTAAGCCTCCATTCCCAATTATGCACATAGACACTATGTGGAAATTCTCAGAGATGATTGAATTTAGAGAGAAGATGGCTGAAGATCTCGGTCTTGATTTGATTGTACACGTCAACCCAGAGGGTAAAGAAATGGGAATGAACCCATTCATCCATGGTTCATCAACGCACACTGATATGATGAAGACTCAAGGCCTAAAGCAAGCACTGGACGCCCACGGATTCGATGTTGCATTTGGTGGTGCACGAAGAGATGAAGAAAAATCACGAGCGAAAGAGCGAATCTTTTCTTTCAGAAATGAAAGTCATCATTGGGACCCTAAGCGTCAACGACCTGAATTATGGAATCTTTACAATTCCCGAAAAAATCAGGGTGAATCTATTCGTGTATTCCCACTATCAAATTGGACTGAATTAGATATTTGGCAGTATATACATCTCGAAAAGATTCCTATTGTACCGCTTTATCTTGCTAAACCGCGACCAGTTGTTGAACGTGATGGAGTACTGATTTTGGTTGATGATGACCGACTCCCTATGGAAGAAGGCGAAGAGCCGATGATGAAAACGGTCAGATTCCGCACGCTCGGATGCTATCCATTAACCGGTGCAGTAGAATCCGAAGCGGATACATTACCTGAAATCATTCAGGAAATGCTCCTGACTACGACTTCAGAACGTCAGGGCCGAGTTATCGATTTTGATAGTTCAGCATCTATGGAAAAGAAGAAGCAAGAGGGGTATTTCTGATGGCACATATCAGCGACCTCATTGCAACAGACATAGATTCATACCTTGCTGCTCATGAGCAAAAAGAATTGTTGAGATTCATTACTTGTGGTTCGGTAGACGATGGTAAATCCACATTGATTGGCCGTATGTTGTATGAATCACACATGCTTTTCGATGATCATTTAGCAGCTCTAGAGGCCGACTCTAAGAAGGTCGGAACTCAAGGTGGAGATATCGACTTCGCTCTACTAGTTGATGGATTAGCAGCCGAACGAGAACAAGGAATTACAATCGATGTAGCGTATAGATTCTTTTCTACTGAGAAAAGAAAGTACATTGTCGCAGATACACCTGGTCACGAAGAATATACTCGTAATATGGCCACAGGAGCATCAACCGCAGATGTTGCAATCATTCTGGTCGATGCTAGTCAAGGCGTCTTAACTCAAACACGCCGACATTCATTTATCGTGTCAATGGTGGGTGTTAAGCGAATCATTTTGGCTGTAAATAAGTTGGACCTCGTTGATTATTCCCAAGAGGTATTCGATTCAATAATTGCAGAATATAGTAGATTTGCCGACGATGCTCTATCTTTGGAAGAGATCACAGCGGTACCAATTTCTGCACTGAAAGGAGATAATATCGTAGGTCCAAGTGAAAATACTCCATGGTACAATGGGCCTTCAATTATGGATTATCTCGAAACAGTTGAGGTATCATCACCAGCACAAACCCGTTCATTTAGAATGCCAGTTCAATGGGTGAATCGGCCGAATCGTGAATTCCGTGGGTTCGCTGGATTGATTGGTAGCGGAACTATTTCTCCTGGTGACAAAGTAAGGGTACTACCCAGTGGAACCGAATCAACAATCGATCGAATTGTAACCTGGGAAGGAGATTTAGAAGTTGCAGGAGCGGGTCGATCAGTCACACTTACTCTAGCAGATGAAATCGATATTTCTCGAGGAGACATCATTACTACATCCGATAATCCATGTAGCAGTGCTGACCAATTTCAAACCCGTATCTTGTGGATGGATGAACATGCTATGATGCCTGGCCGTCAGTATCTATTCAAAGCTAATACGCAAACTGCATCGATGACTCTCGGCCGACTAAAGCATAGAATCGATGTTAATACATTGGAAGAAATTCCAGCAAAAGTCCTTGATATGAACGAAATTGGCGTTTGCAATATATCCTTGTCAAGTCGTATTGCATTCGATTCTTATGATGACGACCCAACGATGGGCGGTTTCATTATTGTAGATCGTATGACCAATAATACAGTTGGAATGGGCCTGATTGATTTTGCATTAAGAAGAGCGGATAATATTCATTGGCAATCAATGGATGTAACCAAGGAAAGTCGTGCCCAACAAAAGAGTCAACGTCCACGCTTGGTTTGGTTCACTGGTCTTTCAGGGTCTGGTAAATCTTCGATCGCCAATATCTTGGAAAAGAAACTGCAAGCGATGGGACGTCATACCATAACACTTGATGGAGACAATATCAGGCATGGCTTAAATCGAGACTTAGGATTCACAAAGGAGGACAGAGTCGAAAATATCCGTAGAGTCGGTGAAACTTCTAAATTGATGGTAGATGCTGGATTAATTTGTATTTCTTCATTCATTTCACCGTTTGAATCAGAACGACAAATGGTTCGTTCATTGATGGATGAGGGAGAGTTTATCGAAGTATTCGTAGATACTCCTCTAGAAGTATGTGAACAAAGAGATGTCAAAGGCCTTTACGCAAAGGCGCGAGCTGGTGAGTTACCAAACTTTACCGGAATTTCTAGTCCTTTCGAGAATCCAAAAAATCCAGAGGTACGAATCGATACTACTCAAATTAGTGCTGAGGAAGCCGCTGACCAAATTATAGATTATTTGAGTCGCTCTTGAATACGTTTTGCTACTTCATCCCATTGAAGAGAATCTCTTAATTCGATTATTGATTTTCTAGAAGATTTTAATTCATCTTCCTGCAGCATTGAGATACTTGCCACGATATCATCTACCGATGTACCACGCATCTTAATTGCACCTTCAATATCATCAAAAATTGGAATTGGAGTGACTGCTATAGGAACTCCAGCAGCAACACCCATTCTTACTGCTCCGGAGGCGGATTCCTTGGTATTTTTATATGGGAATACCAACAATTCACACTTTGCAAGAGTAGAGATTGCAACATCGTCATCCAAGAAATCAGTAACTAAACGGACACGTCCAGTTAGACCTTTACTTTCGATGAGATTGTTGACTTTTTTCTCCATATTACCGCTACCATCACGTGTTGCACACAACAATAACAATTCATCCCATCCCGGTAGTCTCTCAAAAGCATTGATCAATTCCAATTGGCCTTTATGCGGTAACAAAAATCCAAAAGTCCCCATTACTCTACCTTCAACCGGTAATGTATCGGCAGATGCAGATGGTGGTGGATATATTCCGTGAGGAATCATAACTACATTATCGGTAATTCCTAGTGCTTTCAGGTTCGCAACATCTGCATTTGTGTGGACCATTACTGTAGAGCAAGATTTGAGCCCATCTATCGCCTTCTCAATTCTCTTACTTGGGAATATTAGTGAACGGTCACGAGTATTGTGCATCGTGATGAAGACTTTAACTTCCATTT